>CEVB01013986.1_pt1 | contig 12381 bp, 11 predicted proteins | sample 531381 | NCBI WGS metagenome assembly CEVB01 (sample SAMEA2622763, study PRJEB7988) | marine metagenome | biome: marine biome (ENVO:00000447); feature: surface water layer (ENVO:00002042); material: "saline water (ENVO:00002010), including plankton (ENVO:xxxxxxxx)" | depth 5 m | reverse complement strand
TTTGATAATCCTGCTTCGTTAGGTTGTTTTTAGTGATATCCCTCACATCGAATCTCAGTTGGTGTTCAACAGCGAAATCCTTCAACTCCTTAAGGAAAGCATACCATTCATCCTTGCTGTCCTCGTCTATTTTGTTCACTAGATCCCTGTTGTAGTACACCTTCATGCTTTCACCGTCTGCCAAACTCACACTCACTGAACCAAAAGTGTCCGCGTCTTCCTGGAATTCAAATTCAAAAAATACAGCGTTCTGCGGATTGGCCGTTGCGGCGCCGTTTTCGTCTCCTAAACGTATGTTTGAGAACTGTGATCTGATCTTGTTGAACAAATCTTGTGAGTTTTTTGGGTTCATATAGTGTATTTATTAACCTGTGAACGATCCGAAGATTGGCATTGGTGTGATCTCGCTTGTCCTGTCTGTCCATTTTTCGAATATTTTAGGGTCGAAATCTGCGAGCACCTTCATCATACGGGTCATTAGTAGACAGGCACTGACGAGGTCGTCGTGCTGACCGGGTTTGGCCTTGTATGACAGTCCTGAAGCAACGAAGTCTTTCATCTCAGAAATAAGGAGTTGTGAATTGATCTTCATTTTATCATTCTCCACAAGTTCTTTGAATTTAGTACAGGCATCAATTTTGTGTTTCGCAGTGGTGTTGAATCCCCTTCTGAATTTCCTTCTGTGTCCTTTCCTTATAGGTTCACTCAAGAACATTCCCTGAATGTTTTCTTCGCCTATGTCCATTACCCTCATTAGAGCGGCTTCGCCTATTGTGTTATTTTCCATGGAATAGAATATTTGTGGTGTTGCTGATGCGTCTTTCTCCATGATTGTGTCGTATATGTGTTTGTTGATTCCTTGTAGTATTCTCACCTGTTGGTTCATTGGTGTTTGGTTGTGATGCCATTCACCTATCTGCTCGAACGTAGGCAATTCAAAAACCTGTATTGCCGCGAAGTCACCGCCTGTACCCATGCTAGGATCCAATGACACCATGTAGGTGTGTCCTGGTGTTGGCCTTTTGAACCAACGCACTTGACCTGTGGTTTCCAGCGGTGGCACACCCTCCATGTCTGCAAGTACCAAACTCGATATGAGTGTTTCGTCAAAAATTAAGAATTCACACTCGTGTTCCCTTTTGAATCTTTCTTCACCTATTCTGGATCTTTCTGCTTCGGCCCAAGCCTCATCTCTGTCTGGGTGTTCGTTCCAGTGGGCCTTCATAGCATAGAAGCCATTTGTCCCAACAACTTTGTCATTGCCATATTCGTCAAATCTCTTATTGGCCTCCTTCCATATCATAGCGAACTGATCTTCGTCACTGTTCGGTGTGGATGTTATCAAGCATTTTCCACCTGTACTCAATGTTGGTGATAGTGAAGTCCAGAATTCTCTGGCTTTTTCTGGTGGTTGAACGAATGCAAACTCGTCACAGTATATTAACGTAAGTGACATACCTCGTCCTGTGTTTTCAGTTGTTGTTGTAGCCATAATTTTTGATCCGTTATCAAATTCTATACTATTCCTATTGTATTGTGTTACACCTGCTTTAATCCAACTAGGCAACATTTCATAGGCATACCGCACCCTTGACATGATGTCTGATGCTCCTGCATATTTGTGTGCGGCAATTAGTATTTGTGAGTCTGGTTTGAACATTGCATACCAAATGAGGTATCCAGATGCACAGGTAGTTTTACCAGTCTGTCTCGGCAACATCGAAACTGAGAATCTGTGGTTGTTATAGGCTTCTATAAGCCTTTCCTGATACGGATAAGGTACAAATTTCATTTCACCTTTTGTGGGGTGTTGTATCTTCATGAACTGTTTCATGAAGTATAGTGGACCTGTGTGTTCGTCCATACACTTTTCAAGTTGTTCAACTTGTTCTTTTGTGTATTTGTGTTTCTTGTGCGCCTTTTTAATTTGGTCGCTATCTAATGATACATACGCCATAGTGTAGTATTTAACGCTCTGGTGTTGGGTAGAAAACTATTACTTTGCTTCTTTTTCTTTTTTATCTTTGACGGCTTTTTTCATTGGTTCTTTCTTGTTGCCATCTTTGTCCATGTCTAAGAAATCAGGTTTTGCTTTTGTTTCTTTCATTTTAGCCGCTTTCTTGTAACTTTCTTTGAAAGCCTCGTATTGGTCTCTTAAACTATTAGCGAGATCCTGTTCGCTGATCTTGTCTTCTGCCGCCATTGGGCTGTCTCCCGGAGCAACGATTGGATGAGTTTTTTTCTGCCTATTCATTCCACCTGAATGTACATTTACCAAAGTATCTGTGTCTAGTGTCTTAGGTTCGTCTTTCTCCCTATCACCTGGAGAGTTAGCAAATGTTTCTTCCTGTTTCTCGTCTTCAGGATTCTTGACTATGTCCCTCATTCTTGCCATGTCCATAGAACCCGCCGCATCGTCTTGATCCATTTCTGGTTCTGCTTTTGGTTCTGCACCCATCATGTCTGGTGTAACTTGTTGTACACCTGCAAGTTTTAAGATCTGCATCATCATGGATGCTTCTTCTGGACTGTCAGTTGAAATTTGTATTGCTTCTTTTACAGTTTCTTTCTTCATTTCTTTACCTTCCATTGAATCTGGTCTAGCATCGTCATCATCCTCGTCACCGTTTATCGAGTTGTAAAAACCTCTTAGGCTTTCACCATGCTTTTTAATGAATTCTTCTCTTGAAAGTTTTTCTGCTTCGCTGTGTAGGTAATCTTTCATTCTGCCTTCGTCTACTTTTGGGTTGGTTTTTTCAACGCTCTCAACAGCATCTTTAACCAACTCAGGTTTAGTCTTTGCAATCTCTTGTAATTTTTTTAGAACATCGATCATTTCCATAACTTATTTTCCTCTCCCGTGTCTTGGATTTCCTTTGATCGGACCGTCATGACCTTTAATTGGAGATGGAGATCCTTTTTCTTCTTTGCTTTGAATGTTTTCTTTTTCTTTTGGTTGATCTTTATTTTCTTGCCTATCTTTTAATAATTCTTTCAATAGACTCATATTTGCTTTAGTAGAATGGAAATCTTCACCTTTTACTTTTGGAGCGTCCTTATATTCTAAATCTAAAAGTTTATTTTTATATTCTGAATTTTGTGCAACCTGCATGTTATCTTGATATTCTTCTGTAGGATCGTTTGGTTTTCTAACCACAAGATGTGTAGCCGGGACTCTTAAAATATCTGAAAGATATTCTTTCATTACATTTACTGATGCCGGATAGTTTGTTGTAACGTCAAAAATTGTAACTTGCTCATTGCTTAAGGCAGGAAAATCTAAAGGCATTGTCATAATTGGTGTTTTCTTACCTGCTGACATATTTGCTAATTCAAATTTTGCAAGTGCAGATTCTAGTTTGGATGCAAAATCATCGGCAACTTCTCCTGCTACCTTTATTTTAAAGTCATATGACTTTGCTGATTCTGTTAAGTAGTCTTTAAACGTGCTCATATGCAATATTTAGTCTTTTTTCAGTAGTTTCTTCATCAATTCATTGCGATCAGATATGACAAATCCGTCGCTTTCTTCTATTGGACCCCCGTCTTTATTGCTGTCCTTGTCCAGTTTCATTTTTTTCAACTGCAATTCCACCATTTTCAGTTTCTTGTCTATTTTAGACCCCTTTGCATCAATGGCATTCCTCAAGAAATTACTAGCAACTTCGAATATACGTCCAGAATAACGAGAATCTACATTCATTCCAAGATCCATTAGATTTTTGTAACTTTCCTCAGACTCAATAGCCAGTTTGTCTAACTCTAGATCTGACAGTTCACCTAGTCCTTTTACCTGTGGTAGTGCGGCCGCAATCTTATCAAACTCTGCGTAACTTTTCTCTAAATTTTTCCGTGTTTGTGGATCAACGTTTTTCATTACTTCTTTTGTTTGATCTTTGTTTGCCCGAGCCTGTTCTTTTTTGTCTACCTCTTTGAACGCTTGTTTTACATTTGGTAAATTAAGAATATCTTCTAATTTTTTTGTCATTGTCGTATTTACTTACGTTTGCCGTTATGGAATAGTTGCTCTTCTGACACTACCCTAAATCTAATTTTTCTTTGCTTGGCGTAAGCAGTGGCGGCCTCCCATTTTGCCATATTGATTAAAACTTGTTTTTTTTTAGCCTGGCTTTTGCCAGCAGATTCCATTGTTGTCTGACTTATAGGTTTTACTTCCACCATTTCTGCATGTTTCTTGCCATTTTTATCTTGGTAAACGATAAAAAAATCTGGCACATACACAGTATATTTTCCTGTAAAAGGATGTCTGTAAGGAACTTTAATACTTTCGCTGGCCCACTGGTACACATTAGGATGTTCGTCGCAAAGTCTCATAAAAGCATGTTCCCAACTGCTTCTGTATGTTGGAGTTTTAGTACCAACATATTTTTCAGCGTTCTTTGGAGAGAACTTTCCTCTTGCAAATCTAGGAATCATTAGTCTATGATGTTTCTAGATACAGTCTCTTTCGTTGTTAGTGTTTGTCGTACTCCCAACCTACTTGATTTATATCTATTAGCATTTAAAATAATTGTTATCAGTTCTGATAACAACGATGGTTTGGCTTTTGAAAGTTGGTCTAGTATTTCCTGTGGTTTGATGTTATCAATTTTGGCCTGTGTCAAAATAACGTAAGCAGTTGATTCAGCAGATGCTCTTGTGAATCCTCTTTTGACAAAAAATGCAACACTACTGTCATATTCGCCAACGTTGAATTGGTATTCTGTTTCGTAATCAGAGGTAGTTAATTTATCAATAGTTTCTTGTAGTTTGTCTTTGTCTTTAGGTGGTAAGTTTGTGTAAAATTCTGCCATTATATTACTGCTTTCTCGGTTGCTATCTCAACGTCTTGTGTGCCTCCTCTTGCAACTTTTATATATCCTTCTGTAACCAACTTTCGTATATCGGTTATTGCTTTGTTAGAATAAACGTTCTTTATCCGGTCAGAGGATGCTTGGTATTCAATATTTGATTCTGCAGGAGTCAAACCTTTTCGAGATCCTATGTCTTTGAAATATATTCCAGCCGCTACTTCGTCTCTGGCGTCCGTGTCATTTGTTATTAGTTTGTATACTTCGTCTGGTCCTAAGAAGTTCACTGTATCTAGTCCAGATGAAGAAAGAACAGTATTGTTTTGTCCAGTTTTATTGTCACTGGTACCTTTGGCACTAGCCACTAATGTTCCCGCGGCAATCACTGCTCCTACGGAGAATGCTCCTATCGGGTTGTCTATGGAACCTGCCTGTTTTCCTATATCTAATACTCCCTGCTTTGCGATGCCTTTTAGTTCTGCCTTAATATCTTTTTTCTTAATTTTTTTTGCATTGTTGTATGTGTTGGACGCTGATAATATTGCACCGAGTATGTTGCCATTTTGCACATTTCTCATTACTGAACCTATACCGTCTACTACACCTCCAGGTCCAAATATTGAATTAGTTCCACGTCCTAGAACCGTAAGTGGCGAAGGCTCGTTGTCATACCTTACAGTTGCAAAACCAGGAATAGTGTTCCTGTTTATTATACCTGACTTGTAGATAACGGTTTCATACAGTATCTGCATTGTGTTGCTTAAGATTCCAGTACCATCGGCCTGGTCTAGGTTGTCATGGCTGAATGATCCTATTACAGGATTTACTAGAGTCATAGAAGTAAATCTCTGCTTGTGAAGAACAAATATTTCAATGCCTTTCAGGTACGGCTTCTTTCTCTCTACTGGTGTGTCCATACCAAACTTGTTGGTGGTCCTTTTGTCTCCCCAATCGTATGCGTCGTCCTTGGTGTTTGATATTGCAAGATCAGAATTCATAGCCACCGAGTCTGCAATGTGAAGTTCATAGTACTTTTTCCAGAAAGCATTGACGGTGTCTGCGTGGTCATCATGAAAGGTAATGTTTACTGGGTCATAGGCTATCCTAGTTGCAACATAATTCTTTTTATTGTATTGTGTCTTTTCCTCTATACTCAGGTCGTACTTAGGTAAGTCAACTGCCTTAACCAACATGTTGAGCTCATGTCTTTCTTGAGGACTGAATGCACCTATATGATTCGACTCATCGAGACTGAAAACAACATGGAACAGGAATTTTTGTTTTGGCATCAGTTGATAGTTGTTGTCTAAATACAACCTTGATGCGTGTCTGTAGTCTTTCATTCCCGGAAGACCGTCTTGAAAACCTTTTAAAAAATTGTTTATGCTTGGCATACTGATATTTATGGCCACAAAAAAAGCGCCTATAAAGACGCTTTTAATGTTATAATTGCTAACTTAATCTTGTGTATTATTGTCCACCACCAGTACTTAATGTACCGATAGTTCTTGCAACTGCTGTACCAATTCCAGTACCTTGCGGTGTTTGAATTGCGTTATCATATTGCACTGACATTGTGATAGTAGCCGGTTCTGAGGTACCGTATGCCAATGTGTTGTAGTTAACGTTTTCAATGTAAGCACCGTATAATTCAAATGTTTCTAATACATTCGGTGCACTTGCTCCGTTACCACCATCAAGCATTTCGATTCTTGCAGTGAATTTGTAATCTATACCAGATGCCGCACTTGCCTGTTCAAAGAAGTCGAACTGTTTCTGGATCTGCTCACCAACTAATTTAGTTACTGAGTTGTTCACATCATCTCTTAGAGTAATTGTGATTGTGTCCCAAGTGTGTTTACCTGCTACATATACTTTTGAGTTGTAAACATCTAGTGTTACTTTATCGAAAGTAAGGTTTGGTCTAGTTATATCTACCACCTGTTTTGTTAGTTCTGATCTCGGTGTTGATACTCCAAAATTTTCCAGAATAGCTCTAAAACGATATTGCAGTTTTGGCATCAACAAGCCTTGTGATGCACTGCTCTGATCGTTTGCTAAAGGTACTGTAAATTTTGATAATGTTGATATTGCCATGTTTCTCTCTCCTATTTATTCAAAAATTAGTTCCCTAATTTTGCAATTTCTCCTGTGTTTTTAATTCTTAACGGAATGTAAATGAATTCAACTGATTTGATCGGTTCAATTGCTATATCCACGTACAATTCGTTTCTGTCAATCCTCGTAGGCGTATTGTTTGTGTCATCACACACTACTAGGAAGTCAAATAATGCTCTTTGACCAACAAGTTCTAACAAGAATGACTCGATCGCTCCCTTGATCTCATTCCTTGTCAGTTCATCATTTGGTTCAAATATAAACGGTTTTGCAATAGAATCTAGTTGTGATCTTAGATATACTGCTAACCTTGAAACATTTATTCTATCCAACGCTGAACTTGCCGATGTTTTGGTTAAGTTACCAAAGTTAACAATTCCTGCGCCTGAGAAGAAAGTGATTGGATTTATTTTTACTTCATGCATAGAATCTCTCACTGACTCCGTAACAGATATTGTTTGGAACTCACCGGTCGCTGTGTCTATGAAACCAACTGCTGTTGCATTGTCGACAACACCTCTTCTTGTTCCTGATGGCGCGAACCATGGGAAAGCAATATTGTCATTGTTTGCAAGTGTTCTCATCATCATGTGTGATGGTGGAACAACAATAGTTTTTCCTGTGTTGTCTGTTGTCTGTCCTGATGGATAGAAGACACCCAAGTACTCACTTGCACTTACTAATCCGTCTTCACCATTATCAAGTGCACCTGCAGAGTTGTTTGCATAGTTTTGTATTTTAGTTGATGTACCCTCTAATCTTAACGGAGTGTCACCTACTACAAACGCAGTGTTGTTTCTGTCTGTGTTTAAGTTTATCATGTTTTGGATCAACTCTGGATAACCAGGACAAGCAATTACGTTATAACCTCTTTGGTCTTCTCTTATTGCTTGGTTAGTATCGATCTCTGATTTTAATTGTTCAACAATTACTTTTCTCTGTGCTTTTCTTCCAAAAGATCCAGAACCGTCAGCGTTGTTGCTAGATTTTGTCACCCATCTGTCTGGGAAGTATGAAGCAACAGATTCGTTACTTGCTCTGATGTTACCTAAACCTGCTGATCCTGATCCAGGATATTTTGTAGTTGTAATGTAATTGTTTTTGTATTCTTTAACATTGTAGCCAGAACGTCTTGTGTTCCAAAGCATTATACCTTGTGGGTATAAATCTGGATTTGGAGCATCTGGATCTAGGAAACCGTCAGTCAATAAATCTTTGATTGAACTGAATGTTCCAGCGCCACCGGTATCCAACGTGTCTGCTTTGTCTGCCGCTGTGTGTAGTCTTGCATCTGCAAACACAATTCCGTCCTCTGTGGTTTGGTCTGCTTTGTCTACTAGTTCCCAAGCCGCACCCGATGTTGTTACTGCAACTTGGTTCGCTGTGTTAGTTGAACTTATCGTTGCTGATGTGTTGTACTTGTAAAGTTTTGGATAGTTTTCTAAGTCCGAAGTGTCAATCCATAAGTCGTTAGTTACAAGTGCTGTACCATCTGACTGTGTCGTTGGTGCTGTTGCACTGAACTGTGGACCTTCTGGGTCTGTGCTTGAATACGCTGTTTGGTAACCAACCCAGGTTGTACCATTGTGTGCCATGATGTCTGCTTCGTCTGTAGAAGTGTCATACCATAATGTGCCGTCTGCTGGCTCATTAGTTGGCGCACTTGTTCCTGCTGTGTATGCCAATCTTTTCCAGTTACTTGCAACTATACCTGTGTTTGCACTTGAATCGATTGTAGCACCTGTAGGTATGTCATATAAATTATCAATTAATACTGTGCTGTTTGCTTCGTATCCACCGTAATCATGGGCAGTTGTTTGACTGAAACCTGCGTCTGCTAATGGTGTTCCTGAAGTGTCAAACATTCTGAACTCACCACCTAGTTTGTGCGTCATTACAATAGCGCCTGCAGTTGTCTTACTTGCTGAAACGTTTGTTAAACCTGCACCGTTTACAGCCGCAATAAAATCATCTGCACCTGTTCCACCAAGTGTGATCTCAATGGCAGAGTTCAATGCTTCTTGATTCTTAACTGACTCTGCAATTTTGAATTTCTCTGCACTTGTGAAACTTGGTGATGTGTTGTTACTTGTGATAGTTGTAGCACCACCTTCGTATCTAAATAGTTGGAAGTTACCAACGTTTGGAGTTGAGTCAGCCGCATCACCTGATGTCATTGACTCTTCAGTTATGTTGTACTGTGCGTAAAGTGTTCCAACTGTGATACCTGTACCGCCGTTGCTCGGATCTATATTGAATATTGCTGAAGCGTGGTTGGCATAAAGTGGACTTGCTACCTGAGAGAAACTGCCACTTGCTGAGCTGTAAATCTTAGCAACAAGGCTCGCACCTGAATTAGCCGCAGTCGTCTTAAACCAAACTGAACCGTTAGGTCTGTTCTCGTCTGCTGTTTTCCAAGTTGGTCTGTTTGTGTGTTTGTCCTGTAAGAATTTAACACCATTCAATACAGCGTTTGAAGTGATTCCTAAGTCCGCTACTAATGTTCCATTTCCTTCTTCGAATCTAATTGTGTTTGTGCCACCTGTTGAGTCACCTAGTGCCTTACCGTTGTGGAAGATTTCTAAGTTACCTGTTGTTGCGTTGACACTTGCAGTTACGTTAGTCACATTAGAACCGATTACAGCGGCAACATTGGACAATGTTGTACCAGATGTTGTAATTGTAACACCGTTCACTTTCATATTGTGACCACTTGTCACTGTTGTTCCTGAAGCAACTGTTACCACTGGAAGTGATGTGTGCCATGCTTCTGATCCAACTTGTACCCAAGTGTTACTTGCTGTTTTTTTGTAGATCTTGTTTGAAACGTGTGTTGTGTTGATTGCATAGTCACCAATTACACCGATTGAAGTTTTTGGTATACCAGTTGAAACACCGCCAACTAGATCACTAGTTGACGTGATCAATGTTGGAGTAACTGTTGTGAATGCTTGATTAGTCTGAGACCATTCAAATAAACCATAAGAGCTTGTTGCAAGGTCAAACCAATATGTTCCATCTGTTGGGTCCGCCGTTGGTGCTGATGCACTTCCGATTAAACCGTTTGTATCGACATTTGCTCTTAGAATGAATGCTCTGTTGGCTACTCCTAGGAAACTGTATGCCGCTTGTAATCCGTATTCATTTAATTCATAACCGTGTAATGAATTTCCTGATGCGTCTGTGTAGAATTTTGGATCTCCAAAAGTCTCTGTTAATTCTCTTTGTGACGAGATCAAGTAAGCAGTGTTGGCGTTTGCAGATTGTGTTCCTGCCGCTGTACCGTCGCCTGCTCCGTTTTTCTTGTCTTGTGCTGATGCTACTATGAAAAGTGGTGTTGTACCCGCATCTGATGGTACGTAGAAACTTTCGTTTATTACACTAACTTCTACTCCTGGTGATGTTAAAGCCATTTGTCGTATTCTCCTTGCAAGTTGTACGTATATACTAGAACTATTTATTCAATCATACGGTTTTTATGACAATTCTTACCATTTTCGTGGTGCCTATATAGGCGACTTAAATACACATATGCAGTACAAAGACAGACCATTGTGTAAGGAGTGTAAATCAAAGCCGCGTGCCTACGCCTATAAGAAAGGCACTACTGTGTATTGGCGTAGTCTGTGTGATACCTGCAATCGCAAGAAACATAATAAAAAAATAGGTGGGGTCACCGCATTACAGCGTTCAGGTTATAAGAAGAAACGTAAATGTGAATTGTGCGGATTTAAAGCACAAAATCAGGCCCAATTGGATGTGTATTTTATTGATGGTAATCTGCGTAATACTTCTACAACCAACTTAAAAACAGTTTGTGCCAATTGCCAAAGGTTGCAAGGGGTCAGACGTCTTGGCTGGCGAGTGGGCGATCTTGTTGCTGACAACTAGATCATCGATCTGTTTGTATAGTTCATCTTTTGTGCCGTTATTTGTAATTAGATAGTCATATTCGGATTTGGCCCACGCATATTCAGAACTGTGAATGCCTGTAGGAATGATATTTCCTTCAACATAACTTGTAAACCAATCAGGATCCTGTCCTCTTTTTACTAGTATTATTTTTCCGCCTGCTTGACGTATCGTTTTGATTTCATTCTCAAATCTTGTGTCTGATATAACAGTTGGTTCACCTTTATACCTGGCCATACAACTGTCTATCCAAATTGAATCATGCATTTTTTCTCGCATAACTTCCGTACCAAAAAATTGAAGGACCCATCTTGGAGTAACTGGTTTGCCAAACTTTTCACTCCAAAATTTATCAGGTTGTTCTCTCCAATGCCTGCTTGATTCCGTTTTGCCCTCAAGCATTTCTCTGTCCCAATTAAACATTGAGGATACCGCATCTTTAAGGCTTTTTGCAAATGAATCTTTTTTGAATTGGTGTTTTTCCACAAGACGCTCGGACACTGTGTCTTTACCAGAACCTATTAAACCTACTACACCTATTAACATAGGCTTATTATACTATTTTTTTAATCGTTTTTCAATGACTAATTTGGCTTCTTTTACCGCACCTAGTATGCTTTTTCGTATGTCTATTTTTTTACTTTTTAAGGCACTGATAGACATATTTTCTAAATCCTCAACAATCTGTTCGAGTTCTTCTAGATTGCAGTCTTCATATTTTTTATATCGAGAATCTGTCATGACACACTTATTTAAAAATATATGATTAAGAATTAACCAATAACAAAACTATGCGGAGTACCGCCTTCTGAGTAATTTCCTATTTCGGCTTCTAGTCTTTCCATCTCTGCCTGTCCTTGAGTTTTCAAGGCATCACCGTTCAGTGACGTACCACCCTGTGGACCTGCGATAGTGTTGAACTTTCCTCTTGCTTCTCCTATCATAACTTTTGACACAGCAAGAGTGTAATCTCTGATCCATGGTTTGGCATATATGTCTTTGAACAGTGTGATGTCAGGTCTAAAATTGTCAGTATGCATCAAGACTGTCTCATTTTCTGCTCTGGGTCTTTGTGTGATTGTTAGTTTTTTAGTTGCAACATCAAAATGGAACTGTATAAAACTTCCAAACAATTTTCCTACTAATTCTTGGTATGAAGCAAATGCGTAGTAAGTTGCTAGTCCACCTGTCGCACCTGCTCTTAAAAGGTATGTATTTGTATATGCTAGATTGAAAGGTTCAAACAAGGTACCACCTTCTCCACCTTCCGTTCTTGATCCTACTGTTCTCCTGTTGAGGTTCCTAACATTTATAATTTCATCCGGCAAGATATATGTGTTTTGATCTTTCTTCAATTCTAAGAAAGCATAAGATTCTTCAACTGCATTTGAAGATCTTTGTCTAAATTTATTCACGGCTCTTTCCAGTGCCGTTTGATAGTGTTTTGGGTCTAATTCAACGTCAATCATGCCCTCACCGAGGTTGTTTTTAACGTAATCGAATATCTCTTGTTGACCTGTTTGTAGTTCTGACATACTCA
>CEVB01082627.1_pt1 | contig 12386 bp, 15 predicted proteins | sample 531381 | NCBI WGS metagenome assembly CEVB01 (sample SAMEA2622763, study PRJEB7988) | marine metagenome | biome: marine biome (ENVO:00000447); feature: surface water layer (ENVO:00002042); material: "saline water (ENVO:00002010), including plankton (ENVO:xxxxxxxx)" | depth 5 m | reverse complement strand
GTCATTTGCCTATAAGACGTCGGATAATCTTCTAGAATTTCTGTTACTTCTTCTAAGAATTTTCTATAGTCAATACTAGATTTAGCAACCTTATAATTCTTAACGCATTCTTCCAATACGTTTAATGTATCTTCAACGTGTTTTGGATACCTCACTAACAATAACACTAGGTTAATCATATTACCTATAGTGTTTTTTATAACATCATCATTTTCATTATCGGGTGTCTTGTATAGTTTATCAAAATAATAATTTTTGATACTAGCTAAACAGTCACTATATCCGACGTAATCATCTACGATTTTTCGCTCAATTCTTTCGTCTTCTAAAATGTTTAATATGCTGTGATGTATATTATCTATAGACCTAACACTTTTGAAAGGCGTATACATTACGTGTGCGCTTTCGTGAGTTACTTCGCCATAGACTACGTCTAGTTTTTCCGACGTCGTTAAATCTCTATCAGATAAAACCTTTGTAGCAACGTTAATAATACGTCCGTCTGTAGAATTTTCTTCTTTAGTAAATACTAAAGAGGCTTTTTTATCTACGCCTAAGTTATTCATTCTAGCGCGACAAAGTTTATAAGCTTTGACGTCTAAATTGTTTTCGCTTACGTTTCGCGCAATATATCCCGCGCCCGTCTGACCGCCAAAGTCTATAAGACCCGCACCGTTTTTGACGTAGGAGTTATTTCTGTCGTTAAATAATCTATCTATATTAAAAGTCATCCTAGCCGAATTGTTTAATTAAATCTCTAATCTCATCTTGCTCGTCATCTTGGTATCCACTTATAATAGAATACTCGACAGCATCAAGAAAGCTTTCGCCACACGATATATAATCGCCCGCGTCTATCAACTCACGTAAAGATGTAGCCCTGTTTAATGTTTCTTCCTTACATCTCTCACGTATCTTTTCAGCTATCTTAACTAACTTCTTAGCATCTTCGCTAGATATACCGCATCTTTTGACTAATACGTCTGCCTCTATTTTAGACGGTAGATAGTCAATCTGTACCTTAACGAAACGCTGTCTTAACGCTTCGTCTAGTGTCTTTGTTCCTGTATACTGATAGCCCTCATTTGCTGTAGCTATAATCATACATGAACTGTCAACTTTAGCGACGTTATCGCTGTCGCTCTCACTATATGGGTTAGTAAGTATCTTCCTATCGTCTAAGACGCTGAATAAATGATTTCCTGTTTCCCTTGTCGCTCTCGTTATCTCGTCAAGTAATATGATACCGCCTCTTTGTATATTATTATAAAAATGCGCTTTGTCAAAATAGCTAGAGCCGTTTTTAATTCTATGTGAGCCAAACAGACCCGCCGTGGCGTCTGTGAATGCTGACATATCAAAAATCTCAATATTAGATTTAATAGCCTCTGCAAACCTTTTGACTAATTCGGTTTTTCCTGTACCGCTTGCGCCTGTAAGTAAGACATTTTTACGTAAGACTAAAACGTCCATTATTAATCGTTTCCATGTCTTTGGCTCAACATAGAAACCATGCTTTTTAACTGTAGGCGCTTTGACTTTCTTAAATAAACTTTCAGAAAGTTTTTTTCTGTCTGTCTCATTGCCTGTTAAATAAGCTAAATTAAATTCGCCTTTGCTTTTTACTAGTGTTTTAGTAATAGGCTTATTTACCTTTGTTGTTGTTGCTTGTTTTGGCTGTTCGTTTAATTGTACTTCGTAGCCGTTGCGTTTAAATCGCATTAGTGCCTCATGTTTATTTAGCGATGAGCCTTCCGCCATTAATTTAGTTTCAATTAGCGCCTTTCTCATTGATGGAAAAGTAATCTTTTCTTTTCCTTTTATGAGCGTTATTCCGCGCGCGTTCCATGGAGTTTTTTTCATGTGTATTATTTTATTTCTAGTATATGCTAGAGACTAGCGCTCGCGCGCTAGTTTCGATTAATAAAATCTCGTCAGTCTAGCTAGATAATTCTTTTATAGTTTCTTCGTATTTACTTGAAGAAACCGACGCACCGCCAACAATTTTAACCTCGCTTTGAGGATGTCTTATTAAAGCTTTCATGTGTGCATGTTTAATAATTTGCGCGCCTGTCGGTCTTACTTGGCTCATCTGTTTAGCTGTTGATGTGCTGTATCTGTCTTCCGTTTCATACCAATTTTTTGTCTGATATGAATAAATAAAAACGGGATAATAACCATATGATTTAACTACATATAATTTATTTGTTCGTGGCGGTTTTGTGTTTATATCTGTACTATATATAATTTCCCCGCTTAGATTGTTCGCCTTAAATTCCATTTGCTTATAAACATATTGAGAGGCGTTTTTATTACTTATCTTTTTCATTGTGTATTATTTAATTTAAAAATTGCTTAAGACCTAGACAAAAAAGTCTAGGTTTCGAATATTTAATTCTCGTCAGTTAAGCTTTTTCAAAAATTATATTTGTCTCTGCTTTCTTGCATAATAACCAAAGATGAAAAGCCAAAAATCTCCACCATTCTTCGCATAAAAAATCATACATTGTCTCGCTCATATTATCTTGAAATTTTTTATCAAGGTTAAGAATCTCGCAGAACTTTGGCACAATTTTATAATAATAAAAGTCAACGCTAATGGCTAGACCTTGCAACCATTCCGCCATAATTGAAACTCTGCAACCTTTAAACCTTTTAATATTATTTTCAAAACAATATTCAGAATTGAAACGCTGTAAAATATAATTTAACTTTGAATCGTCACTTTTATAAGTATCATCTTCTAGACCTTGAATGGCGTCTTCTTGCTCTATACATTCAAGTAAATAAGCCTTGACGTTCTCTCTAATTTTAAGAGCGTTTTCATTGTCGTTATTATAAAGGTTTAAAAATTGTCTGTAATCGTTTTTAATTGTGTTTGTCATATGTGTATTATTTATGACGCTTTCGCCTGTGTTATTTAGTTGGGCGTTGGCGTCGGTGTTTGTGTTTTTATTATTAATCATGATGCAAAGATAACAAATTTACATGAATTGACAATAGTATATTTTATATAATAGGCTAAAACGTGGCTTAATAGTATTTAAACAATGATTTTATTTTATATTATTTACGCGTTAATCTTAATATTTTAAGTTAGCCTCGCAAAGTTGATTAATAAAATGCATATAATGTGTATATAAAAGACCATAAGAGAGAGACACAAAGAACACACACGACGCAAAATGTTAATAAGACTTTCTAACGGTGTTAAATACCTTAGTATATATAAAGGCTCTTAAGAGTTGTAAGAGTTTGCGAGAGTATCGCGAGAGCGCCAATATAAGCGGGTTTAGTCTTTTAGTCTGCTGTTATGCTCATGGGTTTTTGTTTGGTTTGTTCTATGTGACGCGCACACAGAAACAGCGCAACAGATAAAAAATAGTTTGATATTAATATATTATTAATTTGAAAAGTTTATTTCTAGTTAATTAACAATGTTTTTTGATGTGTTCAGCTGTAAAAATAATATTTATTTGTTTGCGGTTTGTCTTTTTGCACGGGTACACGGTCAGAGCGTCGCGGTTTCTCTCGCGCGATTCGATGGTCCGACAACGCCACATAATACCACACACACAGCATTACACTATTTTTTTTATTCTATAAAATTTTTTTTATTTTTGTACAATATTCATACACACACAAACAATTAACATTGTAATGGGTAAAAGGGCTAATCATAGCCCTTTTTTTATATTCGATTTGTTTTTTATAAAAATTATATCTAGAATTGTAATAGACAGAGATTTTTAATTAAAATTTATTTATTATGAAAAATATATTTATAGCATTATTATTTATTGCAAACATCAGTTATGCTAACAATGAGTTAGTAGGAAAGTGGGTTATGATTGACGAGTGTTCTTTTTTAAGTGAAGGAGAAATGAACACAAAGTATTGTCAGTCACAACTCGGCATCAATAGAGAGTCTTATGAAATATTTTATGAAGACGGAACGTATGATTATTATTACAAAAACTTAGATTGGGAGAGGGGTCTTTTTAATATAGATTATCCTGACTTCAGAGAAGGTACTTATACTATAGAAGACAATATTCTAAAATACAGTGACAAAGTACTAGGGGGAGATTGGCACGTAACTATAGACAACAACTTATTGACTTTATACAATGCAAAGTCTAATAAGATGGTGCATTACAAAAAAGAAACATTATATGCTAGCAGGTGATAATACAGTTAAGGAAGTTAGAGATAACTACGGCAAGTACTACACTAATAAGTATGTAAAAAAACAAATAGATATGCGTTTAGAAAAAATGGCAAGCATAGAATGCAACACGGGTGTAGATAGTACACCCGTAGAGCTAAGTCGAGCTAAGCGCAAAAAAAAGAAGTTGTTATTAGAAATAAAAAAATTAGACCAAACATTTTATGAAACAATATCAGTAAGTATATAAATTTGCAAACATGAAAGCTGTAGGAGATTCAGTTATAGTTAAAATAGATAGTAAATACGAAGAAGAAGTTACGCACGGTAAACTTACCTTACAGCTAGACCCCATGTTTAATCCGACAAATAACGCTAGAATATACGGTGAAGTAGTAGCAATTAACAGAACAGAAAAAGACATTAAAGTAGGAGACAAGGTTTACTTTCATTACCTAGTAATAGAAGATTCACACATGTACGACGATTTATACATTGTAGACATAAGCAGAATATTCTGTATGGTAAGAGGAAAAAAAATACATATGTGTAGAGACTGGGTTTTGTTTGAGCCACATTATGAAGAAGATGCTAATGAGATAGAAGTAGGCGGTCATAAAATAGCTGGCAGGCTGACTTCTACAGGACTTTTTGCTGGAGTAGGAAGAAAAAAGTCTGCAAAAAAAGCTAAGGTTGTACACATAGGGTCTAATGACCTGATGCTACAAGGAGGAGAAGTTGTATATTTAGAGCCTAACTTTGAGTTTGAGAATAAGATAGAGGGGAAAGAATATTACACCTGTAGGCAAGAATATATACTCGGAAAAAATGTATAAATATGTAGAAATTAAATCTGGTAAAGATACTGTAGAAGCATACTACAATAACAGCGATGACGTAAGCGAATATGTAGATTGGTTGTTAGATAATAATTACAAAATAAAAAATAAGAAATTGAGCACTATGCCTTTACATATCTCTGTCGCAATAGAATTAATGCGAAATAATACGCTGGATAGCCTCACTTTTGAAGAAGATGAGGCGTCTGGCGATATTATAGAGAATATGAAAGACAAGGGGTATAGGTTTATGATTAACAAAAGATACCCAGAAAACAAATATCAGTACATAGTTTTCTTTTACGGCGACATACCAGAAGAAGAAATTGAAAAAACGAAAGGGCAAAAGTATCATTACATGTTGATAGGTGATGTTGTAGATAAACTAAAAGACTGCGTTAGAAATATGGTGGCAGATGTCAATAGTGATTTTATTAAACACAACTATATGTCAGATACAGATGTGCAGATAATCACAAAAGATGGATTAATAATAGATAGAAAATTTAGAGGAGACCAATTAGAACTTAAAACATATATAGAAACTATTATGAGAGAGGGTTTTATGATGCAGTTAGATAAAGACTCAAAAATATATCATTCACCATCAACAATAAAAACAGTAGAAATAAAAACAAACAACTATGAAGACAAAAGAAAAATCAGTTGAGTATTGCGAAAATAAATTCCCAGAAACAACAAAAGAATTTAAAAACATATTGAATGAAATGTATGTGACATTTTGTAAAAAACAACACGACTATGGTCCATCTAACATATCATTAGGAAGAGACTTGTCAGTTGCTAATAATAGAAAAAAGTCACTACAAGGATTATGGTTTAGGTCAAACGATAAATTGAGCAGAGTAGATAATATTTTAGAGCAAAATATATCTGCAAAAAACGAACCACTTGAAGACTCATATTTAGACCTTGCTAATTACAGCGTAATCTCATTGTTAGTTAAAAAGAACATATGGGGTAAATGAATAAAAAACAAACAGGTATTATTGCAGAGCAAGTGGTTATCTGTGATATGCTGAGACAAGGGTACGAAGTTTTTACATCTGTAGGAGATAACAGCAGAGTAGACTTGATACCACTTAACAAAAAAACTGGTAGGATAGCTAAAATACAAGTTAAGGCTACATGTGTTTTATCTATAAATGATAGCATAACTTTTAGAATAAAAAAAGCAGGACACACAGTTTACAAATACACGGAAAAAGACATAGATTATTTTGCCTTTGTATATGTACCAAGAAATGAAGTAGTATATTGCAGGTACAAAGACATAGACAACGACACAACCATTACATTTCGTTTTAAGGAAGTAAAATCTAAAAACAACCAAACAAAAAAAATAAATAAATGGAAACCTAATAAATTAGGCTTATGAAAAAAATAAGGTACAATTTTAAAGGGTATGAAGATAAAAAAATAATAGTGCAAAACATAGGTAGAACAAACAGCCCTAAAAGAACAGCTACAACACATTGGATTGTATACAGCAGCATTTCTAATAAAACAATAAGTTTTGATATAGACAACAGGGCTAAATATTTTGATGTTGATTACGATTTAAACCTTACAGAAACAAACAGAGAAAAAACATATACATATAAAAACCAAGAGATTAGCAGAGAGTCTTTTATAAATTATTTAGATAATCATGACAAAAAATGAAGCTAAGCTGTATTTAGAAAACGCATTAAATGGATTAGATTATCCAGACAGAAGAGAGCTTATGGTAGATGATAACAAAGAAACTATGGTTGTAAAAATCAACAACAAAGTACAAATAGAAATACACAAAATCAAATAATGGAGTATAACAACGATTTTAAATACGATTTAAAACTAGGTCAAGAAGGAGAAAACATTATAGCACAATTATTATCAGACTCTACAATAGAAGTAAAGCTCGATTTTTTAGCACACAAAACAGATAACATATTTATTGAATACGAAAGCAGAGGAAAGTTAAGCGGAATTGCAACAACAGAATCAAAATTCTGGTTTTATATTATACTAAAAGAAAATACACCTAGAGAAGAAAAAGACATTACTATAGAAAATGTTGAAGATATATTATTTTTTAAAGTGAATAAATTAAAAGACATTTGCAGAGAATGGTTAATGTTTAATGAAGGTAAAAAAGGAGGAGATAGTAATACTTCTCTTGGATGCTGTATACCAAGAAGACTTTTATAATGGCTATATTTACAAAAGAAACATTTGAGGATTTGTTTATAAACGTATATGAACAAAAAAATATTATAAAAAAAAACCTAGACAAAGTAACTGATGCTTTTGGTTTAGTGGTAGACATAAGACCTGATATAGAAAAACTATTAAAGTACATTATATACATGTACGACAAAAACACACCTATGCGTGAATTATATCAGGAGCTACAAGAAAGGAAAGTAGAATGTGCGCTTTTATCTGGATACAGTGAAAAAAAAGACAAAACAATATTAGAAGAATTATATAACTTAACAGATAAAAGAGCTTGTGAGTTAATAAGTAGTTTTTTAAAATATCAAAATCACAAATCGTGGGCATTGCTAGTAAGTAATGAAGAAGTGTTATGGCAATACCAACAAGAACTGTTAAACCCTATAACAGATTTTAGACAGGATAAAGAAAAACTACAGGCACTTGAAATTAAAAGCAAGCTAATGAATGAGTGTGATTCTATTATAAAAAGAATAGAAGGGTATGAAGAAAAAATATATGGAGATGATAAAAAATTAAAAGACGCTATGAAAAATGTAACATCTCCAGAAAATATAGCTTATGTATCAAAAACATGATAAATCAACAGTATATGAGGTCAACGGACTCGACTGCTACAAACCGCCCAAAGGAATGGTGTATAACAACAGTACCCAAAAATTTGAACATCGTGGTGTGGCACGAAGGTCTTCCCACCGCTTACATCAGTTCTGGGAGCGACCATTACCTCCAGAAGACTTATTAGAAAGAAGAAAAAAAGAAATTCTAAAACAAAAATCTGAACCACAGTTTGTAGATTTAAAATTACAAGCATACAGAAATCAAGAGTGGGATAGAAGATTAAATGGTTTTTGGTTTTCTAATAACGGAGAAGCAACATACATCACAGGTCTACATTATTTTTACTTAACACATTGGAGGTTAGATACTGGTTACCCTGACTTTAGAATACCAGATATGGAGTTTTTTTATTTTTTAGAATACTGCATACAAGACCCAGACTGCCTAGGAATGATTGAACTTACAAAACGTAGACAAGGAAAAACAGTACGTGCGGGAGCTTTTTTGTACGATTACACGTCCAGGGCAAAAAACATATACGCAGGAATACAATCCAAAACACTAGAAGATTCAAAAAATAACGTATTTGCAAAAGGTGTAGTGTCTGCATTTAAACAATTACCTGATTTTTTTATTCCTGTATATGACACAGAAAAAGGAGTGACTCCAAAATCAGAGCTAAGATTTTTTAAACCTAACAAAAGAGGACGCAATGTAGAAATGTACGACCCAGGTGCTGAGCTAGAATCTACAATTACATTTAAATCTGCAGATGCGTATAGCTATGATGGAATGAAATTGCACAGGTATGTAGCAGATGAGTGCGGTAAAACTAAAGATGTAGACGTATACGAAAGGCATCAAGTAGTTCAGTTCTGTTTGCAGTTAGATGGAGCTATTATAGGAAAAGCGTTATATACTACAACTGTAGAAGAAATGGAACAGGGGGGTGAGGATTTTAAAAGATTATGGGACGCTTCGGACCACACGCAAAAAAACAAAAACAACAGAACAATATCTGGATTGTATAGATATTTTTTACCTGCATATAGAACTTTATATTACGATAAGTACGGTTATCCTAACGAAAACAAAGGACAAGAATTTTACGAAAACGAAAGAAAATCATTAGAGTCTGACCCTAGAGCGCTTGCTTCGTATATAAGAAAAAATCCTTTTAGCATAGAAGAAGCTTTTTGGATAGAAGGAGAAAGTTGTTTGTTTGACGCTATGAAGCTTAACAAGCAGTTAGAAAACATAACTTGGCGAAGTAAGGGGGAACTGTATCAACAAGGGGAACTACTGTGGAAAGGCGCAGAAAAAGATAGTATTGTGATATTTGCACCAAAGGTTAATGGGCGATTTCTCATTAGCAACAAAATAGATGTTTCTTTGCACGGCAATGCAGTGCAAACAAGGGGTACAAAAAAGTATCCATTAAACAAAACTAAATTTGTTGCAGGAGCTGACCCTTTTGACCATAATATAGTTGCGCAAGGAAGCAGGATGTCTGACGGAGCAGGTTATGTATATGCAAAGTTTGATGCAGCTTCTAATATAAGCGAAACGTTTGTATGTGAATATTTATACAGACCGCAAACATCTGACATGTACTATGAAGATATGATTAAGATGTGTGTGTTTTTTGGTTGTGAAATATTATCAGAAAACAACAAAATAGGTTTGATTAAATATTTTGAAAGCAGGGGCTATGAAAAATTTCTTATGAAATTGCCAAACGCCAGAACTTACGGAGTGCCTGCAAACGCAAAAACACATCAACAAATGGTAGAAGAGCTAGAAGTTTATGTATATGAAAATTGCGAAAAAATTATATACAAAACACTTTTAGAAGATTTGCTTAAATTTGACATAAACAACACAACTAAATTTGATGCTGCAATGGCAGCAGGATGGACGTTGGTTGGTGCAGGAAAGAAAAAAATTATTAACAAAGTAGAAGATAAAAAAATCTACGATATAAGGGAGATATTCCCAATGTAATATGATAGATAATAAAGCTACATTTCCATCGCATTTAATTAATCCTAAATTAAAGGATAAAGCATGGATTTCTAAATACATAAAAGCAGCGTGGAAAGATTATAAAGAATCTTATCCAGAAGGGTTTTACAACGCTAAAGACAAATACCACGATATAAAATTATACATGCTTGGTAAACAAGGTATTACTAAGTACAAAAGAATGATTGACCCACAAAAAGCAGCAAACAATGACGAGACTTGGGTTAATATAGATTGGAGTATAATTCCGATTATACCTAAATTTAGAAGAATAGCTTTAGGTGTTCTTAAAAAAAGTGGATATAATATTACTGCGCAAGCTGTAGACCCAATGGCAAGTAAAGATAGGGACAAGGTGTACGCTAAAAATGCAGCTAAAATAGTTTTGCGTGATGAGTTTCAAAAAAACCAAATGAATATAGATGATTTGTCTATAGGTGAATCTACACCACAAAATTTTAAAGAGCTAGATATGCACATGAAGTTTAATTATAAACATCATATGGCAAAAGAAGTAGAGCAAGCTTTGCAATTAGTTTTTCAATTAAATGACTACGAAGGTATCAGAAACAAAGTAATAGAAGATTTACATGATTTTGGTATAGGTGGTTATAAAGAGTTTTTTGATAGCAAAGGCAGCATAAAGATAAAAAGAGTAAACCCGTCTAACTTAATAGTGTCCTATAGCACAGATAGTGATTTTAAAGATATACATTATTGCGGAGAAGTACATGAAATGACTATAGGTGATTTAAAAGAACAAGCAGGAGATGAGTTTACAGAAAAAGTCTACAACGAAATAGTTGAAAAATATAAATACAACAACGACAAATATCACGGAAGAATTACAGGAGCAGAACATCAGCAAAATTATGATGGTCAAAGAGTCAAAGTTTTAGACATGGAGTTTTACTCAGTCAACGATATTATATTAGAAGAAAGAACAAACAAAAAAGGAAACAAAGTTGTTGGTCGTATAGACAAAGCAAAAAAGAACACTAAAACTAAAAAATATTCTAAAACATGTTATAAAGTAGTATACAAAGGAAAATGGGTAATTGACACAGATTATTATTTTGATTGTGGATTATGTACAAACATGAAAAGAGCAAAATCTAGATTAACAGATACTACTATGTCTTATCACATTGTAGCTCCAGATTTATACCAAATGAAAACATACTCATTAGGAGAACAAATGAGAGGTATAGCTGACCAACTGCAATTAGCGTGGTGTAAATTGCAAAATGTAATGTTACGTGCTAGACCTAGAGGTATAATGATAGAAATAGGTGCACTAGAAAATGTACCATTAGGTAGAGCTGGTAAAGCAATGAAGCCGCTAGACATTATAGATTTATACAATCAGACTGGTAATTTAGTGTACAGAGCAGTAGATGAAGAAGGTAATCCGTCAGCTATGAGACCTATATCTGAATTAAACAATGGTTTAGGAAATGAGGCTGCACAATACTATGATATAATTAACAGAAACATACAGTTATTGAGAGACATATTAGGATTTAATGAAATTACTGACGGTTCTACGCCAGACCCTAGAACATTAAAAGGCGTTGCTACACTAGCAGCTGAATCTACAAACAATGCGCTTTCTTACATAAAACATGCAGAAAGAAACTTGACAGAAAGATTAGCATATAATTTAACATTAAGGATACAAGATGCAGCAAAACAAGGAACATTAAAAGGATATGTAAAGGCTTTAGGTTCTGATTCTATAGAATTTTTTAAAGCAAAACCAAATATAACTGTGCATGAGTACGGTATTATTTTAGAAGACAAACCTTCTGCTTATGAAAAAGAACAGTTAAACAAAAGAATAGAACAAGCACTACAAAGTAATCAGATAACTATAGCAGATTCTTTGTTAGTAGAAAATTTAGAAAACGTAAAACAAGCACAAGAAGTGCTTGCATACAGAATTGAGCGTAATCTTAAAAAAGCAGAAGAACAATCAGCACTACAACAGCAACAAAATGCACAGATACAACAACAAGCTGCACAAAACGCTGAGTTAGCAAAACAACAAACAATACAAGCAGAAACACAATCTAAAATGCAATTACTGCAAGCTAAGGCTGAAACTGATGCTCAACTTATGGATAGAAAATATGCGTACGAAAAAGAATTAGAACAACTACGTACATCTGGTAGAATAGAGCAAAAAGAAATTGAAGCAGACAGTAGAGAGATAATAGCTGAAATGAAAGCAGAAGGGGTCAATGCTCCAAAAGACGATATTAATGAATAAAAAAAAATAATTTTACACAGACAAACAAACAATTATGGCAGACGAATTAAATTTAGCAGAATTTACTAAAGATGGTAAATCTGTAGTACCTGAAAAGGTAGAAGAAAAAACTGAGAGTACAGATGCAGAAACTGCAGATAACACTCAGGAAGTAGAAGCTGATAAAGACAACTCTCAGGAGGCTGAGAGTACTGAAACAGCTAAAAAAGAAACTCTTACGGACGATAAGAGTGAAGAAACTGTAGAGCAAATTGAAACTGACGAAGTTACTGATGTTGAT
>CEVB01009760.1_pt1 | contig 12411 bp, 17 predicted proteins | sample 531381 | NCBI WGS metagenome assembly CEVB01 (sample SAMEA2622763, study PRJEB7988) | marine metagenome | biome: marine biome (ENVO:00000447); feature: surface water layer (ENVO:00002042); material: "saline water (ENVO:00002010), including plankton (ENVO:xxxxxxxx)" | depth 5 m | reverse complement strand
AAGAAAAGTATTCTTTATACATGGCGGTGTTGCCGCTGAAGAGAGGGAACGAATTCGTGCAATTACTGAAAAAGAAACTAATGCCATTATTATCGCTTCTTACGGTACTTTTTCCACTGGTGTTAATATTAGGAATCTACACAATCTTATATTTGCGAGCCCTTCAAAGTCTCGCATAAGAAACTTACAATCAATAGGTCGAGGTCTAAGACTCGGCGACTCTAAAACCCACGCCACACTTTACGATATTTCAGATGATCTAATCCATAGGGATAGAGAAAACTACACTCTTAAGCACTTTCAGGAAAGAATGAAGATATACAACGAAGAACAATTTGATTACGAAATACATAATGTGGATTTGAAAAGTTAATGTTTGATTTTGAACCAGGTGATCTAGTAATTAATCCTAAAAAAGAAGATTGGGGAATAGGTCAGGTTCAGTCTATAATAAATAATAAAGTAACTGTAAACTTTGAAAATGAAGGTAAAATGGTTATAAATGGTGAACTTGTAGAGTTGGAATTATACAATGCTTGAATTTGATTATAGTATAGATTATAAGAATACACTCTTTGAAGCAAATGATAAGAGATACAGAATAGGTCGTGGCGAACAAGGTGTATTACTTGTTAGACCATATACTGACTTGTTATGTCCACTATGGAAATTTAAAACACCTGACATAGCACAAGAGAGTGCTAGTAAACTACTTCAATCATATAGACTATATAAATTAAAAGGCGACTTTGTAGGTATGGATATGTGCCGTAAGTTTCTAGAGATGGGATTTACAAGGGCCCGAAGATATGCTAATCACAAAGATGGTAAGAAATATGATAAAGATGGTAATGTAAGACCACAAGAGCCTGATGCACTAACTAGTGAAAAAGCACACTCTGCTAGAATATTTAAAGAGTATAGAGATTTTGTTGTCAACGATCCATTTTATCAATCAGCAAGAAAGACATGGCGAGAAAATGAGATTTGAAGTAATAGATAACTTTCTTACAAAAGAGCAGTGGCAAGCACAACACGATTTAGTATTCAGTAAAAAATTTTTATGGTCTTATAATCCTAAGATTAATGACTATTCTACCAATAGTGATAATGAGGCGTCATTTAATAATTTTAAATCTTTATTATTTCAGCATTGGTTTCATGGAGAAGGTAAACCTAATAGTTATGCACTACCTCATATGATGGATGACAATATAATGTTTACTTCGGCTTCAGACAATCCAGATACAAAACAACCTTACTGGGATATAATGTGCCAACCTATCTTAGATAAATTTCCTATTAAAAAACTTTTAAATATTAGAACTAATCTATATACTTGGTGGCACGAAACTGATAATAACTCAGGCACACATAGAGATTATGAGTTAGGACAGCCACACTTAACTTTGATATATTACATAAATGGGTCTAATGGTGCTACTTGGTTTGAAGGTCAAGGTAAAATAGAGAAAAAAGCAAATAGAATAGTTATTGCAGATGGTAAATTAGCACATAGATGCATATATCAAACTGATATCGAAGCACAGATAGCAACCAATATAAATATTATAGTATGACAAAAGAGTCTAGTTTAAGAATAGTAAAGTTGTCGGATGGATCTGAGATAATAGGATGCATAAATTTAACTGACGAAGGTTCTCAATTTCTAAGAATAACCGAGCCACTAGAAATACTGATGAACAGTAAAGCTATTGGTATAGGCATGGTGGAAGATTTCACTTCTTTAAGACCATGGATGCAGTTTGCCAATGATTCAGTTTTCTCTATACCAAAAGAAAGAATTATGACAATATCAAATGTAGCAGATGATATGAAGGCTTATTATAAAATAATAAATGAGAAAGTAAAAGAAAGAGCAAAGATAAAGAGACAACCTTTAACTGAAAAAGATATTAAAAGGGCTGCAGATATTATTTCTGAGATGGGGGAAGAAGCAGACGAATTGATGAAAGAGGAACTATCTGAGGAAGATTATAAGACATTCTTTCCTAGCAAAAAGACCATACACTAATTGAAGCAACCCACAAGGGTATTATAACAACGAAGCCACATTATGTCAAGCACTAGTCCTAGTTTTATAGGAGAATATTTTATAAAAGAAAGTTTATGCGATAAACTAATAGACTTCTTTCACTCTACTCCAGAACAACATTCACAAACTATTCCTAACACTAACATTCAACATTGGTATACAAAAATGCCTGGGAAAGTTGGGACTTTTGACCCTAGGATAGATCCTAATGTAAAAGATTCTATGGATCTTACATTCTCTTATAAGACAATATTTTCACCTGATTTACCAGTAGAAGCATTACCTTTTAGTAATATGATACACGAATACATAGACGCTTTAGGTGACTGTATAAGAGAGTATGGAGAAGAGTATGAACATTCTTTAGAATCAATAGGTCAGATACAAGAAGGAGTTAACCTACAATATTATCCACCAGGCGGAGGTTATCCTAATCTACATTGTGAAAGAGCAAGTTCTACATATCCATTTGTTAAAAGACATCTTGTTTTTATGACATATCTAAATACGGTTACTGATAAGGGTGGCACACACTTTAAACATCAAAATTATACTGCAAATGCGATTAAAGGCAAGACTTTAATATGGCCATCAGACTGGACTCATATGCACCAAGGAGTTATTTCGCCCACACAAGAAAAATACATAATAACAGGATGGATATCACATACAGAACCCACAGATATATGGGTAGATAATAGAAAGAGTTTACAATTATTGCTTGACCTTTAGGGTTAAATTTGTTATAATGGTATTATGATTAAGAAATTTATAAACACTTTATGGGGTGCGCCAGACAAAGGTATTGCAGGTGAACCTGACCCCTCTGATATAAGTATAGAAAATGCATATAAAACTAGGTGGATTTGGTACCATACCATTATGGGCCTTGAATTATTAATTATTATTATGCTACTATTAGGCATATTAATAATACTAGGAATTAAATTATGAGAAAGAAAAAACAAACTCAACATTATGTAGATAATAAAAAGTTTCTTGCTGAGATGACCAAGTTTCGTGCCAAAGTTATAAGGGCAAAAGACTCAGGTAGAAAAAGACCTATGGTTACAAATTATATAGGTGAATGTTTTTTAAAGATTGCAAACCATTTAGCATACAGACCTAATTTTATTAACTATACATTTAGAGATGATATGATATCAGATGGTATAGAAAACTGTTTGCAGTATATGGATAATTTTAATCCTGAAAAGTCAGATAATCCATTTGCTTATTTTACTCAAATAATATATTATGCTTTCATACGAAGAATACAGAAAGAAAAGAAACAAGTTTTAGTTAAACAAAAGATTATAGAAAATGCAGATACAGAATCCTTCTTAACACAATTAGATGGTGATGATGGTCAGTATAAAAATCAAATGGTAGAATTCTTGAAGTCTCACCAAGGCAATATAATCGAAGAGCCTAAAACTAAAAAACAAAAGAAGAAAGCAAAACAGAAAAACTTAGAAAAGTTTATGTAATGAAACCAAAGACAACAATATATTTTGTTTTGGTTGCTACTTGGTTATTCTTTGTATATGCAGTACACACTAATTTATGAAAATAGCACTACTTAATGATTCACACTTCGGTGCCCGAGGTGATAGTGAAGTCTTTGATAATTACATTCATAAATTTATGGATGAAATATTTTTTCCATATATCAAAGAACACAATATCACAACACTTATACACCTAGGCGATATCTTAGATAGAAGAAAGTTTATCAACTTTAAAACTGCCTATAACTTTAGACATAAATTTATGATGAGGCTATGGGAAGAAAAGATTGATACACATATTATTCTAGGTAATCACGATACCTATTATCGAAGCACTAATAAAATAAATGGTCCTGAAGAACTATGTACCACACCTGATGGTAAACATGAACCATGGATATATACAAAGACAACTGAGGTAGAGTTTGATGGCATGAAAGCATTATTCATACCTTGGATTAATCCTGAGAATGAAAAAGAAACATTTGATATAGTTAATTCTACACAGGCAGAGATTGCTTTTGGTCATCTAGATATCAATGGTTTTGAAATGCATGCTGGCATGATTGAATCACATGGTCATGATAAGTCTTTATTCTCTAAGTTTGAAAAGGTTATGACTGGTCACTTTCATAAGAAATCAGATGACGGACAAATATTTTATCTAGGCAGTCAATATGAATTAACTTGGTCAGATTACAATGACCCTAAACATTTTCATATATGGGATACAGATACTAGAGAACTAACGGCCATAAGAAATCCACTAACGATATATGATAAGTTATTTTATAATGATAGAGAAACCAACTATGATGATTATGATATTACACCACACATAGAAAAACATTTAAAACTGATTGTGGTAAATAAAACTAATCCTGAAATGTTAGATAGATTACTTGATAGATTTTACAAAGTCAATATGCATGAGTTAAAGATCATTGAGGATTATAGCGATCTAGATGCAGGTAATGTGTCAGATGATATTGTTGAAAGAAGCGAAGATACAATTACACTGGTTGATAATTATGTTGACGCTTTACCAATAGACTTAGATAAAGACAGATTAAAAACTATCATAAGAGAATCTTATGTAGAGGCAAGCGATAGTGATAGAAACTTTAAAGCAGAGGTATAAGGTAATATATGCAGACCCACCATGGTACTTTAAATCATTTTCTAAAAAGGGTGAAGCACGAAGCGCTACGAGGCATTATAATTGTATGTCAGTTGACGATATTTGTAACATTGATGTTAATAGAGTTGCTGATGATAACTCTGTTTTACTTATGTGGGTTACTGATCCGTATTTATTGGATGCCTTTAAGGTTATGGAATCTTGGGGCTTCAATTATAAAACGGTTGGGTTCACCTGGGTGAAAACAAACAAGAGTAAAGGATACTTTACAGGTATGGGATATTGGACTAGATCAAATCCTGAAATGTGTTTATTAGGCACAAAAGGCAAACCTAAAAGATTAGATATGTCAGTAAAACAGTTAGTCGTATCGCAAAGGAGAGAGCATAGTAGAAAACCTGATGAGGTCTATGATAGAATAGAAAAGATGTTAGAGGGGCCATATCTAGAAATGTTTGCTAGAAATACGAGACAAGGGTGGGATAATTTTGGTAATGAGGTAAATAAGTTTGATTGAATTTAAAATAGTAAGATATAAAAACTTTTTAAGCACAGGTCAACAATTCATAGAAGTACCACTAAACACAGGTGGTACAACCTTAGTTATAGGTGACAACGGTTCTGGTAAATCTACAATGTTAGATGCATTGTGTTTTGGTTTATTTAACAGACCGTTCAGAGATATTAAAAAAGATCAGATTGTAAATACAATAAATGAAAAAGATTGTTTAGTAGAAATTGAATTTGTCATAGGTTCAAATAACTATAAGATTATAAGAGGTATCAAGCCTAATATATTTGAGATATGGTGTAATGATAAAATGCTAAATCAAGACGCTGCCTCAAAAGATTATCAAAAACATTTAGAAGATAATATACTTAGATTAAATTTCAGATCATTTACACAGGTTGTTATATTAGGTAGTTCTAGTTTTGTACCATTTATGAGATTAAGAGCCAGACATAGACGACAGGTTGTAGAAGAAATATTAGATATAGAAATATTTTCTAGAATGAATTTATTACTTAGAGAAAAGAATAAATCAAAAGATGAAGAAATAAGAAGTGCTGAGTTCTCAGTAAATTTATTTGAAGAAAAAATATCAGATCAAGATAAACACATACAAGACTTACAATATAAAAATAAGCAGTCAATAGAATCTAAACAGGCACAGATAGAAAAAGAAGAAACAGGACAGAAACAATATAAAGAAGATATAAAAGAATTAGAAAAAGAAATAACAATACTTAGAGATAAAATTATAGATGAAACAGATGTAAAAAATAAACATATGAAGTTTCACCAATTAGAGGCCAAGTTAGAGAACAACTGTACAAAGCATAAAAATATGCTAAAGTTTTTTGAGGACAATGATGAATGTCCTACTTGTAGACAAACCATAGATGAAACATTTAAGAAAAATCAGATTGCAGATAGAAAGAAAAAAGTAGATGAGATAGAAACTGGTATGACCCAAATGGCAACTGACATACAAAAGATAGAAGCCAGAATGAAAACAATTAATGATACAGTTGTTGCCATAAGAGAAAAAGAGATGTTGATTGAAAGATATAAGACCTCTATTGAAAATGTTGATAGATATATTCAGTCAGTCAGAAATGAGATTGATGATTTAAGAGATGAGAAAGAAAGCACAGGTGAGGCCAAAGGCGTTCTTAAACAACTAAAAGAATCATTTAAAGAAGCAGAAACAAATAAAGTAAAACTAAAAGATGATAAGTTATATTTAGATACTGCTAGAGAATTGATGACCGATACAGGTATTAAGACTAAAATAATTAAACAGTATTTACCTGTTATGAACCAGATTATAAATAAGAATCTCCAGAGGCTAGATTTTTATGTAAACTTTACTTTAGATGAGGAGTTTAATGAAACAATTAAATCTAGATTTAGAGATACCTTCAACTATAATAACTTTAGTGAGGGTGAAAAATTAAGAATTGATTTGTCAATTCTATTTACTTGGCGAGAGATCGCTAAGATTAAAAACTCTACTAACACCAATTTATTAATACTAGACGAGGTGTTAGATAGTTCACTTGATTCGTCTGGTACTGAAGAATTTATGAAGATTATAAATTCACTTAGTAAAGAAAATGTATTTGTTATATCACACAAAGGCGATATACTCATAGATAAATTTACACAGGTAATAAAATATGAGAAGTATAAAAACTTTACTAGAGTAGCATAGGAGAAAAATTATGAAAATAGCAATAACAGGACACACAAAAGGTATTGGTAAATGTATCAAAGACCTTTTAGAAAAAGATGGCCATGAAGTAGTCGGTGCAAGTACAAGCACAGGCATAAATGTTATGAGGCCTAAGAGTGTTATAAGTTGGATAGAAAAAGAGAATCCAGATGTATTTGTTAATAATGTTTATGCACCTAATTCTCAATGTAATATACTCTATCAACTATATGAAAAGTGGCAGCATGAAGATAAACTAATTATTAATATGAGTTCTACCTCAGGTGAGTCACATACACACTTTCAACAAATGGGATATAATAAAGACTGGACGCCTTATGTAAGTGATAAGGCAAGATTAAACTTTGCGAGTCTTTATCTATCAGAAAGATTTAATGAACACCACAGGTGTAGGGTGACTAATGTATCGCCAGGGTTTGTAAGAACACAAGCTACCACAATGTTTACACCATTTATAGATGAATATTGTTTTATGAAACCTGAAGAAGTTGCAGAAATGGTAAGATGGGTAGTTAATGGACCTAAACATATGCAGATTAAAGTTTTATCTTTTAATACAGGCAATAGTACAATCGCACCTAGACGAGATAGAAAGTATGAGACAAAAGCTACTGAAGTAGGAGATCAACTATATGGTCAAAACTTTAGTCAAACTTGGGATGGACAAGAAAAATGACAAAACATTTTTTAGTAGAACCTACCGCTGAAATAGTAAATAGAAAACTACCAGTATTTACAGATGATCTTTTAGGTAAAGATAAAAGAGAAGATATATCTAATGCTATGGGAAAAGAAATGGTTAAGTATGGCGGCATAGGATTATCTGCTAATCAGATAGGTTTACCTTTTCGTATGTTTATTATGGGAGGACACCCATTAATAGAAGAAGGCAAAATGAGACATTGTTGGAATCCTGAAATAGTAGAATCTAGTAAAGACAAAGTTCTTATGAAAGAAGGATGTTTAACTTTTCCTTTTTTATTCTTAGACATTAAAAGACCTAGTTGGGTAAAAGTTAAATATCAAAATGACAACAAAGAAGTTGTTGAAGAATATTTACATGGCATGTCAGCTAGAGTTTATCAACATGAATATGATCATATGGAAGGTATAGTATTTACAAGTCTAGTATCTAAATTGAAATTAGATAGAGCAGAGAAGAAAAGAAAGAAGGCAATAAAAGATGCAACTAGGAATAAATCCCAATCTTAGACAATTAACTATAAAACCTTTTCAAGGTGACTTGACAAAAGTATTTAATCATCTTGACGCATTAGGTTGGACTGAAGTTAATACTCGTAGTAGTAAAGATGGCGATTGGTCTATGTTATCACTAAGAGGATATTCTAAAGATCCTAGAGGGTGTGGTAAACCTGCTGAAGAATGTGGCCCTAGAGTTCAGGCAGGAGATACTGTATTTACAGGACCTAATGTTGCGCTAGATACTAAGTTTGTAAAAGAGAAGATATATGGAGGATATGAGTTTGAGGTAGAATATTTACACGAAGGTGGTGAATTACAAGATTGTTCAATTAGACACGGTGATGTATTTAGAATTATAGAAGAAGTATTAGAACCATTACCTTGCGAGTTTCAAAGAATAAGGTTTGCAAAATTAGTACCAGGTGCATTTTTAGAGCCACATACAGATGCAATAGATCAGTCATTTGGTTTACAAGATGGTGAGATTGCTAGAGTTGCCATACCATTAAAAACAAATGACAAGGCAACTTTTAGTGTTTATCCTCAAGGCAAAGATGGACCTGAAAGAAAAATGCACTTAGATTTAGGCCATTATTACTATACGGATGTTAAAGGTTGGCATTCAATAGAAAATAAAGGCGATACAGACAGAATACATTTATTAGTAGATTGCATATCAAACAAAGAATTTAGGAGGTTATTAGTACAATGAATTGGGTTACAAGCGATGGTGTTAAATTAAGTGCTGTACCTAACGGCACAGGATTTAAAGAATTAAATTATTTTACTGAAGAAGATCATAACTGGCACTTTCAACCAGTAGATGAGAGTTTACTAAAGCCTGTTGCAGATTATCTAGATACTTTAGACTTTCATAAAGTAAAAACAAAATACACTAAAGGTAATGTGTGGACAGCAATCGCACTTAAAGGATATAGTAAAGATCCATTAGATGTAACTAAACCAGGTGTTCTGAAAACTAAAGCAAAGACTGACTCAAAATTACAATGGACTGATCTATATAAAGCACCAGAAATGAAACCTGTATTAGACCTTCTTAGAACATTACCTTGTAGAATGGAAAGAGTTAGATTTATGAAACTAGAAGCAGGTAAAGTTATTGGCAAACATACAGACAAGATAGATAAAGACTTAGGTATAGATGACGGTCAGATAACTAGAATACATATGCCAGTTAGAACAAATGATCTAGTTACATTTTCCATATGGGATGACAATAAATTTAAACAGGACTATAAACTAAAGACAGGCCATTTCTATTATACAGATGTTAGAAAGGCACACGCTGTAGAAAATTTATCAGATACAGATAGAATACATTTAGTTATGGACTGTTATGTGAATAATGAATTAAGAATGATGATATGCTAAATCATGCTAAAGATAGTGATTTTGATACTGTTTGGAATATATTTAAGAATAATAAAAAATACTTTCCACATATAAGAACAGACTATCTAAAACGAAATATTGCCAGAGGCCAAGTAGTTCTTGACCAGGATGTTATTATAGTGTATAATATATACAAAAGAAAACAGAGACTCAATGATGATATATTGGCACAACCAGGTGACTGTATTCTGCATCAAATAGTTGCAAAGAATAGAAATGGTTCTGCCAAAGAAGTTCTGAATAGATTTTTTAAACATATCAATACCAGAGTTTTCTTGAGCGTAAGAAGTGAGAATGATATCGCTAAAAAGTTTTATGAAAAGAATGGTATGTTAAAAATAGGAAATACATCTTGGGCAAAAGGAACTATACCAGGCGATATTTATTTATATGATAGTAATTGATCAAGACAAAAACAAAGTATTAGACGAAGCATATAATACAATCATTAATAAAGGTTTCCCTTTCTACCCTACTGATAGAAAATGGCGAGACGAAACATTTAACAAGTTATACAATTTCAAAAGAGATACACTAATAGATAGAAAGAATAAGGTCATAGGCCAATCAGCACACGGTCTTAATCTTGCCTGGTCGTACATGGAACACGCTTGGGGTATTAAGTGTGGTAAAATGAGAACACCAGTAGAGATATGGAATGATGAAGAACACTTGAAGAAAGGTATCAACAAGATACTTACAGGTACATTCTTTCAACAAAAGGCTGCTCATCAGATTACAGACTCAGATATGAGGTCTATGTTAAGAAGATATACAGGTACTCAAATGGTATCTAACTTTAGACCTACTGCAGCTGCGGCCTTGTATGATGTATTCGTTGATAAAGAAAGTCCACTAGAAGGCACAGAAGCAGGTACAGTATGGGATCCTAGTATGGGTTATGGTGGTAGATTACTAGGTGCGATATGTGCTGGGGTAAACTACATAGGTACAGATCCTTGCATACCTACATATGATGGGTTAGAACAGATACTAGAAGATTATGGCCACAGTTATAGATCATATACATTATTAAGACAAGGTAGTGAGACTTACATACCAAAACAAGATAGTTTAGATTTTGTATTTACAAGTCCACCTTACTTTGGTTGGGAAGCATATGGTGATGAACCAGAACAATCAAGTATTAAGTTTGATAATTCAGACTTATGGAAAATAGAGTTTCTAAAACAGACTATTGCCAATGCATATCACGGATTGAAGCCAGGTAAGTTTCTTGCACTCAATGTTGCCAATACGAAACAGTATAAGACCTTTGAAGAAGATACAGTAGACCTTGCCATAGAGGTAGGGTTTAAACATACTGATACTTGGTGGTTATCGTTGTCTACTCAACAAGGTGGTAGTGATACATCAACACTTGATGGTGTTGCAAAAAAGAAACAAACTCAGAGATATATGGGTCGATATGAAAGACCAAATATATCTGGTCGCAAGTTCGAACCTACTTTCATATTCCAAAAATAAGGGGGGTACTATCATACTAGACGCCCTAGAAACCACCATCCTCGGTGATCCTAGGGCGGTTATTTTAGTCTATTTTGATGATTTTGGGTTTCTTTTCTTCAGGTATGACTCTTTCGAGTTCTACTGATAACATACCATTATCTAGTTTGGCACCCTTAACAATTACATCATCCGCAATACTAAACGATCTAGTAAATTGGCGTTTAGATATTCCTCTATAAAGAAGGCCGTCATTATCTTCAACTTCCTTCTCATCTTTAGACATAACAGATTTAATGATTAGTGAGTTCTCATCTGGTTTATGCTCAACTTCTATGTCATCTTTACTGAATCCTGCCAATGCAACATCTATTGACCAATGTTCATCATCAATCTTTCTGATATTGTAAGGGGGATAATTGTTATTTGGTACGGTTCTTAGATAGTCGAGATTATCGAATATGGTATCGAAACCAATTGTGTGAGGTCTGAAATCAGACCAAAATGATAGGCTTTTGTTCATGTGTATTCTCCTTTCCAAAAGCGAGTTATAATACAGACCCGAATCGGCGTCTGATACTAATATATATAAGTATTTTTCTCGAAATTTCAAGTAAAAAGTGTGATATTTTTGCAACACTTTTGAAACTATCGCCTAAGTCATTGATTTTAAACGATTAAAAATAGCGGAATAATCCATTTTTCGCTTGTTTTTAGTACCAAAGTGTAGTAGCATAATGACATATATGAGAAAGAACTATACATATAACAAAGAATCAAAGTCTTATCTTGCAAATTTACTTGCTACTGAGAACTTAGAGGTTCAATACAAAAAGACTCAGACGGCTTCCTTTGATGTTAAGAATCGTATCTTGACATTACCTATCTGGAAAAAAGACTTATCAGAACCAGTTACAGATTTATTTGTTGCTCATGAAGTTGGGCATGCTTTATATACGCCAATGTCATTATTGACTAAGGCACATAAACAAAAAATTAATCATTCAATAGTAAATGTCGTTGAGGATGCTCGTATTGAAAAACTTATTAAAAGACGATACAATGGCCTAAGACAATCATTCATTCGTGGTTACAAAGAACTGATTGCCAAAAACTTCTTTGGCACAGTTGATAAAGATATTAATGAATACTTATTAATTGACAGACTTAATATTCATTTTAAATCTTCTCATGTTTCTTCAAATGTACAATTCTCAAATGAAGAAATGAAATTCGTAGAGATGATTGAAAAATTAGAGACACCTGATGATGTGATCAAAGTTTCAAAACTATTACAGGCATATTGTAATGCTGAAAAAAAAGAAAAAGGTAGAGATCAAGAAATTGAATTTGATAAACATGATTTTGAAACAGTTGATA
>CEVB01021778.1_pt1 | contig 12432 bp, 19 predicted proteins | sample 531381 | NCBI WGS metagenome assembly CEVB01 (sample SAMEA2622763, study PRJEB7988) | marine metagenome | biome: marine biome (ENVO:00000447); feature: surface water layer (ENVO:00002042); material: "saline water (ENVO:00002010), including plankton (ENVO:xxxxxxxx)" | depth 5 m | reverse complement strand
ATCAAGTCTCCTGTCTATGGCAAGGACAAAGAGAAAGTGTTTACAGGGATCTCTCTACTTCAAGGCATATCAAAAATCGCATAAACGGACATTTTATGTCCTTGACTTTTCCCCGAAACGTGATACATTATATATGTAACCCCAACAAAAGGAACTAAGATGATTGACAAGATTTGGCAATACCTTAACAACACTGAAAATCCTGACTATGACAGACTGGTTCAGATCCAGCAATGGATAGTTCACAGAACATCAACAACAACCGATCAAGACGAGGTGCATGACCTTCTCGAACTTGATGAAGCAATCGACGAAATCATCTACGCTTTGGAGGCAAAATGAGATTACGACTTAAATCAGGCGATTTGGTTCGCAACCAATGGACAGGGGAACTCTTCATAGTTATATCACAAGGATACAGTTATGTCGATGCTACCGACACCAGAGGCAAAGAAGTCAAGTTGAGAACTTGGGATCTCGAACTGTTCGATGGTATCGACAGATGGATTACTCACAAAGACCTGACCTTCTGCACTGAAACTCTTCAGCCTACTTGGGATTGATGATGTTGCAGGTAGGTGATTTAGTCTTAGACAAAGAACTCGGTGAACTGGCGGTAGTTATCGAGATTAGAAACGCGCTCTATGTTGTGCGCTCATTGGAAACTGGCTGTGCATATCCTGTACCGTGCGGATTAGCAGATGAAGAATTGGAGAAGATAGCATGAATATAGGTGATTTAGTAAAATGTTTAATACTCGGTGAGTTGGGAATACTCATTGATTTTCACTGGGAGGACACAGAAGATGAAGTCTACGCTGTTGTCCAACTAGCCGACAACTCAACGGTTCTATGCTCTTATGAGGATATGGAACTGATAGCATGCTCAAACCCGTGAGGACAATATGACACCAACAAATAAAACTCAATACTTAGCAGTCCTTCTCGGACTAGTCGGAAAACACTTCGAGGATCTAACCAAAAACCAAGAGGTAGCAATGGTGAAGGCTTGGAACTGTCTAGCTGATAGCGGCGACCTTCCAGCATTGCAACATGCGCATGCTCTTGCTGGACATCGGATCGTCGAGATAGTTAAAAACGAAAACGATAATGATCCAGACAGTCAAATCGCTGCATCGAAGGGTCATATCGATGATATAATAAATGAACTTCATACCATCTTGGAGGCAGAATGAAGAAAAAAATACAAGTAGGCGATTTAGTAAAACACCTGAGAAGCCGAGGACAACTGACGCTTGGAGTAGTAACAGCAATAAGAGGAAACATTGTAGAAGAAGTTTATTCTTGCGATGTTCTTTGGAGTTGCGGGAGACACAGCGCACACCCAAGTCAATGGCTGTGGCTATTGGAGGCAGAATGAAAGTAGGAGATATGGTTGTTGAAAGGAGATTAAGAGCACAGCCATTCCATCGACAACTCTCGATAGTGGTTGGCTTATCGGAATCTCCATACGCGGCGACGACAAGGAAGGTGAAAGTGCAAAACATTCGCACGGGTGGCATCTACTGGCTTAGATGGTGTGACGTGGAGAGACTATGAAATCAGGAGATCTAGTGAAAAGAGCCAACTGGAAGGTCGGTGGAACTAAGGAAACAATAGGAGTGATTATCCAAGAAGGGATAGGGAATGACTGTGTTCAGGTTGTCTGGGCGCACGGAGAAATCGTCTGCATGTCAATGCAGGACTTAATACTGATCGAAGCATCGGAGGACAAATGAAAAATAAAATAATCTTTATACGTGATATACATAACGGTGAATATGGACATGCTTGGCTAAGAGAAGCCACAGCAAGAAAACCAGAACATTATGAAGTAAGACTACTGAATGACTACGACAATAGTTCTATCCATTCAGTACCTACGTTTTTTATATATTATGAGGTGTTAGAGAATGAAGAAAGAGATTAAAGCAGGAATGCTTGTTAGCCGTGGTTCACTTCTTTTGTTAGTGATAGAGATAGGGAAGAACTATTACAACGGCTTCGCGTTATGCTGTACAGTTGATAGCGATCCCAGTGAGTTCTGGATTGATAAATGCTTGTTGCATCCCGTGTGAACCGATCTTCTACCCTAGTACCCCCCTACCCGATGCCCACTCTTTTAACATTTTATATTTCCTATAGCTATAGGAACACCCGACAGAGCGCAGGAAAGAGCAAGTGTCAGATGCGCATTCAAGCGCGTTAAACGTGTATGTGCGCATTTAGTGTGCTGTGTGAGTGTGTTGACCCTACAAGGTCAATAGAAGGGCGTGAGAGCGTGTTGTGAGCCTGTGTAAGCGGTGTGTGTATGTGCTAGGTATGGTGGGAACAAGAGCATTCACGTCGTGTTCACGGGGCTTATAGGCGAAACTCCCATATGTATATAGCGTGTTACGAGCGTAACAGCCGAAACTCCGAGGGAAATAAAGTGGAACTCTTAGGGAGACTATTGACTAACCCCCCGATTTTATTGAGGTTTTTCATTTCAACATTTTTGCGCTGTGTATACATGAGGCGCGTAACAATGAAACAAGTTTCATTCAATGCAAGTGACGTGAGTGTGAGAGTAACGAAACACCTCCCGATGTTACGGAAATCCGAGGATCTCTTGACAAGTTCTTGACAAAATACTTTACATAACTATAAGGAAGGGAGTTGTCAAGCAAATGTAAAAATTTTACATAACTATACGAAATACTTTACATAACTCATTTAAATGTCAAGAAGTTGTTAAAAGAACCCCATAAAGTTTGACAAACGCTTTCAACGTGATACATTATATATATGAAACGCTGTTGTTTCACTTCTCGGAGGTCTTATGACTACTATTCAACCTAACTTTGTTGCTCTCACTCCTTGCCGCTCTCAACTTGTCGGCTGTCATAACCACTCTTCTGCTGTCGCCTATGCTACGGGGCGTTTACCAGAGAAGGATAACACCCGTCAGCCGGTCACTGTCGAGGTCACAGCTTTTGTCTCTCCCCGTGGTCAATACTACGTTATGCACGGTAACCAACGGATGGACGTTGCAAACGCTTCGACGGCTCGATACTACGTTAAAAATGGTGTACCTGTTTCCGTTATGCTTGATGCTTCTCTTTCAACTCTCAACCAATAACCCGAGGTCATACATGGATTATATTATCGTTGCTTTCCTTGCCTATCTAGCAGGTTCTTTATCTATCATCTTTTACTTTGAGTATTTACAACTCTTAGAGGATAGACATGACTAGCCTGTATCTCTTCCTTCTCTTTCCTCTCTTCTATTTCATTCTGTGCCCTTATCTTATTTCCTTGGAGGCTTCATGCGACTAAGACCATATAAATAATATTTTTTTGTTCTCGGACATATTCTGTCCGCTCTTTGTTTGACAACCCTGTATCACCATGATACATTATATATAGAGGTTGGGAATGGTTCTCTTCTCTCTTTCGCCTTGGAGGCATTTTGACTACTACTACTGAAAATACTAACTCTCCCGCTTTTGTTACAACCCCGCGTGGCTCGCGCATTCCGAAGACTGGTACTCTCGCGTACCATTCATCCATCGGCTTCTGCGATGTTATCGGGCGTGTAGGTGAGCGCGTTCGTATCCGTGTGACAGATTTCTCTGAAGCTACTGATGTTGTTCTCGCCGCTGGTACTAAGCAAGAGCGTACAATCTCGCGCTCAGACTGGTTGCTACGTGTTGCCGAGGCTTCCGATGCTGCCGCTCTTGCAGAGTGTGCTCACTACGATGCCCGTGGTCAGGACGATACCGATGCACTCTACGGTGCTTCTCCTATGATACGTCAGTTGCAAGAGAGCGTAATGTCTCGATGCCGCGCGGCTACTGAGATGCTCGTTGCTATCGATGGTGCGGAGGCTATCGGCTGGGAGTTTGACGAGTACCTCACAGAGCGTCCAGCGTCCGAGCGTAAGCGTGGTAAAGCCCCAGCACCTCGACCGTATAAGAAGCCTGCTTCTCGTGTCGGTACTCTCGAAGATCCCACTAAGCCTGATTGGCTCGTGGCTGAAATGAATGAATGCTTCGGTGATATGTGGACGCCTGCTAATCCCGAGCGTGACGAGGCTTTCAATGCTTATGTTAAAGAGCACAACCCTCGCGCATAGCCCATAGCTATAGCTGCCTAACTCTCTCGCCCTTACTACTTACCTACCGCCCCCCGTACCACGGGGGTTTTACATTGGAGGTTTTATGACCCATCGCTTTGAAATGTTACTTGGTGGTTTCCTTGTTGGCATGCAACTTGGTTTGTTTGTTGTTACGTTTATTGTTTCGCTTTGAGCGCGTGAACCCCCTCCCCCCCGGGTGGTGGAGGTCTTGGAGATCTCTTCGAAATAAGTTCTTCATGTTACGCTTTCGCGGACGAGCGAAGCGAGATACGCCAGACCGCTCTACAAAAATTCCCAGAATCGAAAATTTCCCCCAATTAGATCACCGAGGTACTATTTAAGGTAGTAAAAATATTCTCAAAAAATTTTTGGAGATTTTGAATGTCAAAAGATATGAAGCTGATAATGGAAACGTTTCGAAAAAACGTCGTACAAGAAAAAGAAGAATTGCAGACGGTTGGTGCCGTTTTAAGCATCATACAGAAATTCCGACAAGCGAAAGCAGGTGGTGAGGCAGGCAAAAAAGCACTCGAAATGACCATTGAGCAAATTCCGATCGTTAGTAATATATGGAGCATCGTGAAGGGCGCCAAAGAAGCCAAAGATATGATCTCTACTCTATATGGGATGGATGATAAATTCCAGAGCAATACCGGACTAGACAAGCTTAACATCGATGATAATATTTCAAAGATAGTCGACGACAAAGTGGAGGCAGCGTTTTTAAATTTTTTAATTGACAAATTAGGAAAAATGAATCCAGACGCACCAATGCCAGACGCGTCGATTGAAATTCAAGATTTTTTAGCTAGCAAATTTGATCAACATACGATAAAAAAATAAGGACAATTCCCAATGAAGATAACAAAAAAACAATTAATGGAAATCATCGAAGAAGCAATGACAGTGATGGAAGACGATGAGGCTCCGGAGCCCGGTGGCGAGACGATGTCGGATGTTGGGAGGGTCCTAACTTATATCGACAAGATAGACAACTATAAAGAATACGGACAACTATTACAAAAAATATTAGAACACGAAGTTAGAGGAAAAGATGTCGTTATGAGGAAAGTTTTAGGCAACCAAATAGCCAACGCAATCCTTAAAAAATTGGGTGGATCAAAATGAAGTTGGAGTTATCACACATCATAGCACTATTGACCATTGGAGCAACGCTAGTGGGCTTTTATTACACTACAAATCACCGCCTAGACCATCTAGAAGATATCGTTGTAGAATTGAAAGAAAGGGATATGTTGCTTGAACAAAAGATAAACAAAAAAGGAAAAAAGAAATGAGCAAAAGAAAAAGTCAATGGCCGTCACAATTTTCGCCGGTAAAACCATGGGAGTCGTTTTTGGTATATTTCGACAAAGGAGCAAAGGCTCCGCCCATTCCACCTAGGATGGTTCGAATAAAAGGAAGCATTGACGTACGTCACACTCTTAACCTTAAAAAAAATTATCAACAAAACAACGTAATCATTGATATTCAGGTCGATAACATCACCCCTGATGGTAGACACACTCCCGTTGATATGTGGCTTAACGTTAGTGGTTACAACATAGAACCCGACCCCGATGGGAAGTATATCGATATCGATGCATGGGTTCTCAAAAACAAAGGGATTTCCGATGACTTTGGTAATATCCTTGACCGTCAAGGAAAACTTGTTGCAACAAAGAAACAACAAAACAAATGGTCGGGCGTTCCAACGCACACTCCTAAGCCTCCGCAAAAACAAACTGATTCTAGCGGTAATATCATGGAAGGACTTACCAAAGAGAAGTTGCACAAACTAATTGAACAGGTAATGAGAGATTTGAAATGAAGCTTAACAAAAAATATTTGTTCGGGCTGATAATGGAAGCCTTGGAAGACGATGGTTTATCAAACGAAGAGCGTCAAGATTTTTTCGCGAAAGCAATGGATCTTGCCTCTGTTGATTGGCCAAGTGTACAACAAGCATTAGAATTAATTCAATACGTTAATTTTGACGAAAAACAAATGCAAGCTCTTAAGAGCACCATGGAAGATACAATTTTAGGCGCGAATGGGCCCGACGAACCCGGACCGGCTTTAAAAGAATTAGGCTTTGATTTTCACCAAATTTTTCAAAACGAAATGGGGTTTCGTCCTCCGGAAGGAGAGTTCGAACTAAAAAACAAAATCTTTTCTCTTCGGGCTAACCCCGGCGGTAATCGAATGGAGTTTGAATTTTATTTTGATCAACAAGGGCCGCTAGCGATAGAGCCTTTCTTTCATTTCAAAAGCCCTCTTCAACCATATGATGGCTATGTCGGAATGGACATGGACAGAGAGATCACTTTTTCTGCTGGCTCTGCTCGAACCTTTGGTGCTGATGAGATTACAATATCCAAGAGAGAGTTGCCCGGAAGACTTAGAAAAGCTATGGGTTTTGGTCCGGATGAGGACATCCCGGGATGGCCCGGATTACCGAAGGGATCGGCGCCAACCATAAACGAAAACCAAGGGAATCTAGGATTCTCTACTGCTGAGGAGTTCGAAGAGTGGTTGTACTCCGAGTATATGAAGGGTGCAAAATATTTTAAACAAGGTGCTGGGAACTTTAATCATGGTGAGTTTAAAAAGGTCATCAAAACTTTTTTAAATATCGAATGGAGACCTGCTAACAAAAGACCTTGGAAGGAACACTCTATTCATGAACCTTTTGCGGCATATAGATTTATTGAAGAGGCTGATCACATGTTTCCTTTTATATGGCGTCTTTTAGGTCATGATAGGAGCCACAAGAGACCCGACGGGAAATCGTACGGATGGCAAGGAAGTAACTGGGAGGATAGGTATTATAGATTAAGGCATTCTTCTGAGCATCCAATAATTAAACGATTACAAGACCTTGCAAAAAAGATGATGAATGCTCTTTCTTTTTCTAGTAGACAATTACCTACATTTAAAAAAGCGCTTGGCTTGAAAGAGTCCGGTAAACAAAAATTAAATAAAGATTATTTGTTTCATATGATCAACGAGGTTCTTCGCGAAGACGAAGAAGAGCAAGAACCGATCGATATCTTAAAAGATAAAATTGAAAACGTCATCAAACTAAAAGATTGGAGCTACTATGTCCAATTTTTTGAATTGATCGATACTTTCGAAGATAGCGCTTTAATAGAAAAGGAAGAGGCTAACGCACTTCGCGAAAGGTTGTGGGGAGCCGTCTGGTTTTTAAAAGTTTATGATCGCGATAACTTGGATGAAGTTGCTGAATTATTTTTAACTCACAAAAACCTTCCGGAAGACACCAAAGAAGATATTCACTCTTCCATTTATTATTATGGTGGATATTTTAGGGATACCGAATGGACTCTCAAGTATGTGGCTAAATCGCTTGGATTAAATTTGAAGATTGAAGCCATTGATCCTGATAATTTGTATGAACTTAGTGGCGCTGATGGAGATGATTTAGATAAGCTTAAGGATCACTTGCTTGAATTGGGTGAAGAAGAGAAATACTTTGAGGTGTATCCTGAGACCGGAGGTCTGTTGTTTGGTGTGTTAGCAAAACCTTATGTCAACTTTGAGAAGAAAATAGAGGAAATTTTTGGCGCAACGCCGAGCGGCGATCCTATGATGTCTGGTGGTTCTATGATGACCGTCTCGATAAGGAAATCGATCGATGAACCTTTTGAGGCTCCGATGGTGAAGGGCAGTAAAGTAACAGCAGATATAATGTTTGAGTGGAGTCCGGAGACCGAGTATGGAATGGAGATCACTCTTCTTCCTGCTAAATTGGGAACTACACCACAAACATTGCTTGATGAGTATTATGGAATCTGGGTGAGTGTTGCACAAGAGGGTCCTAATATCGGAAAACTTGAAATTGGAATTCAAAATTATGAGGATGAATTTGCGGACCACAAACAGGTTCAGAACAAAAACGGAACTTACGGATTTACTGTTGAAGAAATGAAAGACAAAATCAAAGAAATAACTGGAATTGACTTAAATGAAATTAACTAAAGAAAAATTAAAAAAACTTATTCTCGAAACAATGAGCGAATCACAATATTATTATGATGCGAGTGACTTAGATACTGACTTTGCTCAACAAGCTATCGAGATTGGACAATCCTTGGGGGATGAAGGAGAAAGAGATCGATCGGCGCAAGTCGACAAGTATGTTTCTCTCAAAGTAAACAAAGAACTCAAAAAAGCCATCGAAGAGCACACAAAAGAATTACTTAAAGACTTAACAAACGAAGCCGCACAAACCATGGGACTATTCGATAACGATGACGAGGAATATTTTGAAAAAACTTGGAACGAACTCGAAGGGTTGTACACCAGAGCATTACGAAGACCTCTACAGGCTATGAAAGAATTTGACGGATCTCAGGAATCTATTGATAAATGGGTGGACACATTGAAAAGCGTTGAACGTGTTTTATATAAAGCAAAAGATCCCGGAATGTATTACCTAGGAAGACTTACACCAGAACATCTTATTATTGGCGATACATACAACACTGGTAACACGTGGGATCTAGAAGGCTGGGATTATGAATACGATAAGATGTCAATAAAACCAGAAACGGCAGTAAAAGAAGCAGAAGAGTTTTTCCGACCTGCTATTATGAAGACTATCATGGGCATTCAAAAACGTAAAACCGGTGTTGATGTTGGAGAAATGTTTGGCATCGATGAAGACAAAAAAAGATTAAATAAATTCTAAATCCTTCTATAACCCCCTATTTACTTATATAAGGGGGGCTTATGAATGTGGTTATTGGGAATTTTATTTGCGTGTAATGACATAACACTAACAAAAGTACAGGATCCAGAGCCTGAAATTGTGGTTTTGCCGGAGATTATTGACTTTGGCAACATAAGGTCAGGAGAAGAGACTGGTGTAGAAGAATTAACTATTGTAAATGCAGGGGACGAAGTATTATTGCTTAGTCCCTTGAATCTTATTGCGGGTAATCACCGTTTCAGCATTGATCATGATGAAACAGAAGATTGGGAGTTACAACCCGGAGAAGGAATTCAAATTGATGTCTATTATGAGCCTCAAACATATGAGAGTAATGGTGGCCTCATAGAAGTCGTTTCTAACGACGATGAGAGCCCTCAGATTGAAGTTTTAGTTCTCGGCAAGGGTGATGCCCCTGTAATGACTGTCGAGCCAATCTCGTACGATTATGGGACGATTTCAATGGGCTGTGATAATGAAGAAAGAATCACTATTAGAAATGATGGCAACTTGCCTCTCACTGTTGATAGTGTATCGCAAATGGTAACACAACCGGTTGATATCATTATGGAATTTGGTTCTCTACCTCCGCCACCTTGGGTTCTCGACCCAAATCAAGAAGTTGACTTTCTAGTTTCTTATATTCCATCCGATGTTGGGCTGGATGAAAGTTCTATCACAGTTATTGGTGATGACCCTCAAACGCCAGAAGTAGAAGTTAGACAATTAGGTGATGGAGTAATAGAGCAATACATAATACAAACTCACGTACAAGAAGAGATTGCAATCTTAGACATTGTTTTTGTTATTGACAATTCTGGTTCGATGAATGTCTTTCAGCAACAGTTAGCTTCTCAAATGACTTCTTTCATGAATGTTTTTCTTGCCAGTGGTGCTGATTTTCATATGGGCTTCATCACAACTGATCGCGGTTTTTTACAATGCAGTGGCGTAATTTGTTGGATTGACAATACCTCCGCTAATCCAGTCGACTGGGCTCAGGGAGTAATATCGCAAATAAATATTGGAGGGTCTGCTGTTGAGAAAGGTATTGAAATGGCCAAAAGATTTTTTGAGAATACGAATTATGATAATGGTGGTGCCCCCGGAACTTCTTTTTGGAGGAACGATTCTACTACGGTTGTAATTTATGTATCAGACGAACCTGATTTTAGTATTGGTGGCTGGTCTGCTTATACATATTTTTTCGACACACTAAAAGCTGATGTTGATATGATGAGGCATTTTGCTGTGATTGGAGATTATCCTTCCGGTTGTGGTTTTCAGTTTGGCGGTAATTTCAGAAATATTCAATTTGGATCAGGATATTGGGATATGACTCAACGTTATAACGGAGACTGGTATTCGATTTGTGCAACAGATTGGGGTAGTCAAATGCAAGACCTAGCAAACACTGTTACTATTAGAAGCACATTTCCATTAGACGAACCAGATCCGATCGAATCTTCTATCATAGTCAGTGTTAATGGTCAAGTGGTTACTGGTTGGCAATATGACTCCATAAGCAATTCTGTTGTCTTCAACGAAGATTCCATTCCGGAGTCTAGTCAAACCATTACGATCGAATATGGTATCTGGGGATGCTAACCCGTCATTATAGGTGGTGGCTAATTCTTTCTGGAATTGTTGGGTTTATTTTGGGGGTGACCTTGAAAATTGCTTGGGAAGAGAGTCAGTTTATCTTAGCCGAATGGGAAGAAGACCCTATCTTAGTTATATGTCCTGATAGTCATTTGACCAATTATCGCGTTAGTAAAGCGGTTGAATGGTGGGGAATCCGCGGATATAATATTTCATATGTGCACTGGGACAGGAGCAACGAAATATGTTCCAACACTTGGTCACAAGGAATGATTTTGGTTCGAGGCCAAGGCGAGTTACTGCCTGATACCTATGCTATCACTTCTAGATTAACAATTATCAACAAAATGATTTCTGCTCAAATCATACTTCCAAACGATCGTAAATTTATGCCCAGATTGTTAGAACACGAACTAGGTCACGCTTTTGGTATGAAGCATGTAGAGAAGATTGGACACATAATGCACCCAATACATGAGCAAGGCGGAGAAAAATTTTGGATTCCAGATTAACATTTACCTCCAAACTATTTATTGTGAGGTGGAAGTAATGAAGATTCGGATAATAAAAGAAGTTATAAGTAAGAGCGGTGACAAGTGGGTTGTGAAATCAAAAAAGGGAAAGACCCTAGGCACACATGATTCTGAAACAAAAGCAAAAGCACAATTGGCAGCCATCGAGGCTAGCAAGAATGAAGAACAATTGGAAGAAATTTCTTCTGTTGGCAGTGGTGCTGTTCAAGGTTATGGAGCTCCGCTAGGTAGTAAAAAAGACAACGAAGAATTCAATGAAAGTGAAAAACAAGCCTCTAAACTCAAAGGAAAAAAATTAGCAGAAATGTTTTCTTCCTCGACACAAACAGGTGGTTTGCGAATTAGTATCGTACGGGGAGAAAAAGAACATGCTGGTCATGTAGAAAGAGCCAGACACCAAGGTCTCAGAAACGTAATGAAAGAAGATGATGATGCTACTTTACCTATGGATGACAGCACTAGGCCTTTACCTGATGCTAAACCAATCCCTGTACCTCGTGATCCAGTGGAAGTCATGTTGGAGAAAAACGGATATAAGCTCAAAAAGAAACTAGGAGAAGGACAGTATGGAGTTGTTGTTCTTGCTACTGAGATTGACGAATATGGTGGTCACAATTTCGCTATTAAGATCTTAAAGAAGACTGGTGGAGAAGCTATAGCACGTGAAGTTAGAAACTATCGAGAGATATCTAGTGCTCGCGATAAAAACCCGGTAATTGCAAAGCATTTTCCAGAAGTCTTTAAGATATTTGAAGAAGAGGGGAACACTTTTATTGTAATGGAAGTATTGGAGCCTCTGCATGCTGAATTGAAGGGGATTTTTAGCGGAGTTGAACAGATTATGCATAAACAAAGACCTATGATGGCGCCGAATTGGCCAATCTCACAATTTGACAGCGACAAAGATGTATCAAAAAGAGTTGAAATGATGTTGGATGACTCTAAGCAGATTGCTAATCTGATTGATGTTGTTAAAAGGAGACTACTAACGTATTCTACTGAGTATAATAAAAAAATAGAACCACAAGTTTTAAAAGATATAGAGACCGCTATAAACCCAAGTGTATTCGCGAACTTCCGGAGTGTGTCTAGAAAAGAAGCTAGTCAAAAAGTCAATCGGTTTAACGACCAAATTTTAGATTATCTTGGCGGGGCGGCAGGAATTTACTCATCTATCATGACTGATATGAAGAATTCTCCTGCTAGTCAAGTTTTTGTCACATTGATGTGCAAAAAGATTATAGAAATAATGAAACGTTATACCCCACAAGGTGACAACGTCAAAGATTTTACTGAATTTATCGTCAAGCCCTTCTTGGAGCGGTTCCAAAAACAATATAGGATGTCAACTTCTCTCAAAGGTGGCTATTCCCAATCAGATATTGGCAAAGAAGGAGGCAGAAGAGATGATGCTGAGAGTATCTTTCAAGCAATTATGGGCCT
>CEVB01031151.1_pt1 | contig 12433 bp, 22 predicted proteins | sample 531381 | NCBI WGS metagenome assembly CEVB01 (sample SAMEA2622763, study PRJEB7988) | marine metagenome | biome: marine biome (ENVO:00000447); feature: surface water layer (ENVO:00002042); material: "saline water (ENVO:00002010), including plankton (ENVO:xxxxxxxx)" | depth 5 m | reverse complement strand
AAAGTACATCCGATGTACAAATCACTCCACCGTATGTATAAGAAAACACTACTCCGTTTGTGTAAAGTAAACTCCAGTAATGGGACATTTCCACGGGTCGTCTGGTCCGAATGAATTCTCGAATACATCATTGAAGTTCATGTTGGAATTCCACATAAGTTCGTCTGGACCATAGAAAGTCCATGATGCGCCCGCAGTAGGTGACGGGAACCAAGGTTGAGTCTTGTCCCAATCCTCGAAACAATCTTCAATCTTGACATTAACATACTTCCACCCCCAGACATCATTCCATGTCCACGGTCCATCTTCGTTTCGTGAACCATCAGGATTGTTCCTGTCGAAAGTGAACGTGCTATGTCTATCGGGAAGATTGCTTTGCTTCTGTACGAGAATACAATCCTTGAACAAGTTGTTCTTCGCAGGACCGCACCATCTCCAGATAAGAGCAGTAGGACTACACTCAGGAATGCCATTTCCTCCTTGATTCGAGAGTTGAACATTCACCCATGCAGAGTTATGGATAGCACCACCGACACCTTCGCCGGGACATGCGTGTACACCTTGCTCTCTACAAGTATGGTTCGCATAGATGTCACGAAGAATGGTATTCTGGTGTACATATTCAATCGCGTTGTATTGCATGTAGTCAATATGACATCCTGTAGGGTCATCGTCGCCCATTGGATTGTGATTTGTGATTTCAATATTCAGAAGCAACTGAGCATAGTGCAATTCGAGTGCATCACATGAAACACTGTCAAGCACACAGTTACGCATAATCAATCCAGTCGTGCCCTCTTGAGTCCAAGTGTGTAGAGTATCAGTCCACCATTGGAATCCACCTTTGCCGGTAACGAACATGGCATTTTGGTCTTGACTGTAATCATGTCCCTTGATGATACAACCATCGTACCATCGTCCACCGTATCTCTTCGTTCCACCATTCAAGATTCTCTCTTGGTCGGTTTCAACAAAGACATCCTTGAATCTGCATAGACTCTTCGTAAGGAATCCACCACCACCAGATGTGTTCTCGTTTGCAACAATCTTACAGTCTGCCGATGCAACGCCGGGTGCCGGTGTAATCGTGAAGTATCGTCCGTTGCTTTGACGGAACGAGTTCAATGGCCAACCGCCGCTTGCATCGATAGTGTGTTCGCCTTCGAGTAGGTAGACGGTAGTTCCACCAATCTCAGCGTATGGTTGTTGCAGACCATAACGAAGTGCATCGTGAAGTCCCCTGAGTGGGTTCTCCCGTGTGCCGTCACCATTCACATCATCACCATCTGGAGAAATATAAAGTTCTCTCGTAGGCCATTTATTTCCTACATTGGTGCTGAATAGGTTTACCCCACTGTACTGGGGCATTAGGTAATTCTCATCATATACATCGCGGTCCAACACAACACTTGGGCCCATAGTTCCGAAGACTTCTGCCGTTACAGTAATCTTCGTGTCGGGATGAGAACGAGTATCTAATGGAAACCAATACTCCATCTCGTTTGTCCGAGGGTTTAAAGTCATCTCGGTGACTGTGACGTATTCGGCATGATGGGGTGTCGCCGTTCCCCATGCGCCTAAAAGACGAGCAAGGTCTCGTCCTTCAACTCCTGCTCTCCACCTTTCGAGGAGAATAGAGAGGTCGTCTCCGTCTACGGTCTCATCGGCATTCCAATCTCCGATGTACCCTTCACGGGTGATCGTGAACTGTACACGGTCAACGTCTTCTAAATGATATGCGACTACACCCACGTTAAAAACCCCCGTGACATCTTGTTGTGGAACAACATCGAAGTATGCCATCGGAGGTTCTGTTTCTGGGGTATATGGAGGCGGAAAGTTCTGCATCATGGCAGAACCCAAACTACTGGCGAGAAGAATATCAATCATGGGTATTCTCCTTATATAAGATTTTATAGTTCTCGCACGAATGCTCAAATAACCCGAGCGGTCTATGTAGTAATGCCAGAGTTTGTGAATAAAAAAACCCACTTGATTTCTCAAGTGGGTCTAATGGAGGCGCCGGGAGTCGAACCCGAGTGTTCGGAGTTTCCGCATGCGGCCTTACTCCGAGTCGATTCCAAATCTCACCCCCAAAAAGAAACCGACGACCTGCTCTCCACATTTCCACCAACAGGCCGCCGGTTTACTTTATTTAGTTACATCTTTGAACGAAGTCATAAATTTTTTCCGCTTCGTTCAAAATTTGTTCGTGAGTCGGGAACTCAGGGCGAACTTCAATTTCACAGGTTGAGTTGACGGTTACGCCTTCTGTTTCCTGCTCTCTTTTCCAACATTGAAAATCTTGCCACACATCGTGGTCTTGGTGGTACTTGTCCACCAGTCGTGATTCTGCTTGTTGGTAAATTTCATATCGCAATTCATATGGATTTCTACTCATCTTATTTCTCCTTGTATGTATGTGTGTGTAATGAGTGTTTATGAAAGATTGAAAGTTCTCGCGTGTTACGCCGGTCTTATCCGTTTCGGTGCCTTCCGTTGTAACACTTAGACAGGGCCCTACCCATCTGTCGGCGAGTACTTTCAACCCGTTAATTCGTGGACGGGCAGGATTCGACATTTACCTGCAACTTTCGGGGTTATCTAGTCAGGATTAATCCCTACTCACACTACGATTGAATCGGTTAGATTCTGCTACACTCATTTGAGCATTCACACCCTACCACGGGGAACCGCATACATTATCACCAATAACGAATGATATTTCTGTCACCGTCCTGTGCCGGGGTAATTAGTCCCGACACATTTTATTCACTTGTCAAAGTAAATGGTACTTTGGGGTTTCCCCCAAGAGTACCCAAGATGTCGGAGTCATGCGACTCCAGAGAGAAGAGAGTCTATCAGGAGACTCGGGCAAGGAACGGGTTGTTGGGGTTGTCACCAACAAAGTCCATGCCGTAGGCGGAAGTGGTCGTAGCGGTAGGGGTGCTGAAGACTTCCCAGTTACCGTACTGCTCCGCAGTGTTCTTGATGTCGCTGATGCAAGCACGCATGTTACCGACATTGAATCGACTCTTTGCCTGAGCGGCGGTGAGAGTCTTACCTGATGCGAGGTAGTCCATGACTCGTCGCTTCTTAGTTCCTTCGTTTGATGCAATCATTATGATGCTCCTTAACACATGTCCGATTTTTTGGAAACGGGTCGTTTACTCTCGGACTCAGTAAACTTCCCAACTTTCATACTTCGTATTCTACTCTAGAATGTTCAGTTTGTCAATTCTTTTATTGTTGTTTTCTAAAAAACTTTTCTCAATGGCCTGGGTGGGACTCGAACCCACGACCTATGGTTTAAAAGACCACTACTCTGCCAACTGAGTTACCAGGCCAGTAACTTAGTGTTTGCGTTTACCTTGTACACGGTCGCCATGTAAAAGGGGGTTGGGATTTAATCTCGGTGCAGGGAGTGACATCCCGAAACTCAAGCCACCTACCGCAGTTTGTGTGGTGCGGACACGCATAATAATATAATCTAATCCTTTAATGTGGTTCATGATTATTCTTGGTATCGCATTGCGACTGCTCCTTGGTAGGTAAATCCTTTCGTGGAAGTGAGGTACTTCCCTCATTTCCATATGCAAAGTATAACACGGATATAGGGCCAGTCAAGGTCTTTCTGAAATTAATCTGAAATACTTGGTAGTGGCACTTCATAAAAGATATCAAGGCCAAGTGCTTTCGCCAACGCCCATTCTGCTTTGGCGCCTTTGCTGTTTTCCCAGTCCTTCATCATGTAAATGGCGGTACACTCTTCGCAGATTGCCACCATGTCCCGCTGTAGTGCCGAACGCATGAATTCGTGGTCCTCGTAATTGGTATCTGGCGAAAACGCCATTGGGTCACTCATTGGTTTACCCTGACACCTATCCAGTCTGGCGGGATTGATAACCTGCCAACCATACCTAGAAAGAATCTCTTCTCTTTCGTCGAATGCAGGATAGTTGTATTGCTCATATCCCCGCATTGGACCGGCAACATAAATTGTCGGTTTCCTCGTTTGCATATTAATCTCCAAAAACAGTATTGAGTTGCCTATGTACCTTCACAAATGTAGCACACTTAGGCAAATCCTTCAATCGTCTTGCTCCCACATATGTGCAAGCAGAACGAACACCACCCAGAATCTCCTGCAAAGTTTGAACAACGGGACCTCGGTGAGGAACACGAACGGTCTTCCCTTCCGAAGCACGGTATGTTGCCACACCACCATTGTACTTGTTCATTGCAGTATCACTGGACATTCCATAAAATTCCTTGTATGTCTCGCCGTCGCTATCAACGACTTTCTCGCCCAAACACTCGTCGTGTCCTGCAAGCATACCACCGAGCATCACGAAGTCTGCACCTGCGGCGAATGCCTTTGCGACATCACCCGCACTCGTACAACCACCATCTGCCATGACATGTGCGTCAAGACCATGTGCGGCGTCGGCGCACTCTGCTACTGCGGACAATTGAGGATACCCCACGCCCGTCAACTTCCGTGTCGTGCATACGCTGCCGGGGCCGATGCCAACTTTTACAATATCCGCCCCTGCGATGACGAGTGCTTCGGTCATTTCCCTCGTCACTACATTCCCCGCGACGATTACTACCTTGTCCTGTAGACATTCTCGCATCTCCTTTACAAAGTCAACGAATTTTTCAGTGTATCCATTTGCAACATCAAGACAAACAAACCGAATAGGCCAGTCTGTGTTGTGGTAGTGGTTGACAATTTCGATTGTCTTTTCCTTATCACCCTTACACATACCGGCGGTGATTGCACAATTGTCAAATCCCCAAGGCATCGGAGACTCGACTCCGTAGTCCAATCCCTGTCCGAGATTGTATTCACGTTCCCAATCGGCCGCGATGTGGTGTTTACTCATAGCGACCAGTGGAACTACGTCCTCCGGCCACAAACCATCACACGCACCGATTTGAAATGACTTTGCCATATCAAAGGTTCCAACCGTATCCATGTTTGCTGCCATAATAGGAATGCAAGAATGGACCAAGCGGGAATGTTTGAAATGGAAATCACGGGTAAGCGTTACATCCGAACGACTCGTAAGAGTGCTTCGTGCCGGACGAATCAAAACGTCACAATAGTCAAGTTTCTCGTCGGTCTCTATCTTCATCAGGCAATTCCTTGTGCATCATTTTCATAATTTTTGCTAAATCATTGGACGACAATTGATTTAGTAGATATTTTTCGTATCCACGAATAACGGAATATGATATCTCTACCAATTCCCAATACAAGTCTTCATAAGACTTTTGCTTTTTAGGAGGCATCCGCTTCTTCAAACAAAGAAGGATACTGAGAATTGGTAGTTTCTGTTGCGAGAGTTTGAACCTTCTCGATTAACATGTCTACCATGTCTCTGCATTCAGAAAACACATGTCCGTCGCCGTTGACATCTGTATCCCACCCCTTCATGAAAATTGCCCAATCACCATTCTTATTTTGTTTTACTTCAACATGTGGCATATCAACCCTCCGTCAGCGTTCTGTTTACTGAGTTGAAACTTTCTACCGAATCCACACGGAAAGACCTCCAACCGTTTGCATTCAAATCCCAAACAGCAATGACGTTCGGATTCTTGGCACGGTTTGATTGTTCCTGTAGTTGTTCGGGCATATTTGCAATCTCTGGATTCAGAGTACATGTCATTGTACGCTTTTCTCCGTCAACCTTTTCAAAGACAACTTCGCAAGTGCCTCTGTATAATTGTTCTACGAGTGTTTCTCTATCCATTTCTGTTTCCTTTCATTTTAACTTTCTTCAAGTCTCTATCCTTCACGATGTGGACTCGAATTGTCTTCTGTTTATTTAGATACGCTTTACACCACCGATGACAACCATCGATTACTGCACCGTCTTCGGTCAGCATGATTGGATACTTCATGTTGGCGTTTTGAATTCGATTCCAATGGGAACCATTCTTGTTTTTGATAATTTGCTTGGGTGTCTTGTACCAAACCCGTGATGTCAGGATGTCCGACAATTCACTGGTCTTGATACGCTTCGGTTTACGCCGAGACACCACAGACCAAAGTCTCTCTACATTGTAAACAGACTTACCATCAATGTAAATGTTTTCTACTGCTCTTGGCATTAAGAGACTCCTGGCATTCCATACTTAATCGCCCAATACACCCATATGATGTGAAGTATAAACAAGACGATTACAACGCGAATTGTCCAACGAAGAACCCGACACTTCTGAAAGGGCCGAATCAAATACTTCTTCACTGGACATTTGCTTTCTTGTTCTGACATATGCAAATAATACCACAACCTATACGCCAAGTCAATCTAAGAATCTTGCTTTTTCATCTTTTGTTGGTATAAAACAAAACGGTTTCGCCAAGTGGTGTCTTCTTTTTGCCACAAAATCATACGCCACATCCCTCAGACATCTTGGCACAATTCGTCCAAGATACGCCAACATTCTATGGCCTAAAGTCATGTTTTTCATTATCTTCAATACTGCCGAACTTTTTCTATAGATTTTACCTTCGTCGAAACAGATAATCGATGACAAGTCTGTTTCATCGGGAATTAGTCTTTTTGCAGTTTCTCCCTGTAAAGGAGAAAACGATGGTCGACTTCCCATGAGTTCAATCTTTTTTTCGTTGTTTAAATAATACTTTACCCAATTGTTACAAAAACCACACTCACCATCATAAAAAATTATCATGTTATTAACTCCAATACGCTGTGAGCGAAATCTGGACTAATCCATGCAACACAACCCGCAAGCATGATGATACCGAACAACTGCAAGTTCAAACAATATTCAAACACAATGTGCATGGCGGCAATGCCTCCTACAATATATGGTCTTAAAGACGGAATCAATGCTAGAGGTGCTGAACCTTCCATCACAATTGTCCCCCATGTTCCAATCTTAACAAAAAGTGGATTCAACATGAAAAGAGGAACCGACAAACGACGGAAACCATTACAGTAAAGAGGATAAAATGATGCTGTTCCATTTCTCCACATTGTACCCTTCAACTTATGAATAGCGGCATTGGTATAACAACTAACCCACAGAATCATAACCATTCTCAACGGCCATGGATTCCATGTTGCATCGATTCCCATGTCGCCGTATTCGTAGTAATACGAAAGACCACCAACATTCGCCATTGGATTTAGAACATACGCTGCCAGAATACACCACCAAATAAGTCTCGCATAAGTATCTCCGGCATGATTACACATGATGTTCCTGTGAATCCTAGAAGTTTCACACCCAACGATAATAAGAACCGGCAACCAACCACCAATACCCAGAAGGAAAGCAAACAAACTGACAGTCCACGCACTGAATACAAATGTAGTTGACCCTTTAGTGTCTGGTAAATAATCCCAAATACAAAATCGTGACCATGGTGGAACTGTGTGTGGGTCTCGTTTGTTTCGGATTCCCAGTCCTTCATGGCAATCATAGAATAGAAATCGGTCTTTGAAAAGTAATAGCGTATTCGCAAGCATTACTGTACCGAAAATCCATTTGAATAGAATCCAAGTGGATACATTTTCCTCCGCCCAGAAAAACAGATTCCAGAAATAATTTAAATTTTCAATTGAAAACGCATCCATCAGATTGAACCTCCATTACTTGGGTCGTTAAATGATTGTCTTTCATCCATAATATACTCTTCCATTTCCTCATCTACATGCTGTACAATAGGCGTTGCTTGCATTTGCAAATCATCATCCAAAAATTCATTATCCAATTTTCTTTGTTGGTATGAATCTGCCTGACTTCTTTTCATTTCCTCTGGTTGGTCACTAATAGTGGGTGCCCATTTATTACCTTCTTCGTCTTCATATGCTAAGTCCCAATACTCTTCACCTTGGTTGATGGGGTTACGTCTCTCCCATTCCCATCGAACCGAATATGGAATATGTACGGTCTTTGCATCTCTGTCTTTAGAGTATGTCGCGTTTTCAATTGTGGTCTTTTCACATTCGTAAACGTAAATTACATAATTCTTTTTGTCTTGATTACATTTCCAATCTTTGATGCCATCTTTCGGACAAAAATATGGTGCGTAGTCCAAGTCCAAAAACAAAGCAATACTGTGACCGCGGATTCCCTGTTTAATCATATGGTGTTCACAGTGCCGGCACATTTGTCTAAGGAGTAGTGGCATATCCCACTGTCTTCCTTCTGCACAAGAACTGAAAATTTTTCGCAGTCTCATGTAATAAAACAAATACCACTTACCTTTTGCTTTTCTTTTAATAGTTTGCCAGAAAGTTTCCCCCTCGACTGGTTTACCATTATTCATGATGGTCCAATCTGGTTCGGTCCATACAGCAAGTTCTTTGCCGTCTGGGTCAACTACTCTTGCAAAGATATTTCTATTACTGTGTAGTGGTTGTGGGGCAAACATGCTCCAAGAGTGCCACAAACCCGCCCAAGAAATTGCTGAGTTGATTCTCCAATACAGCATTGGTTGTTTTAATAGATTGTGTCGAGAACCCTCGAAACCCAACATCAAAAGCAACCATAGTGCTAGGACTATATTAGTAATTAATATCTCATTCATGCCGAACCTTTCCTTTTGAATAATTCAATGTTTTCTTTGTAGAACATGGAATCCTCAAACGACTTTTCGTTTTCATGAAAGGAATCTTCCATACTTTGCTCGTATCCGGCATGCCATGCTTCTTTAATTTTTTCTTTCATCTTTTCTATTTTTGAAAGTAATACTTTTGAATCCAAGTACTCCATAATTATAGTCCCCAACAGTTAAGAGCGGAGCAATGCTTTTCCCATGATATCATGTACCGCTCACCCATTTTTACAATTTTTCCTGACTGGTCTGGATTCCAGTCGTTAATTTTTACATAGTAATCCCCGGTCGTTTTACTGTAACCTACAATGTTTCCCAAGAAGACAGAATTAGGACTTTGCCATTGATTCCTGTAGTGTTCGTATGGACTATCTTCTGTGAAACACAAAACCTTTTCATGCTTAACAAACTTTGGTCCTTGTCGCGGATATCGAAGGTCAGAATGATGGGTATTTAGGTTCGACTCTTGTTGTCGCCCGGCGGGAGTGTTCGTACTCTGGTCCTCCGTGGTTTCTTGGGTCTGCTTCGCCTTCTCTGTACGAGTTGTAAACTTCAGTGCGGACCGTAAATAATCCATTACCGTCTTTGCTGGCCCATTTCCAAAAATCCTGAACATATTTTATCCTTTCCCAGTTAGTATCGTCTTCGTGATTGGGAAACCAATACTCAATAACTCGGCCGTATGTTGAATACTTCCATTTTTCTTTTCCGTTGTCCCATGCAGAAGTATCATCATACGGGGTAGAACCAAACCAAGGTGAGGTTGGAACCTTAATAACATTCGGTTTGTGTTCACACTGTCTAATATACTCGATAACGTGCCACCTGTACTCATCAATCGTGAAATCATTCTCCTTTGGTTTTAGATAAACGAAAAGAAGAATACCTCCCCATTTTGTTCGGGGGCATTCATGTGCCGGAATTTCTGGCCATGACATCTCATTATCACTCATCTGGGTGTTACCTTCTTACCTTTGGTGACCGCTTCTTCCATGATTTCAAAAAAACGAATCAGCACCTTGTTTGCCTCTTCTGCGTCTTCCACCATGTCTAATTCTGTTTCTTGTTCTTTTGATTGTACCTGTGCAGTCCAGTTCCACTCATGTTCTTCCTGTCCCATGAACCCACAAATATAATACGTCTTGCCTTGAAAGTCAAGAGTATAAACAACATCACTGTATTGGAAGTCCAAGTCTGGATGATTGTATTCAATCACATCGCCGTCGTTTAAATTCATTGTATATTCCTCACTGGTGGTTCATTATAAAAACGAATATTACTGTCTTCATTCATATGTATATGCGCCCACGCATCCCAATTTTGAATCATCCCCTCTTCCTTGTAAGTTTCATAATCAATTTCAGTCCACTCACCAATGAAATGTTTATTGGGTTTACCAGAAACGAAAAAATCTTCTGCCTCCACTACGGAGGAGAAGTATGTGTCGAGTGCTTCGTGTGAAGTCGCCTTCACATCCCAAATCCAATGACGATATCCGTACTCTTCTTCTACTAATATTCTTATGTCCAATCTTTTAATCCTTTACCCATGTAGGCCGGGCCCGTCCAATGTATGTTAAGCATCCCGCCGTAAGCGTCATAGAGATTACCACGGGGGTGCTTCGCTGGTCTGTTCCAGTTTGCAGGTTTGAGAATGTCGCCGGTTTTCCTGTCGATGAAGCACCAGACACTCTTTTGATTTCCTGTGTCCATGATAATCTTGGTGTACCTTCTTCCTCCACCAATCTCAAGGTCATAATTTAACGGAGAAGTATTTTCCTTGACAATCTTGCGACACTTCTTTACAAAATGTTCAATAGTTTCATCTATATCCATCATCGGGCCCTCGTATACTCACGATTCAGTCTTCGGATGTTTTCCTTACCTCTAGCAAAGACGACTTCGCCGGCAGTCTTGTGTCCGTAAATCATTCGACCGACTACTGGTTCCGTATGCTTGTCTGCACAGTTCACGCAGTACTCGGTATCAGGCATCGCCTCTAGACGAGCGGGTGCAATCGGGGTTCCACAATCATGACAATGCATTGAATAAATTCCTTTCGTTGACATTGATATAAACTTGTGCCGGTGGATTGGTAATCCATTCTTTCATATTATCGATCCACTCAGAACTACCGTCCTTCAAATCATCGAGAGTCAACAAACCCTCACGGATCATCTTCTCAAACTTTGCAAGCCTATTGTTGCAAGCGGCACAAAGATAACCACGAACAGATTTGAGTCCCGGTCTATCTTTCTTCGTTCCAAACTTCGGATCATGATCGACTTCCCATGAGTGTCCGAAGATATTGGTTCCACGATCATGCCCCTCGATGATGATGTCCTTGAATGGAGTCTTGCAGATTCCACACTTGCAATCCTGATACTCTAGCAATTCGGTTTCAAATTCTTCACTGATACCGAAATCGTTTCTCTTGTGTTGCCAGTGATCCCAGACCGGATTGTGACTTCCATCTGGTAGGGTGGAGGGGTGGTTGATCGTAATTCCAGAAGGATGCTTTCTCATTCTTGTGATCTCCATTCATTTCTGGTTTCTCCGAACAGTTGATTTAGAATAGATGGAACAACGGTGAACAACATAGTCCAACCAAGTAACATAATCATCCACCACCATCCGTTCATTACGGACATCCAAACGAGTAGACCAAAAATTAACCAACAATATCCTTTGTCAATCACTTGAATACCCCCAACCTGTTCACCACTCTGGTTGTAAGAATTTCACCACCACGCTTGTGCATGTTGCGTTGCTTGGTGATGCCCTTACCCCAACCGCGACGGATAACGGTGTGTCCCTTGATTGCGTTACCTTCGCGTTCTGCTTCAAGGTCTAGACGGTCAATTACTCTTTTTGCCATTGATGAACTCCTCACGGATACTTTGCAATTTTTGCCACTGTTCTATTTGGGATGAACACTTGTCCATCTCTCTTGCGATTATACTTCCAAGTTCGTCAGAGTCAAGGTCAAAACATGACATCGAACCATGATTATGAACAAAGACGGCCTCCGTGCCGTCCCAGAAAGTTCTTCGTTGCCACAACCCCCGCATGTCAATACCTACTGGTACTGTTTGTAAACTGGCCGGGGCGACCAATCTCAACTTCAAATTTTCCACCACGGCAGATGGCGTCCACTTGCTTCTTGGTCAAACGCTGACCAGGCATGTAGAGGAGGGAGTCCTGAATCGTGACGACTTCCCAGCATCGGGGGTCTTTCACGGCAACCATCTGTGCTTCCTCGATAAACCCACGGCGACTTCCCTTCGCCTTTACCTTTTTCACGACACGCTTCTTTGTGCGTGAACCATCATACTCAAGTTTAATCTTCATCTGTCAGATGCTCCTTTCAAGAACATTAGGGTTAATACTCCAAGACCAATCCAACCGGCCAGTAGTACCCAAAGTATATTCACCAACTAAATCCGAAACTAAAGGTAGTGCAGGATGAACGGCGACGATATACGACACGGTTACACGAACCGCCACTGATGATGACCGTCTGCTGTGGGTAGCACACCGGCGGATGCACAACTACAGGAGGAGGACAATGAACCACTGGCGGAGGACAGTGAACCGGCGGGAGGTAAGTAGGAATCTGATACTGTACCGTGTAACCGTTGTAGGTCAGGATTCGGTAAGTAGGATTGTTATGTCGCCATCGATTGTAACAAACTCCCGCGTTGCCGATGTGGTAGGTATACACCTGAGACCAGACTACTCGCTGTTGCGGTTGGTGCATCTGGTGATGTCCACCGTGGTGGCCATGATGGCCGTGGTGTCCGTCGTGGTGTGCAGACGCTGGCGCGTTGAT
>CEVB01079098.1_pt1 | contig 12464 bp, 28 predicted proteins | sample 531381 | NCBI WGS metagenome assembly CEVB01 (sample SAMEA2622763, study PRJEB7988) | marine metagenome | biome: marine biome (ENVO:00000447); feature: surface water layer (ENVO:00002042); material: "saline water (ENVO:00002010), including plankton (ENVO:xxxxxxxx)" | depth 5 m | reverse complement strand
GAGTCCAATCGGATGAGCTAAAGACCATATACCGAGTCTAATCTGTGGTACAAAGTAGGTAATCTTGAACTGATGTTCACGCCGAAACGTTGGAGGTATTCAGTAATCCTCCCCCACACCTATTTATTTTTTATTTGACAAACCATTATATATACGTGATATTGCTGATATGAAATTGCTAAAAGAAATTATGTACCAATGGGGATTCGTTACATCTGAGCAAGTTGCAGAACTCGCTCAATACTTCCCTCAAACAGAACTGATTATTCAATGGGGCAGAATGCCTCGTGAGCCGATGCACGCCGATTTAGTTGCTCAGAGGATCAAGGAAGTTGAGGATTCAGACGAAGACTATGTTAGACAAGTCTTTATTCAATCTCAAAGTATGAGAAAATTGAGAGAGGTATTTGGAGAGCCTGTGTAATGAAATTGCTTAAACAAGAAGACAAAAGATATAAAATAGATTATTCTAAACCTGTTAAAGTCTATAAGAATTTACATAAAGATTGTTGGTCTATACAACAAAATGGATTAGTTAAGGCACATTCAGATGAAATTAATTTATTTGATTGTAAATTCTTAGTTAATGAAAAAGATAGACAGAGAGTAATTAAAACAAATAGAAAGAATGTCCATGCCTTTGTAGTAGGACATATATGGGATACTCCTTTTGATTTATCTAGGCAGGTAAAATACAATCCTTATAATAATAAATACTTTTATGAATTAAGGTATTTGTCTGCTGTCCATGAGGCTCATTTTGTTAGAGGAGTCGATGGAAAACTTTTTTATACTTAATTCTTGACGTCATGTTTATATGTGTTATGTTTGGGTTAGGTTTAATTATTTCAATACTAATGCTACTAGAGGAAAATAAAAATGGATAATATATCAAAGATTAAAATAGTCCACGAATGGGTTCAATTAAATGGAAATGCCCCGATCCCGCAGGAAATATTTCAAGATGATCACGAATCACCTCAATGGTTTAATCATGGAGAGCAAACACCATCTATGTTAAATAAAACAATTCCACCCGAATTGCTTAAAGTTACTAAGGAAGATATTGAGGATGAAATAAATAAATTAGATAATAGTGTTGATACATCTCATACTGAGGATTGTGAAAATATGCAGGAATTATCTGAACAATTTAAACCTTCTATTAAATGAATCCATTTGATGAAGAGAATTTTAGTGCATGGGGTATGCCTAATAAAACAAATAAAGAAAAAGAATATCCCGAACAATACAATCCTCCATCCAAAACTGAACAAATAAATACTTTACTAGATAATTATTTAGAAAATAAAGACAATTTAAATAAAATAAATAAGAGGAAGGCATTAAACGTTTTAGCTAAGAAAATAAATGAGATTAAATAATGAAGAAGAGGAAGAGAATGATCCTGTAGAATTATTGGCTCAAGTAATAGAAGAAAACGTAGAAAAGATTTTAGATAGATCAAATAAAGAAGTGGATATTTGGTGTGAGGGACAACTTGATAACCTTTTAAGTTTGACTGAGCAGATAGGTGATGATATATTAAGAGCTAAAATGGAGACATACATAAACATAGGGTTCGGTGCAGTAAGTGAATCTATCCTTATTCTAAAGAGGAAGAATGAGATTCTTTGGAATGAAAACAATCTAGGCAAACACTACCAAACGCCCGATTTAAATTAATTAAAAAAAGTTCTTGACTTATAATTGAATAGATAGTATGTTGGAGGCTCAAAGTTAATTAATTCTAACAAAGGAAAATGAAAATGGAAAACGTATCAGATTGTGAATCAGTAGCAGAAGTTCTTGAAACCATCGGAGCAGAGAAAGATTACTCTCTTCAACCGATTGAGAAGTTCCCTTCTTATCGTGGAGTCTTCGATGGTAACGATAATCCTGTTGCTATCGTCAACAAAACCTATCCTCTCCTCCAACCTTCCAAGGCATTTGATTATGTCGATGTCGTAAGAAACGAATTGGATATGTCTTTCGACAAGGCAGGTTTTACCAAGGGGGGCAGGAGAATGTTCGTTGGTCTTAGGAAAGCTAATGCAGTAGAGATTGATCCCAAAGTCGGTGACATTCTTGATGAAGTAGTTTACTTTTGGACTTCGTTCGATGGTTCTACTCAGAACTCCTTCTCTCAAATGCTTGAGAGGTTGGTCTGCTCAAATGGCATGGTAGCAAGAGACGTCAAGTCTTCCACTAGGGTCAAGCACTCCTCTCAGATGGAGGGCAAGTTGCAAGGCTACGTCGATCAGATCGAGGGCATCAAGGAGGTGTATGCCGAAACTACTGAATCAATTAATCGCTTGGTCGATCAGAAGATTAATCAAGATCAAGCCAAGGAGGTGGTCAATCGTCTCTTCGCAGGTGAGTCCAAGAGGGCAGAAAACATTCGTGAGGAGGTTATGCATCGCTTCAATGCAGGTCAAGGCAACAGAGGTGAGACTGCATGGGATTTGCTTAATGGTATCACCGAATACCAAAATCACGGCAAGGCTCATCGTTCCTCTAAGGAGTCTAGCATCGAGGAGAATAGGTTCACGTCCCTTACCTTGGGTCAAGACTCCAAATTGATGAACAGGGTATGGGAAGAGTGCCTTATGCTTAATTAATCAATAATTAGAATGGAGTAGCCTCCCCTAGAAATAGGGGAGGTTTTTTTATGCTAGAAATAAATAAACTAAATAAATAAGACTTCCCAAAATAAACTAATTAGTTGTAAATAATATACGACATCCTTAATTGACTAAAATATATTAATATAAATAGTGGCAGATGTCGGGAGGGCAAGTGGGTTAAATTAAACAAAGGAAGCTGAAATGAACCTAAGCGAAATAATTAAACTATGGGGTGAATGTGAAATGAAGATTCCATTCATTACTTATAAAGCCTTAATAAGGCGATTGAAGACTAACGAATTAGTTATAAAAGAGTACAAAGAAAAATATTTGAAAAAATAATCGGAAAAATGGAATAATCTTCCCTTTATATAGGTATGAAGATTAAACCAATGTCACCCGAAGAGAAATTAAAATACTTTCTTGATCGTTATAACGAACTTAAATCAATCAGAGAAAAGGAAAAATTAAATCCTTCTCCTGATCACAAGGGAAAAATGAAAGTGATCGAGATTGAATTAACCAGATTAAGTTATCGTGCTTGTCTAGAGTTCGGCAAAATATCTAGAAAAAAATATCTTGAAGAAAAATCAAAAAAAGATTTGACGGATAGTAAATAACGTGGTTTATTGTTCTCAGTTCTTTTACATTTTAGTCTTTGGAGTGAGTGTTCAGTATAATAAGCCTAGTAGGAGGGGAGAATGCCTCACATCGTCAGTAAGATGGCGCAGAATTTACCATGTTGGCTACGTGGCACTCACTCCATTCTTTTTAATTGTGTCCCCTTAGCATATGCTAGGTTAATGCGACATTCCACGTGTGGAATACTAGTTAAGCCCACAAGCGACTGATCATCGTTTAGGAATGGAGAAAGCGGTTCGAATCCGCTAGGGGACTGCTCTTTCTGTAGATGCGAAAGCATTGAACAACGAGGCGTCAGTACACGCCTACAACCTTCGGGGGAGAGAAAGAGGTTCACAATTTTGTTAGCGGAAGTAGTTCGGGCGCTGTGGGGACTAATCCCAAGGGAAACGTCGCAAGCGACTCCTACATCCATGAATGAAAAAACTAACAAATTCAGAGTTTTCCGTCCTTTCTCATTTGTCAAAAAAGGACACCAATTTTTTTGAAAATAAATTTGACTTTTAACTTAATCTATTCTAAATTCCAATCATGCAAAATTCATTCAGACCAATCCAAGAGTTGAAAAATACTCCTCACACTCATTCTTCAGAGGTTGAAAGAGAACCTGTTCATCAAAAACTTATTGAATTATCTAGGGCGGAAGGGCTACTAAAATCCTTAGAGTATTTCAATGAGAAGGATATGATGGACAAGGATGACACAGAAAGAATTGTTAAAGATGCGCTTGACAGGATCAGAGAAGTGCGCGATTATATACAGGACAACTACCAACAACTCAGAACTTATTAAATTATTATGATTAGAACAATTACTGAATTCGATTTCGTAAAATCTTTTGACGACGTAAATAGGTCAAGCAACTTCACAATAGCAGGTCGAAAGGCTTTATTTAATCATTTCGAGGAGATGAATCCCGACATGGAGCTTGACCCTATCGCAGTTTGTTGCGAGTATACAGAGTATGCTAGTCTCGAAGAGTGGAAGCAGGACTATGGTTACGAACCATACGATGAAGACGAAGATGACGAAGATGCACTTGACTTTTTAATAGATCAGACTATGGTCTTGCAATTAGATAATGGAGGTATAATCATTCAAGCATATTAATTAAATGGATTATTTTGAAAGCGCAGAGGGTGTTACTCTAACAATAGAGCAAGCAATACAAGAAATTAGAGATCATTGTGTAGAGAATGAAATAGATGATTTCTTTAAAACATATGGATATAAAGAGTTTTACAAAGCACAAGATGTATTAATTTGGTTAGGATATTAAAATAAATTAAATAAATAAATATGAACGAAATAATTAGTTTTATAAATATGGTGGATGACTTTTTAATTTTAATTCCTTGGATTGCTATGTACTATATAACATGGCATTTAGACAAAACAAAAAATCAATGAAAGAGTTGCACGTAGCATTAAAGTTTATTCAAAATAAACTAAGGGGAGACGAGAAGATCGTTATAACCAAGGAAGGTTTCGATATTCAATTAATTCAATCAAAGAATGATCTACCGCCTATGCAAGCGGAGGATGCAGGAAACATCATTAATGGATTAGTTGAAGATGCAGATACAAATCCTGTGCCTAGGTCTATAGATGGCGTAGATGTAGAAATGTATAAACAAATTTACGATCAGTAATTTTTTTTATCTTTTTATTTGACGTGGGTTGAGTTATATGCGAAATTGTTTACATGGACAAGATAGAGTATATCAGAAATCACTTCGCCCTTGGTAACATAATTGTAGCGGAAGCACTCAATCGTTACTTGGACGAAATCGTCAATAACGCCGATGCCATCATCAAAAAGGAAGAGGAAGATGAGAAGAATGGCAAGATTAGTTGGATAAGCAACAAGGGTCTCGTAAGAGATGCCAAGGCAATCCAAAACTATTTGGATAAGGAGTAGGTTAAATAGAGGAAGGGGAGAAATCCCCTTCCTCTAAATAATCAAAAAAAGAAAAAATAATTGCTTAAATAAATAATGGAAAGAAATAAACTATTACAAGGAAAAGAATTAGTTTCTTATTTAATGGAACGTTTTAATTATTCTTTAGAAGAAGCATTAAAAGAAGTAGAGAAAAGGAATCTAATTAACGAATATGATCTAATTGATTTAAAATTCATTTTGGAAAATTATCCAAACGGAACAATTACAGAAGGAGATAAAAAGTCTATAAAGATTGTTTGCCCAGGATAAAAAAACTTAAAAAAAGTTTGCAATTGCGAAAAACATATGCGAAAGTATTTGCATGAACTTATTATCTAATCCTTCTAAAATGCCTTGCGTAGGCTTTAACATTCCTGCGCTTAAGTATTGTCCCGCCGCTCAAATTTTACTTAGAAAAGTAAAAGATAAACTTGATTCTCTTATTTGTTCAAGTTGTTATGCTTGCAAAGGCTTTTATCAATTTGCTAACGTAAAGAAAAGTTTACAAGACAGAGCGGATTTTGTTTTGTCTAGTTTAAGAAAAGACAATGGCGACTCTTTTGTTAACGAGATATCCGAACAAATCAAAAAGAAGTACTTTGACAAAGACGGAAACAAGAAAAAATTAAAGAATATAAACACGGATTTGTTTAGAGTCCATGATTCGGGAGACTTGTTTTCAATTAAGTATATTAATGCATGGAAAAGAGTTTGCGAAAATTTTCCCACTATCAAATTTTGGTTTCCCACTAGGGAATGGATAAGGGAAAGCCAATTGGATGCGCTTAAAGATTTGGCAAGCTTGCCTAATGTAGTTATTAAGCCAAGCGCTTTATATATCGATGAAAAAGCGCCAAACGTCGAAGGCTTAGATTCGGGAACGTCTGTTTATAGTTGCGCCAAAAAGGCTATAGCGGACGGACATGCCGTTTGTCCTGCAACGTCGAACAAAGATGACCACACGTGCGCAGGAAACAATTGCGACAATTGCTTTATTAAAGACTTCAAAAAGCCAATTGCTTATTTGGCTCATTAAAATAAACGAAAGGAAAATATGTTAATACTAATAATAATTACATTAGGAATAATATTGACAACACAAGTAAAGGTTTAAATAAATATGAAGGAAATATATGAAATAAGTTTTGTTTTAATTATTTTATCTTTAGCAATTAATTTTATATGGATTACATGAGAGAATTTATTGATTTAATTATTTGCCTTGTCATTTATTCATTCTTTGCCTTTAGCTTATTTAACTTTGCTATTTGGCTACAAAAAGAATTTAATCTTTTTTCTTGATTTGTTTTAAATTGTATGGTTTACTATTTGCATGGAACATTTAGTAAAGCAATATATCGATAGCAGGCAATTAACTTTCTTATGGTCTCATGGTGGAGAATTTTGGTATGAAGACCCAATGGGCAGATTAATTGGATTAAAACAAATTGAACAAAGAGTAAAAGATTTATCTGAAAAAGAATTAGATGAATTAGAAACTACTATTTACGATTACGATTAATTAAAAAACAAAAAAAAGTTTGCAATAGGCAAACAAGTATGCGAAACTATTATTATGAGTCACACAAGTAGCGGATTAAAAAAGTTAATGAAACGTATGCGCAAGCTCGGTTTTATAATTCATAAGCGCAATGGAAAAGATATCGTTTCTCACCCAAAGGCAAATCAATCTTATTATTGCCATTTTGGAGATAAGGCAATAAAGCCAATTATCGCTTGGGCAAGAAAGGAAACAGGAATCGATCTCAAATGAAAAAGAGAAAGAAAAAGAATAAATCAATTAAGATAAGATTAAAAGTCTTGTTTACTAAGTCGCGCCCACACAAGGATAAAAAGAAATACGATAGGAAAAATGAAAATAAAGAAATTAAATTATATTTATAATAAATTAAATAAAACAAATAATAAACTATTTGCTTGGTTTTATAAAATACAAATAAGAAAAATAACAAAACAAATTAAACAAAACGATTTAAAAATGTTTGCAGATTTTCCGCAAATAAACTAAATAAAATAATCATGGATATAAATAAAAAATGGCAAGCTTACCGAACGGGCAACTTGTATGTTTTAATTATACAAAATAGAACGTTCGACCATACTTTCAAAGTCCATCAGTATGGAAAGAATGTTTGGCAAGCGGGTTTGCGCTATTATCGTGGATTCCAAGGATACGGAAAAGCAAAAAGAGATTCGTGGGTTTGGAAATGCACGAAAATTGTAAGCGCATCTTTATTCCAACCCGACGATAAACCTCATAAAAAAGTTTTGACAAAGTAAATTAATTGTTTTACTCTTTGGGCATGAATAACGAAAATTACGACTACAAACAAATTCACGCCGAGACCGATGGGTCTTTCCTAGTCAAGGGCTACAAGTCCGATGGCTATTCCGCAAACTCAGTTTGCGCAGGAATGACGCGCATCGACTTCCTTGACTCCTACGACTCAGTTGAGGACGCGGCAAAAGCCCATCCTGAAATTCTCGACAAGGACGGCGAACCATGCTGGGGATCGGCGTTCATGGATCGTGACCTTAAGGACGTCAGTCATATTCCCGACGAACCCGATTATGATTATGATTATGAGGATTATTGATTAATCCCAAGGTTTTACGGCTTTTCCCTAAATAAAAGCCAAATTTTTTTAAATAAATAAAATAAAAGAAAAAATAATCTAAATAAAATAAATAAATGAAAACTTTAATTTCAACTTTAATTGATTCTTTACTTTCACTTGCTTTGTCTAGTTTTTTTTATTTGGGATGCGTGGTAATTTATTTTGCTTTTTCGACGTATCATTCTAATTGGTTTTCTCTTTATTGTATTTTTCCTTATTCAATTACTTTATTTTGCTTCCTAGTTTTAAAAGATAGAATCTTACCTGGTAATTATTCATTTGAAAAAAGTTGAAAAAAAACTTGCAAGACATTTTAAAACGTGCGATTGTCTTTGTATGAATAATTCAATACAATGTCCTTACGATTGGAAAAGCGGGTGGCAACATCCTTACAGAATAGCGTGCGGTGGCGATGAGATTCCATCTGAAATTAGCGGGCGGTGGTATATATACGTCTATAACGTAGTAGAAAAATCTCATTGTTATTATTCTTTTAATGAAGATTTATTTATTTCAGAAAAAGAGTTTGACAACAGATTACAAGCGCGCAATAGTAGATTAAATTCAATTCATTAAAATAGGAGAAAAAATCATGCGAAAAGTAACAGAACAAATAAAACAAGCATTCTTTGCACGTCAGGCGAAAAGAGTAAATAATACGTTTACCGATGGCGACTCGGTTTTCCTACATGGAAACGAGATAATTAAAAGGGATTCAAGCGGATTAATTCTTTTCACGTTTGCGGGCTGGGGAAGTGCAACGACAAGGGAAAGACTGAAAGGAATCTTAAACGTCGACGTTTACCAAAAAGATCACGAACAATATTACAACGGCGCAAAAGTAATTGATTTGTACGATTGGCACGTGGTACAAAATTAATTTGACAAAGAATAAAAAACGTGCGAAATTAATATCATGGAAATCAAAAGGAAATCAATCGCAATCAAATTGTCCACAAGGAAATCCAAAAATGGATTCTTTCAAGTACGTCTGAAAAACGGGCGCTTTGCATGGGTCACGCCCGACGTCTTGAAATCAATCCAACCGAAAAGGAAGCTTCCACCATATTGGCAAACTGATTGCATCATTTAATTAATCAAAACGTTTTTATCCTTTTTTCGTTAAATAAAAAGGAATATCTTTTAAATAAGCGAAAAATAAATAAATAAATAAATATATAATGAGCGGAAAAACAAAACAATTAAAAGGAGAGGAAATGATTCAGTATATAATGAAACGTTTTAACTATACAAGGAAACAAGCTATTGATTCCATCCCAAAGGGAAAGAGCAAATGATTTGCGCAATCCTTGTTTGTGGTATTATTCTATCCTTTTTATTGCCTTAAAAAAAAAGTAAAAAAAAGTTTGCAATCTCTTTTTACCTATGCTACTTTGATTCCATGCTTACAAAAACTATCACTACCGATTCAGTCCGTAATTTCTTTTTGAATTACAAGGGGCATTCATTCATTGGACTAACAACGTTAACCGATGCGCGGCTTTTAAAGACAGGCAATCCCTTTGGGAGAGTATTTAAAAAAGCTCGTTTCCTTGCGAATATTGGTTTTCATTATTCCAATTCTTTGGACAATCAAGCAAAAAGGGAAGGAAAGAATATTGAATTCCAAGTAAAGCCGCGCCAATGGGGTAAGCGCTTGCCAAACTCTCCTTTGGTTGTCCATACTAACAAAAAGAATGAAACCAAGTATTATCTTGAATGCAAAAGGGAAGAAACTTATGAAGAAAATTATTTCCTTGAAAACGGCGCGCCAATTGAAAAGAGCGCAATTCAAGATTTCTTCAAAAAGAGTTATTCAAGTTCTACCCAAAGCGAATTGGATAAAAAGGTTATCTTAAACGATATTCTCTTAGATAATATTCTTTCCATGAGAATTAATGGCGAAAACGTTATTCTCGACTAATCGGTAAAAAAGAAATTATTCTTTCCCCCTAGAAATAGGGGGTTTTTTTTGTGTTCAAATAGAAACAAATTAAATAAATAAGAAATAAAATAAATAAAGCGTAATAAATAAAATATATAGATAAAAGATAATTATAAGAAAGAGAATAAAAAAGATATAAAAGAAAAAGCGGGAAAGAATTATTTTAATTAATTAGATTGTTTGGATTGCGATTGAATTAATTAGATTGTTTTGAGCGGGAATTATTATTTTAAATTGAATGATTTTTTTGCTTGTGGGCATTGGCAAGACGTGCTACCTTTTTATTGTTATGTTAAAAGATATTCTCTTAATTCTCCAAAAGATTCACGTCATGAGTGGGCAACGTTATTGCTCACTTGCTAACTTGCTTGGTTCAAAGATGAACGGCGTTGCCTATCCTACGCTTTCCTTCGAGGAAGGAAAGTTTTTCATGGAAGCGGTCAAGATGGGATTGATTGCTTATTGTCATACTTCATGGGAAGAACTTGTCCACTGGGAAGAAGTTTATGATGATGAGATGAGCGACAGAGGAAAGCAAATTGGGCTTTCCGAACGTGGTCACGAATTGCTCGACTTGTACTATTTGAACAAGGAAGGCAAACTTACAAGGGAAAGGAAAACCCCCTAATAGGGGGTTCCGCCCCAAATAAGGAAACAAAATAAATAGATAGAAATAAAAAAGAAATAAATAAATAATAAATAGTTAGAGAGAACAAGAGAACAAACAAGAGATTAAACAAGCTATCTAGAACATTATTTATTTGATTAGAGTTTTGTTCCAAGTGAATTGCTTTTCAGGGCAAGACGTGAGCCTTGTATCATATAGACAAGCAAAGCCCTTTCTAAGCCCTTGTTCAAACTATCCAATTTGTTTCTTATCTATATAAAAAAGAGTTTGACTTAACTTGCAAGGTATGCGATCCTATGGTTTCACAGTTGATTACTAACCTAAACATAAGGATACTAAAATGATAATGATACCTAACCCTCTCACCGCAAGCGCGCCACGTCTCTTCGAGATTCAAGACGTTAGTGAATGCATAGACGTCAACGAGGTAATGCAAACTCTTGAGGTTGGCGATTACTCAAAGGTTCTCTCAAAAGAAAAGCCTTCCGAATATTCTTGGATCGTTGATGATCGGGGAGACTATATCGCTCCTGTCAAGAATACTTATGATCTCTTGCAACCAACAGAAGCCTTTGCTTTCCTCGATTGCTTGAAGGATCAAGTTGACTTCGAGTATGCTCGTGCAGGGTTCACCCATGCAGGGCGTCAACTTTTCATCCAAGGCGATTTGGGTGATTTCGAGGTTCCTACTCATAGCGACAGGAAAAAGGGCGATATCCTAAACAAAAGGATTGTGGCGCGAACCTCTTTTGACGGTTCGCTTTCAACCATGATCTCGATTGAGGTTCTTAGAGTATGGTGTGATAACGGTTGCGCCTCTTGGAATAAGGATGATCGGATTGCCAAGGTTAAGCATACCCGCAATCAAAGGGCTTCCATGAAACTTGCCCTTGAACAGGCAACAGGTATCGAACAAGTGATTCACAATCTTGAATCCGATATCGTTGCCCTTTCGGATAGGGAAGTCACCCCTGCACAATTCGACGCCATCAACGAGATTGTGAACAAGGGCGAAAGCAAGCAAGCCGAAACCAAGAGGGAAGCCGTCAAGGCTCAGTTTACCAACGAGCGCCTTGGCGCTTTCGGAGAAACTGCTTGGGATGTGTTCAACGCCTTCACAGCCGTTGCCAACCATGATCAAACTTATCGCCAAACTGAACAGACAACGAGGGAAGAAAATCGCTTTCGCGCCCTTGCGGATAGCGCCTACCCTGTCAAGGTTCGCAGGGCGATCAACGAGGTTCTTGCCCTATGATTGCCCTTGTCCTATGCTTAGGCTTGCTTTTAGCAATCCTTTTGCCCTAACCCTTAGCCCTCCGAAAGGAGGGCTTTTTTGTGCCTAAATAAGAAAGAAACAAATAGGTTAGAAATAAATAAGAAAGAAATAGGAAAGAAACTAAATAGATGAAAATAAAAAGAGAGAGAAGAGAGAAAGAAAAGAGAGAAAAGAAAGAGAAGAGTAAGCAAGGCGGATCGGTGGATCGGATCGGTGGATCGGATCGGTGGATCGGATCGGTGGATCGGATCGGTGGATCGGTGGATGAAAGAAAGTTTGCAATGTGCTTGACGTGAGGTCTTGACGTGTTACCTTGTAGTCTCACATCGGGGAACTCTCCCCTTCACTACTAGATCAAACGCATATGAATACGAAACTTAAATCCTTAATCACCTTACTCAGCGGAGTACTTCACTCCGTCAACGTCGTACTCTTCGGCATCGATGCAAGCCGACCTTTCGGCGGGGGAGACGACGAAAAGCGGACTCTTATCTACGTCGCTCTCAAGACTCTCCACAATGCCAAAACTTACGAACAAGTTCTTGATGCTCTTGGCTTCTACTCCGAAGCTCTCGACTTTGTAGAGGATGAACATACCGACATGATCGACAAGGTTCACGATCTTAAAACTCTTGTAACAGAGCTTAGAGCCGACAAGGTCAAAGCCTTTAAGCAAAGAGTGGCAAGTAAGGAACTTGCTGAGTACCAACAAGCTCTTAGGCAAACCCAGAATGCTCTTGCCGATGCTCGTAAAGAACTTAAGGA
>CEVB01081332.1_pt1 | contig 12497 bp, 7 predicted proteins | sample 531381 | NCBI WGS metagenome assembly CEVB01 (sample SAMEA2622763, study PRJEB7988) | marine metagenome | biome: marine biome (ENVO:00000447); feature: surface water layer (ENVO:00002042); material: "saline water (ENVO:00002010), including plankton (ENVO:xxxxxxxx)" | depth 5 m | reverse complement strand
ATATATTAGATGAAACCAGTGGCAAAGTTATTATATGGGCTTCTTTTGTGCATGATATAACCGCGATTCGTGATGCGTTGGCCAAGGAATATGGTGAAGAAGTTGTTGTTACTTACTACGGAGAAACACCACAAGAAGAACGACAGCAGATTGTAAAGAACTTTCAGGAAGATCAAACAACACGTTTCTTTATTGGTCAGCCGCGTACAGGTGGTTTTGGTTTGACGCTTACAGCCGCGAGCACTGTAATATATTATTCTAACAGTTATGATCTAGAGATACGTTTGCAAAGTGAAGATAGAGCGCATCGTATTGGTCAGAAGAATAATGTAACTTATATTGATTTAGTGTCACCTGGTACTATAGATGAGAAGATTATCAATGCTTTACGCGATAAAATTGATATAGCAGGTCAAGTATTAAACGAAACGATTGAGAGTTGGATAGTTTAGCATTGGATATAATTCACTAGAATTAATTATATCTGAGCCGGCTACAACAGGGTTTTGAAAAGTTACCTGTTGAGGTTTTAAATCAAAACCTGACAAGAGAGAAGAAGTGGCTACAGGTTGTGTTTGGTTAACGGGAAGTGATCCTATACCGGCCAATGTAATAGGAATTTGTTGATCATTCTGCGGGGCTAAACCTTTTTGTAAAAGACCATAATACTCTGGATTTGTTCTTTGAAGAAAAGGCATGATGCCACTTAAATATGTTTGTGCGCCCTGTAAAGCAGAACCAACAGGATTAAACATTCCCTGTAAAGCTGCAACACCTTTACCCAACAAAGTATTCTTTAACCGTTCTTCGCGTCCTTTTATATAATCTTCGTAATCTGCCTGTGATAATTCTTGACCTTTAACTTGTGTTCCAACTTCGTCAAAATCTCTTTGTGATGGATCATACAAAGCTCCACGCAAACGGCCTAACTGTGAGCGTGTATAAGCTTTATCTCCGCTACCAGCTACGTCAGCAAAACCGCGTAAGCCTGTACCAAAAGTAGCGATGCCCATTTTTTCAAGTTCATTTAGCTTTTCTCTTACAGCTTTAGAACCTCTTTTAAGTTCTCCAGAAGCAACTTGATTTTTTAATTTATTAAGGTCAGCTTTAGCAATAGCTTTTTGATCATCCCGTGTGTCAGGATTAGAACTTAACCTAGAACCAAATCTACCACCACTTATTACTGCTGGCATTTATTCTCCAACTCCAAACAAAGCCATTCGTGTAGCTTCTTTTAATGAAAAACCAGCTTCTAATAACATTTTAATTTTTTCTTCTATTTCAAATCTTTGTAAATCCATTTCTCTCATTCTATTTTTCATTTCATCTCTTTCCGGATTATAAATCATTGAGTCATCGTAAATATTTACATTTGGATTGAGCATTCCAATATCTTGCATTTTTTGTAATCTCTCAAAACCAGTTAAACCTTCAAGCTGTGACATATCAGGCATGACACCTTGTTCAATCATCATGCTGTCTGAGGGTTCTCTTACTCCAAAAAAATCGCCAGCTTGTGCCATGTCTGTCACAGGTCTTCTTGGGTTTAATTCTGTTACAGGCATTCTTGGGCTTAACATTAAAGAGCCTATACCTGCTGCTGCTGGATTACCAATTATAGTAGCAGCTGTTGCGTATGGTATACCTGCTGCCATTAATTCTCCAATTTTTTCATTCATTTTATTCTCCTTTCGCCATTAATCTTTCAGCTATAGTTGGTTTAGGTTTAGGTAACATTTCATCCCTTTCAGGATTATAGCTTCTTAATACATCCGGTGGGCCAATGCCAAATTTTTTCTCATAATAACCCGGAATTAATGAAAACCCATAACCACTAGTACTACCAACAATTGGATCATAATTAGGGTTTAGTTGTCTACTTTTCTCTTCCATTTTTGTTTGTTCCATAGCTGCCTGCAAGTTTTCAGGCAATCTACTAAAAAACCTACTTCGATAAATTTTATCTTCAAAATCTTTAGACGGTGCTCTGTCCGGAACAGTATCTTTTGTGTAAATAAAACCTCTTCTAATTGCGTCTAATATTTCACCTTCACCTTCAACAACAGTGCCTTCACCTTTAAAATTATATAAAATTAAAGCAGTGCCAACAGTAACTGGAAAATTTGGATCAGTATTCATTTCCCTAGCCAATTCTCTGTCTTTTCTTAATATACTAGCAATTCCTTCAGGAACATCTAATCCTTCAAATTCTGGATCAAATATTTTTGCAAGATCAGCCATTGTTTTTCTCCTCAAACGCCATTTCAACTGCCTTCTCTCTGGTTTCTTCGTTACGTCTTAACCAACCTTTGCCAAAGGTATCAAAGGTATTAAGTGAACGATAGAACTTTTCACGTTCCATAGCAAGGAACTCAATAGTTTTTTCTGCTGGTATGTCAACAACATGTCCCACGGTCTTTGGTCCGATGACCCCGTCAACTGTTGCGCCCACACATCTTTGTAAAGCTGTGGCTGCCCGTGCTGGTCCGCTGTTCACGGCCCAGTCAAAGACTGACCAATCTACACCATCTGGTAAATCATCACCTTTAATCTTATCCCAGTAACGCTTTCTATATATTTCTGCAACTTCTTCATCTTTTATATTTCTAAGTTCATCATCTGTGCATTCGCGACCTAAGTATTCTTCATATACTTTTTTAGTCACACCTTTCATTGTGCTACCCCCAGGATCTTTACTATGTTTACTCCAACCACCTTCGTGTACGAGCAACATTTCTAAACATTTATCAAAGTTTTTTTCCATAATTACCCCATTAATGATCCAATGCCTGCTTTTTTCATACGATCAACATCAGATACTATGTCAAAAGGAAAAGCTGCGGCTAATCTTGCCCTTTGGTTTTGATTTGTTCCTTGGCCCGTGATTGGCTGTATAGGTGAAGCAGAAGCTAACGAAGGACTAACAACTTCTGGTGGTGGTCCTTGAGTCGCGGCCGGTAGAGGTTGAACAAAAGAAACTTTATCTTCTTGAGTAACATTATCTTCATCAACTCCCCCATCTTCCGGAGCAACTTGAACCGCAGAAGGTTTGTCTCCTTCTACAAAACTTTCTCTTATTATCCATGGAAGTGGTCTTACAGGTATTATTCCTGCATTTAACATAATTTTCTCGATAGCATTAGCTGCACCTACAGCTTGATTTTCATTTTGTACTTTTCTTAATAAGGTTGCAAATAAAACAGGATTTTCCATAATTTCAGTCATTATGTCGAGTTGAAAAGTTTTTGGAAGTCTTGCTGCAACTCTTTTAGCCGCTCTTGCTCCTGCGCCTGCAATGATTAAACTTTCTTGTCCCCCGCCACCAAAAACTACCTCTTGAACTTTTCGAGCAGCTGTGGAACCTAACATACTTAACATTACGGAAGTAAATTCACCTTGCTCTTCAATTAATTCAGCTGTCAATGTATTAGTGGCTTTTGCTCTTTCTAAAACTTCTAATCTTTCTAACAATTCTTTTAATCTTCTAGACTCTCCCGATTTTATAAAGCCTTGTTTTACCATTATACCCATTAATGTAGGGCCACCTAATTTTTCTACTCTAGCACTGTCTAATAAAACTTTTTGTCCCTGTGACGTAGCAGCTGTTAAATTAAGTCCCATAGGCGATGTTAATAAAGAAGTAGTTCCTGGTTTAGCCATGTTAGGAATTGGTTCATATAATAATTTTAACATGGGTATTGCATTGTAAGAACCGACACCACCTGAGCTAGTCATGGCCCATTCTAAAATTGCACCCTTTACACCATCATTGACATGGCCTTTTAACCCATCAGGACTATTTTTGATTTGATCAATTGCGTTAGCATCATAACCAGCTTTTTTAAGGCTGTTTATAATTTTTTCATCAGTTAGATCATCTATTAATTTAAAAATATTTTCAAAATCATCTGTAGGTGTTTTAGATGTTCTTAAAACTGCGTTAAAAGCATGATGTAAACTTTCTGTATCTAACAAATTTTTCATAAAGGTATCAGCTAATATTCTTTTGTTATGAGCAGAACCTTTTTGTATAACAGAAGTTAATAAATTATTTGCAGTTTCAACTTCATTTAAATCATCTGAAAATAATTTAAATAATTTTAAAACTCCTTCATTATCATTTTTCCATTTTTGTAAATCTTCTAATGATATAGATTTTGGAATAGGTAATTGATCCGTTTTCTTTAAATCAGGAGCATCCAATTTTTCTTTTATTTGGTTTAAATTTCTAGTATCAAAATTTTTATATAAAATATTTCTTGCAATTTGATCCAATGTGCTTTGCAAACTGTCGTTTGTTTGATCAAACTTTTTAACTTCCTCATCACTTAATAATTCAAAAGCTGAATATTTAAAATCATTACCTTTTCTACTTTGTATTACAATACCTTCATTTTCTTTTTTATATAATTGTCCAATTGTACTTATTTGATTTAATCTTAATGTAACTGCATCTTTGCCACCGGCTAAAATTTTTCTTACCCATACACTGGAGTCATATTTAACAGCTCCTTTTCTGTTCATTTCTAATAAATCACCAATAATAGTTCTGCCTAAAATTTCATTTTTAACAAAAGAAAAATTTCTAGCAGTATCAAAATTAGCATTACCGCCGGGAACACTTAAATAATCTTCCATTATGGCTTCGGAAAGTTGACTTAACCAACCTCTAGCTGTAGCTCCGTTTGGGGCAGCTTCTGCTGCATTCTTAGCATTTCTTATGGTTGTTCTTAATTGCTTTAAGGTATCTGTAGTAAATTCAATTGTTGTTGAATCTGTTTTAACTCCTGAAGAAGTAGCTTCCTTATTTCTAAATTCTTCTTTTAACTTTTTAACTTTTGCATTAGCTAACTTTTGTGCTTCTTTTAATCTTTTTTTCTGTATAGCTGTAAGGCCTTTACTGCCTTTAAAAGCTAAATGCTCATCAATTATAAAAGAAACTAATTCTGCTTTTTCTAATTCGCTTGAGTCTTTGTTAACTTTATTTAATCTATTTTTTATTTGTTGATTATCTGGTAAAAAATTTAAATATTGAACAGGTAATGGTGGTAAATTAGGATCAATATTTACCCCAGTTTGTTCTATTTTAGATTTTACCCTAAAAAATTCAGCTAATGGTTCAGCTTCATCTGTGGTTGGTAAAATTGTTGTGCCAATATTTTTACTATTTAATTTACCGTATTCGTCAACAATTTCAGCTATTAATTTATTTTTTTCAATATTATTTAAATCTTTTAAATTTACGGAAGCAATTTTTCTTTGAGTTGATACAGGTAAATCAAGGAAATATTGTATAAATCCTCTGTCTTCCGGAGCAACATTTGCTTTACTTAAAGTATCAACATTTAAAATTTTAAGTGTTTTATCTTTATTTAAACCAAGTCTTTGTTGAAGATCTATTCCGTTAAGAATTAATTTTTCTACTTGAGTAACATTTTTAAATTGTTTTTTAAAGTCATTAAATTGTTTTTTATTATCAGCTAAATCTTTTTTTAAACCTTCAATTACTTTTTTTGTTGGTTTTGCATTTAAATTTACAGCTCTTAAAACATTGTTAAATACGTCTTTATTTATTTCTGTATTAAGATCGTCAAATTGATTTATTGCTTTTACTAAACTTGCAGGAACATTTTCACCATCAATTATTTCATCAGCATCAGGAAAATAATACTTCATAAAAAGTTTCATGTCTTGAGAAACATTACCACCAAAAGTATTGAAATCAGCTAATGTGCCGGGAGTAGCGTCTTTTGTTAAATTATTCCAAACTCTTATAAAATTTGGAACATTAACTCCGTCTACTTTTGAAACAACTTGTTTACCACCTTTAAAATATTTAAATTCAGTATCTTTTGCAAATTTAAATTGTTCTACAAGATCATATAATTTGTTTTCAACTGTATTTGTATCATTTACAAATTGTAAAATAATTCTTTCTAAATCCTCACCAAGTCGTATATAATCGCCTTCGCCTTTGCCTCTAACTTTATCATGTGCTTTAATTGCATTAAGAACACTTGATTGTAGATCTTCTCTTAATAAATTAAATAACAAAGCGGACTCTTCAGCCATTGCAATCTTATATAATTCTGGATTACCTGATAATTTAAATGCGCTTATTAAAGATCTAACACCATCAATTGCAACCTCTTGTTGATCAGATTGAATTTTAGTTAAATTTTTAGAACTTTTTGTATTAATATTATGGAAAATACCTGTTAAAGCAGGGCTTTCTACTAAATTAACAACAGTTGGTTCAAAACCTTCTAACTCAGCAGCGGCTTCTGTGTCACCTCTTGCAAGAGCAGCTATTCTTGCTTCTTCAATTAAGTTTTTAATTTCATTAGACTCTAAGGCTTTAATAATACTATTAACATCTTCGCCTTCTGCTTCTAAAATTTCAAAAATTCTTTTAACAGCTTTTAATCTTCGTTTATCTATATTTTTAGCATCACTAATTAAAGTTTTAGCTGACTCAACACCTACAGAAGTTACTTGTCTTAAAGCAGGTATCATTCTGGTTAATGATGCTTCAAAAGTTAATGAGCCCCCTATTTCAGCTCCAATATTCATAGGAACATTGCCTGGAAAAAGTTTTTCAGAACCTGCTGAACCAAGTGCTCCACCAGTTACAGATATACCCTCAGCAGCTAACATTGGCACCGGATATTTTTTGTATGCGTCAGAAATACCTTGTACAAAATCTTCAGCGTATTTATTTATTATAAGACCCGTTGAACCGCCACCAAACCCAGCTGTATTGTCAAGTTTACCACCAGCTGCTGTTCCCCATATATCTTTATTAAGAGGTTTAATTTTATATTTTTCCATTAAACTATAATAGTTTGCCAGTGATTCGGTAGCCACGGTGGGCTTTGCTAATTCAACTTCTCTATACAAATTTTTTAATATTGAATTAGCCATAAAATTAATTTTTTTAGGCAAGGCATATGGCACTACTACAAAAGGTAAAGATCCAAAAGTTTCACCAGCAGCTTTTTTCCATGTTTCTGATGGTAAAACAACGGGATCATCTCCTGCAACCGTATCTAAAAATAAATCAGAAGTTTTATACCCTAATGCATAAGTACCTACGCCAACTCCAAGTAAAGTAGGTACAGCTAAATAAGGTGCGTTTACAAATAAAGGTGATATAAAAGGGTACGAAGCAGCTGTTCCTACAACTGCGGAAGTTACAGCACCTGTTTGTTTAAATAATTCTCTTGCAAAAGGTTCAATAAAAGTTCTTTCGGTTTGTAAATTACTAAATTGATTTATTATGTCTTTGTCTGCAATATAATCCCCTTTACCAAAAATATCGGGTCTGTTTTTAACATAATTAGCATTTTTAAATTTTATGTTATCATAAGCTTCTCTACTATTATTTGGGTACTTATCACCCACTGCAAAATGATCTTTATAACTTGGTTGAAGATATAAAGCGTCTATAAGAGCTTGTGCTGCATAAGAGTTTTCTGTCATGCCAACATCATTGGCTTCAACTCTCATTAAATTTTGATCATCAGCAGTAACTGTTAAAGGCTCGATTGTATCATAAATAATCTCACCAACATCATCTAATTTACTATCAAATTTAAATTCTTCTGCCATTAATCTTCCACTGCAAAACTTTTTCCTGCCGAACTAACTATAGTTGGTTGGCCTATCGGAACTGTTTGTAATAAATATAATAGATTTTTAATTTCTACATTTTGTGTAACCATAGCTTCTTGATCAGTATCTGAAAACTGACCTCCTGCTAATGCCCTTAAATTATTCTGTAATCTTTGTACAGCTAATGATTTTAAAAGTTTTAATTTTGATTGAGCTGAGGCAGAACTTCCAAACCATTCATCTGGATCAGCAAAAAGTTCTCTGGCTTGTGCCATTTCATAAACTGGAAAACGTGGATTGTTTACGAAAGCAGCTCTTCCTAATACTATAATAGAACGTAAAACTTGTTGAGCTTTTGAAACTTCGGGAGCTGCCATACCAAGGCCTAAAGAACCTGTTACATATTTATCAAAAGTAGCCCACCAAGTAGCTTGAAAACCAATGCCTTTATCTGCGGCCCACATAGGATCTGCCCATGCTTGTCTAAGAACATTTTGAACCTCTGATCCTGATATACCCGCAGCTTTTAATTCTAAGTCTTGTCCTGAAATTTGTACGGTTTGGGCACCAGTTACCTGATTTAAATCACTTTTAAAAACAGGTGCTGGACTTACACCAGGATCATTTTGAACAGAGTAAAATACAGATGGACTAAAAGTTCCATTTGGAAAAGTTTGTGATAATTCTGTTTGAGCTTTTGCTTTTCTTTCCACGGATTTAGCAGATTTAAAAGCAACTGTAGAATCAACTTTAATTGCATTAGCAGGCATTGTAACAACACTATCTTGAGTTTTATAACTTTGCCCTCCGTCATAAGAGATAACAAAAGTATTGGTATCAGGTAAAAACCAGTTTTTACCATCTCCTGCAACTGATCCAAAAATAGGTTGAGCAGTCATTTTACCATCTGGAGCAGTAGTTACTTTTACAAGTTGTCCGTTAACATTTCTTACATCAGGTGCAGTGTATATGGTTTCAAAACCATCATCCGTAATTTTAATAACACTGCCATTGACATTTCTAATATCCTCAGCTTCATCACTGTAAATAATTTTAGGTTCAATAACTCCATTTTCATTAGGATTAAGATCAAGAACAGTTCTACCAATTGTAGTAAGAGGTCTATCAAAGTCGCCATATACATTAGTAACATCTAAAGTGCCTGTATCATTTTCTTTAATTCTAATGATTGCACCTTTGTATTCTCTTACCTCATCAAACTTTGCTGTCATTAAAATTTTTGGAGCACCGTTTGGACTTAATTGATTTAAATCTAAAAGAACATTATCAAATATTTGTACATTTGGTTGTTTGTCACCATATGTTTGAGTTATTTTACCATCTGTAATTTCCCAAACTTGACCGTATGCATTTTTAATATATCGTTTATCAGGTAGACCTCCAAGAACAATTTGTGTTGCTTCTTCAACAGTTTTATTTCCATATTTTACTAAACGATCAATCTTATCACTATTGTTCATGTCTTCTGTAATCCCAAAGATAGACATAACAATTGCTTTAGGCTCATCATAACCCGCAGATTTAAGTAATTCAATCTTTTCTGCAAGATCAGATTGTTGAAAGCCTAGAACTGCTTTTGTTGCTGTTTCTTTATCTACACCACTTTCCACTAACATTTGAATTTTTCTGTCATCATCTAGGGCTGTTGTTGACCCCGTAATTGCAATAATAGCCGCGTCTTTTTTAGGAACATTATTATCAATTAATGTTTGCATTTTTAATACATAGTCAGGTTGTTTAAAACCATAAACAGATTTTGCTGCCTCTTGTGGATCAACACCTGCTGCTACTAAAGCGTCTACAGCTTTTTCTTTTTCCATGCCCGGTTCCCAACCAACTGAAGCAAGGGTAGCCGCGTCTCGTTTTGAAAATCCGCCTTTTTCAAGAATATCAACTTTTTCAGCTAATGCGGAAGGTTGTGGCAACAATACAATTTTAGCAGCTTCTTCCCGTGATATACCTAAGTTTTCCATTATTAATTTTATTTTTTCTTCATTTTTCATTGTGTCTGTAACACCAACAACTGCTAAAATTGCTGCTGTTCTTGGATCATATCCAGCGTTTTCTAACATTTTAGCGGCTTGTTGTTGTGAAGTAGGTTGTAGACCCGATGGTATTGATTCTGGATAACTGCCTGGATTATTTGTAACAAAGTTATTAAGTTCTTGTGCATCTTGTTGAGTAGATATGGCAAATGTTTTAAGTACGGTTCCGTCTGCTCCTCTTATATTGTATAAGTCAGGTTTTTCAGGTTTAAATTTAGCCGTAAAAAGCACGGTGCCATCTGGTCTAATTACAGAAGTACCTGCTGCTACACTAATTGTTTTGCTTGCTGCTTCGTCAGCCGCGGTCTTTTGAGCTATAGCCATATCAAGGGCTTTAGCTTTTTCCGCTTGTTTTGCTTTATTATAAGCTGCTAATTGTTCGCCAATAGGTGTAGTTGCTGAAGCCAAAAAGCCTGCAACTTTTTGTGCTTCTGTTTCATCAGCACCATAAGGTTGACCTGTAGCAGGATTTACACCGCTACCAAATAGAAAAGCTCTTTGTGCTATATCTAGTAAAGCTTGGCCTTGTGCTTGTTTTTTAATATCTTCTGATCCTAAAATTTCTTGTATTATGGGTAAATTTTTCTGATAATAGTCTGATAAAGAAACAGGACCACCCGGTTCATATCCTACAGGCCTTAGTCCTACAGGCCCCCCATCTTGTAATTGTTGCACGGGTTGGGTCATTTCCATAATACCGCCTGTCATGTCAGGTGTTACAGCTTCTGACATCTGTTCCTGCGCTAAACCACCTATACCTTGGTCAACCAAAGCATTTTCTATCACAGGTTGTGCAAGCGTTAATACAGATTCTGGTGTCTGCATTGCGTCTTCTGGTCCTACAATTGTAGCTAATTCACGATAGCGATCTTCTATCGGAGCTGTATCACCGCGTGTTGCGTTAATCATTTGTTCAAAGTTTTGGGAATTATCAATACCTTGATTAATCTCACCCATAACCTGTTGAGCACCCTTTTGAAACATTTGTCTTCTTAGAACACTCATCCAAACAATCCTAATTTATTAGCACCAGATAATGCACTTAACCCACCTATACCATACCCAAGGTATTGTTGAAAGGGAGAAACACCAGATCCTGGTGCAGTGCCTGTAGTAAACTGCATTTGTGATGAAGGTGCACCTTGAAATATGTCAGATAAAAAACCAAGCCTTTGATAAGGCTCCATTTGTTGTCTTAACCTATTTTGATATAAAGCATCAAGACCTGCCTGTTGTTGTGCCTGTTGTCTAGCGCCCATATCAAACAAAAACCCTAATTCCTGTTGTTTAAGTGAAGGAATAGATGCACCTAAACTAGCTAAACCGCCTGCTGTAGAACCTATACCACCTGCTGCCGATCCTAATCTACCCATTCTGTTTTGGAAATCAGACATGGCACTACCCATGGCCTGTTGAAACCCTTGGGAACGTAATGCAGAACCTGTTCGTGCTTGTTGATCTAATACATTACGTCCTATCTCAGCAGAACCAATCGCCTGTCTACCTCCGCCAAAGGCTCCGGCCTGTATAGCCGCATCTGCTAAATTTTGCTGTTGTTGATTACCTAATCTGTTTATGTCAGCATATTGTTGTTTTATGACCTCTTCAGTGTAAGGATCCATAAACTGTTGATAAGAGGTAGGATCAAATTTAGCTGTTGATTGATCATACAATTTAGCAGCACTTCCATACAAGTCACTTGCGCCTTGTAAAAAAGGCATATAAGAACCAATACCTTGACCCGCGTACTGCGTAGCAAGTTTTTGTAAACCAGACATATCAGCTATTTGCTGTTGTGGCAGTGTCATACCTTCTTTTGTAAGATCAATACCCGCCTGCATTAGTGCAAGCTTCATGGCTTCTATATCAGGAGCCTCTCTTTGTATTATTGTTTCTGCCATTACGCTCTCCTTGCTTCGAGGTTACGCATCAAAGAGTACATATTCTTTATGCCTTTGTTTAAACTACCATTACCTGCATTCTTAACAGCTTTTCTTGTCATGACAAACTCACCATCCATTAACATAGCAGGTACATCGTCCTTTTTACCAGAGCCTAGACCCGGCCCTATACCACCTGTTCTTCTTGGAAAAGCGGCTCCACCTTTTTTAGCTTTAAAAACCGGCATTTTTGGTATAGGATAAGGTGACATTTCTGGTAATGAAGGTATTCCGTAAACACTATCAACAAGTGTTTTGTCTACAAAAGGTTGTGCTGCTACATCAATATAATATTTATCAGGATCCTCATCAATTAAATCTTGTCCTGTTAGTATTTCCTCTTCGGGCTCTTCTTCAGGTGCACTAAAGAACCCACCTAATGCAGCAGCACCCGTTATACCTGCAAGTGGTATGCCGTACTTTTGTAAAAAGCTAGGATCAAAATCTTTTCTTAAAATTTTCATAGCTTCTTGTGGAGAAAAACCTTGAAATTTTGTTAGATAATCAAAATCTGTACTAGCAGCTAATTCAAGGTCGCTGTATGTTGGATTAAAAGGACCTTTAAATATTGATTGATCTAAGGAAGGCAAACCTTGCCCAAGTTCAACCATGTTTTTCTGCCCAGCTATTGTTTTTTCTGTAGGCATATTAGGAAGTAATTCAGCTTCATAGATTTTACCAGAAGATGTTGTAGCATCGTTTACAGGGGCTGTATCACTTAACCCAAAAAATTTTTGAAATCGTTTAACAGGGTTTGATAAAGTAGGTTCTTTAAAACCTTGCTCAAGGTCTGCTAACACACCTCCTGTAAAAGTACCTTCACCTCTACCAACATTTCTAAGTCCAGCCAAAGCTGCCCCAGATAAGCCACCAATAG
>CEVB01010519.1_pt1 | contig 12523 bp, 9 predicted proteins | sample 531381 | NCBI WGS metagenome assembly CEVB01 (sample SAMEA2622763, study PRJEB7988) | marine metagenome | biome: marine biome (ENVO:00000447); feature: surface water layer (ENVO:00002042); material: "saline water (ENVO:00002010), including plankton (ENVO:xxxxxxxx)" | depth 5 m | reverse complement strand
TCAGCCCAGAGCGCTGGCAGACTTCGCGCTGACAGATCAGCATGGCCAGACCGTTAACCGCGAGCGTTTATACGGTAACTGGACATTGGCTTTTGTCGGTTACACCTCGTGCCCGGATATCTGCCCGTTGACGCTGGCAAAGCTGGCCGGAGTGCAACCGGATTTAGCTGCGCTAACAGAACAACCGCTTAAGATCTGGTTTATTTCGGTGGATCCTAAGCGCGACAGTATTGAACAGTTAAATAACTATGTCAGCTACTTTGAGCAGGCTGATGTGCTTGGTATGACAGCAGGGCATGATCAGCTATTTCCATTCGTACGCCAATTGGGGCTGATGTACTCTCTTAGCAGCACTACTGCAGAGGACTATCTGGTCGACCACAGTGCATCAGTTGCACTGATTAACCCGCAAGGCCAACTGGTGGCAATGTTCAAGCCGCCGATGCAACAGGGCGAGCTGCCCGTTATCGACGCCCAGCAATTACTGGCAGATTTCCCGTTGGTACTGAACAAGCTTAAGGCTGGTTAATCCAGGGCTGTGAATACCAGTAGAAGTAGCCTTTTTTACTCAGTGAAGGCGCGGTGCAGTTATATCGAGACCGACTGCCTTTCAGTGTCGAGCTTGCGGTAACACTGAAGGTATTATCGTTATGCCACTGTGGTTTGATAACCTCGCTGCCGGCAAAGCATTGTAACTGCGCCGGGCGAAAATCATCAATCTTAAGCGTCAATTTCAGTGTTGGCGGGTTGGCTGGCGATACCGGATTAACGCCATGATAGTCAGTGATATTAAATGACAGCGTACGCAGCTTCTGGCTTAAGTCATCCATCTGAGCATAACGACCAGCGGCCGGATAACGCGGAATGCGGCTAAGTACTGTGTTGCTACCGATAGCCCCTGATTGCTGGCCGATGCCAATGAAACCAAGCTCTGTGACCAGTTGCTCCAACTCCACACTGTACTCGCCGTAGGGATAAGCCAACCACTTATGGCGCTGCCCGGTAACCTGTTCAATTTTGTCCTCGGCGGCCAGAATGCTCTGTTTCATGCGTTCACGCCAGGCTGACCGGCTTTCACCCGGCTCTGGTTGTGCCATATGCTCATGCCACATAGCGTGGTTTGCAACTAACACACCATCATCAGACATCTGTTTTACTTGCTTCCAGCTCAACAAAGGGCCATCACCCTTGTCGATGCTGCCAGGGCTGATAAAGATAGTGTAGGGAAAACCAAACTCCTGCAAAATCGGATGGGCTGCACTGAAGTTATTCTCATAACTGTCATCGAACGTGATAACAACGGCATTATCAGCAAGCTGTTCGCCGTTTTTAAGTTGATGGATCAGCTTATCAAGGCCAATTACCTGAAAGTTGTTATCTTTAAAGTACTGCAGGTGCTGACGCAGTTCATCTGGCGTTACGCTGGTAACTCTTGGCGTATCGTTAGCAACGTGATGATAAATCAGCATGACGGCTGCCTGAGCAGGCTGGATGACCGTTAACAACAGCAGAACAAAAACACGTATCAACATCGCAGAGTCCGGGTATTAGCTGCACTTACTCGCGCCGTAATAGCGTTGCGGGCACGAGTAAGTATTATGTACGTTAAATCAGTAGTATGAGTGCTCGCCACGCTGGTGTTCGGTAATATCACGTACACCGCTTAACTCACCGCTAAAACGGTTTAATAGCTCTTTTTCGATACCTTCTTTCAGCGTTAAGTCGACCTGTGAGCAGCCATTACAACCACCACCAAACTGTAACACTGCAACACCATCGCTGGTTAGCTCGATTACTGATACACGGCCGCCATGATTGGCCAGCTGGGGATTAATTTCGCTGTCGATAACATACTGCACCCGCTCCACCAGGGACGCATCGTCACTCACCTTGCGTACTTTGGCGTTCGGCGCTTTTAATGTTAGCTGCGATCCCATCTGATCGGTAACAAAATCAATTTCAGCATCAACTAAAAAGGGTTTACTTTCGTTATCAACAACGGCATCAAAACCGTTAAAGTTCAGTGTTAAATCTGTGTCTTCTACTGCATCAGGCGGACAGTAAGATACGCCACATTCCGCTTGAGCAGTGCCCGGGTTAACCACAAACACCCGAATATTTGTGCCTGCAGGCTGTTTCGATAACAGCTTGGCAAAATGCTGTTGTGCCTGTTCAGAAATCGTAATCATAAGAGTACCTGACTAAATTACTAGGTTAATGGTTATGATACTCCTCCTGTTTCTGTGATGCCAGCCCCGCTTGAGTTTTGCATCTGTTCTGGCTAACTTAGCCGCAGCACAGAGGAAATCAATAATGAAATATTACACTTTACTGGCGCTGCTTGCGCTTAGTGGTTACAGCTTTGCTCAAACTAAATATGTGCCGACAGTACAAAATTCAACCCTGCCTGCACCAGAGCAGGTATTGGGGTTTCAGGTGGGAGACTGGCATGCCCGGCACGACCAGATCCAGCGCTATATGGAGCAGCTTGCTGCTGCATCACCACGGGCGCAGCTGGACATTATTGGTTATAGCCATGAACAGCGGCCGCTATTGCAGCTGGTTATTTCTTCTGAGCAGAATTTGCAGCGTCTGGAACAAATACGCCAGCAGCACGTTACTGCAGTGCGCGATGGCGAAGGTATAGCGGACGATGCACCGGTCATTATCTGGTTGGGTTATAGCATACATGGTAATGAACCCAGCGGCGCCAATGCGGCTTTGCTGGTAGCTCAGTATCTGGCAGCGGCAGAAACGGAAGAGGTTCGCAGCTGGCTGGATAAGGCGGTAATCCTGCTGCAGCCCAGCCTGAATCCGGATGGTCATGATCGTTTTGCGCAGTGGGCTAACAGCCATAAAGGTATGATGGCTGTTTCAGACCCACAACATCGCGAGCACAATGAGCCTTGGCCGAATGGCCGTCCCAACCATTACTGGTTTGATTTAAACCGTGACTGGTTGTTATTGCAACACCCTGAAAGCCGGGCCCGTATCGCCCAGTATCAGCAATGGTTGCCCAATATTGTTGCTGATTACCATGAAATGGGTAAAGACAGCACTTTCTTTTTTCAACCGGGTATTCCAAGCCGCAACTATCCGCTGACTCCGAAGCGGAATTTTGTTCTGACACAAGAGTTAGCCAACTTTCATGCTGCTGCATTCGATCAGGCGAAACAGCTGTATTTCACCGAAGAGAGTTTTGATGATTTTTACGTCGGTAAAGGTTCAACCTATCCTGATATTCAGGGCAGTGTTGGCATTTTATTTGAGCAGGCCAGCAGTCGGGGGCACGCCCAGGACACCGACAATGGCCTGCTACTGTTTAGCGATACTATTCAAAACCAGCTGACAGCATCGCTGTCGACGATCAAAGGTGCTGTTAGCAAACGCACAGAGCTACTGTCTTATCAGCAGGATTTCTATAAGTCTGCGCAGCAACAAGCCAGAAATAGCAAAACCAAAGGCTATATGCTGACTGAATCTGCAGACAAAACGCGTTTTGCAGCCTTGCTGGATGTATTGCAACGTCATCATGTCGAAGTGTATCAGCTTAACCGTGATTGGCAGGATGGCGACACCAGTTATGCGGCCGGTGACAGCTATTATGTGCCGTTGCAGCAACCGCAGTTCCGCCTGGTTAAAGCGATGTTCAGTACTGAGAAGAATTTTGCCGACAACACCTTTTATGACGTATCGGCCTGGACACTGCCTTATGCTTACAACATTGCCTTTTCCGCTATCAGTCGTGAGCCGGCGAAATCCCAGCTGACCACGTCCTGGCAAAGCAGTGCAGCGAAAAACAAGGCGTTGCCGGTAAATCAATATGCTTATGCGTTTAACTGGCAAGATCAGCAAGCACCGTTGTTACTGCAGGCTTTATTACGGGAAAAGTTGGTGGTTCGCGCAGCAATGGCGGCTTTCACTGCCCGCAGTATTGATAGCGATATCAGCTTTAGTGCCGGGGCTATGGTCGTCGCCGCTGGTTTACAATCAGAAGCAGACTGGTTTAACCGCCTGCAGCGTGTACAGCAGCAGTTTTCCGTACCGGTATATCCTATTAGTTCTGGCTTAACTGCGCAGGGCAGTGATTTGGGCAGTCGCCGGTTTGCTGCGGTTTTACAGCCAACGGTATTGGTATTGGCCGGGCCTGATATCAATTCGACTGAAGCCGGCGAAGCCTGGTATAACCTGGAGCGCCTGGCTGGTGTATCTCCGACGCTTGCCGAACCACAACGTTTGCGTCAGCTTGATTTGAGCCTTTACAGTCATATTATTTTGCCAGATGGCAATTATAACCAGTGGCAAGAGAAAGAGATTAACCAGCTCAAAGAGTGGGCGCAGCGCGGTGGCGTACTATGGGGGCATAAGCGTGGCGCTGCCTGGCTGGCTAAAGTGGGCTTACTAAAAGCCGGCATTTGGCAAGGTGAAGAGATGAGTAGCCTGATCCCGAGTCATGACCTGAGCTATCAGGACAAGGAAATGCTGGCAGGCAAGCAACGCATTGCCGGTGCTATTTATCAGGCCGAACTTGACCTTAGCCATCCGCTGACATTCGGCCTGACACGGACAACGTTACCGGTATTTAAAAACAGTACCTTGCTATTGCAACCCAGCCCAATGCCATTTGTTAATGTGGCACTTTACAGCAGCTCACCACAACTGGCCGGTTATACTGCACCTGAGTATATACCGCGCATCAGCCAGAGTGCGGTGATGCTGGCGCATAATATTGGTAAAGGCAGGGTAATAGCGATGTCGGATAACCCGGTATTTAGGGGATATTTCTACGGCTCCAGCCGTTTGCTGGTAAATGCTCTGTATCTGGGCACGGCATTTAGCACGGCGGCAGATTAATCTGCCAAGGTGACGGCTACTGTCCACAGGCTGATGTGTGTTGCTCCGGCTCGGCGCAGCAATCGGCACAAGGCATCTGCCGTCGCACCTGTAGTGATAACATCATCTACCAGAGCAATGCGGGCGGGTATGGAAGCATTTTCAGCCAGCTTGAATGCTGAGCGAAGATTGTTAAGCCGCTGTCTGCGGTTCAGTCCAACCTGAGCTGTGTTAACCTGTGGCCGTACCAGCAAGGGTAGCAGCGGTATTTTCAGTAGCTGCGAGGCCCGCTCAGCAAGCAAATGTGCCGGATTAAACCCTCGCTTACGTTGTTTTGTAGGGTGCATTGGTACATAGGTTATCGCGTCTGGCAGGTTGGTTTGTTGCGACTGATACTGCCGCAGCAGCGCCGAGAACTGCTGTAGCAGCAGATCGCCTGCGGCGTAATCCTGGGCAAATTTCCAGCGTTGTAGCCAATGACGGTAAGGCTGCTGGTAGTAACTGATGCTAAGTAAGCTATCAAGCCTGGTGCCGGGTAAACCCCGCGCAACCTGCGGCAGCCATAATAAATTGTAATGGCATAATTGATAGGGCAAAGACGGTAACGCGTGCTGGCAGGAGTGGCAAAGCTGGCGCTGAAAATGCTGCACCGGTAAACTGCACCACAGGCAGGGCGTAGGCAACACTGAATGCCAGAGTTTGGCTAATAACCTTAGCATATGCTGCTGCACATCCGTTTTCTAATTTTACAATTTTGTAACTATGGCAGCTGATATGATGTCTGACAAACCGACACTGGTTTTATTGCATGGCTGGGGCATGAACCAAGGCGTTTGGCGCTCTGTTACCAGCCAGTTTGAACATAAAGTTTCGCTGCTGACTCCTGACTTACCGGGTTTTGGTTTAAGTCAGCAGTACCCTATACCTTATCAGCTGAATGCCGTGATTGAGCTATTGGCTGAGCAGATCCCTGATGACAGCTATTTGTGTGGCTGGTCACTTGGCGGCTTGCTGGCAATAAGTCTGGCGAAGCGTTTCCCACACAAAGTGAAGCAGTTGGGGTTGGTGGCTGCTTCGCCGTGTTTTGTTGCTGACGCACACTGGCCGGGTATGGCAGAGCATGTACTGCAGCAGTTTGCACAGGCACTGAGCAATAATCTAACGCAAACGATAGAGCGCTTTTTGGCGATTCAGGCTATGGGTAGTAGTAACGCCCGCGAGGACATCAAAGCGCTGCGGCAGGCAATAATGGCTTATCCCGCTGCGCAGCCTGAAGCAGTCGTCGGAGCCTTACAGTTATTGAAGCTGGATTTGCGGGCCGAGTTCGCTGCGTTGACACAACCGATATCTGGTATATTCGGTCGGCTGGATGCGTTGGTGCCGGCTGATGTGGTTGACGCGTTGCAGCTACTTAACCGCAATGCGCAGCTTTCAGTGATTGAACATGCCTCTCACGCCCCTTTTATCTCCCACCCAGAAGCGTTTAATCATTGGCTAAGTGATTGGGTAGGCGTCAAATTGTAACCAGCACAGCAGACCTCGCTTAGCACAGCTTTCCTTTTGGGGCATTTTGGTTAATAATTAGCCAGTATTTGCTAATGTCACCGGAGTTGTATCATGGACATTCAATCTGCATTTTATTCTGGGTTACAGGGGTACTCGCGTGCCAGTGCTGGCGTTACAGACGCGACGGTGAATATTAACCGGCAAACCCAAGTTAGCCGACAGAATGAGACAGAGCTGGCGGTGGCCCAGACTGAAGCTGCTGAGCCCGCTCAGCGCCAGCAGACGGCGGAACAACCGGTATCGCTGACAGACAGCCTGGTGCAACTTGGCCAGGAAGAGCGGTTGGCTCAGGCAAATGTAAAAAGTATTCAAACTGCCGATGAAGTACTGGGCACTGTGATCGATATCAGAGTCTGAAATCATGTTGGTTTCAAATTATCCTAATGTCAGTATTAACACCGCCAATCCACCAACGGAAATGGCGCGGCGTGATGCTGTGCGTCGGGATTTATTTGAACCGGTCAAAGAAGCGGAAAAATCAGGCGCTGAAAAGCCACTGGTTTCTGACGAAAAAGCACGTGCAGCTGGCAGCTCATCGACAGTAAACCTGTATGATGCGCGGGGCAAGGAAACTGAAACCCAGCAAGCGATTGAAGGGCAGAGTGAGCGCGAGCCGGGGCAGGAAAGCGAAGCTGGCAGTGGTGAGCAACCCTCGCAGCAGAATGCCGAACAGCAGACTTCGGCGCAGCAAAAACAGGCAGAGCAGCAGGAACAAAAGCAGATCCAGGAATTGAAAAGCCGGGATCAGGAAGTAAGACAACACGAGCAGGCGCATGCAGCAGCAGGTGGCAGGTATGCCGGTTCGCCAAGTTACTCTTATGAGCAGGGCCCAGATGGCAAGCAATATGCTGTTGGCGGTGAAGTGCCAATAGATGTTTCGCCGGTAGCGGGTGATCCACAGGCAACAGTGCAAAAGATGCAGCAGGTTCGCTCTGCTGCGCTGGCGCCGGCGGAACCCTCTGCTGCTGACCGCCGTATAGCTGCCGAAGCCGCCCAGACACAAATACAGGCGCAAGCCGAGCTGGTTGAGCAAAACTCTGCTGTTACGCAAAGCAAGAATCCTGGGCGGGCAGAGCAAGGCGGTAGTTTTGCAGAGCAGGTGACACAAACGGAAATTAGTTACAGTGTGTCAGATACAGAAGGCAGTACTGCTATTGTTTATCCACAGCGCGACACTTTGGCCAGCTCTGCCCAGATGCAATTGCGTCGTAACGTCATAGCCGGGTTTTATCAGCAAGCAACAGAACCTAATATCAAACAGTACTTACAGCAGGCCTGAGTGAACCACAGGCTTCAATGTTACGCATTTCTCCATAACCTACTGAATTATAATAAATAGATTAATAATAGATACTAAAACGGCCTCAAATAGTGCTGGTATCGCCAGTGTCTGATTGTTCCACTTTCTGTCTTACTTCATGCTGAGCAGCAAACTGTCTGACGCAACCAGTCATGCAGTAACTGATTTATCTGAATAAATACAGGAAGAGATTATGGCGCGATGGCTATTGAGCTTGATATTAATTTTTGCAGCACTGGCTAGTGGTACTGAAAGTTTAGCAAACACAAAAACTGAAACTGTTTTGTCTGATCCTGCTGTTAACACCGTTACATCTGTGGGTGTTCAACCGTCAGTTGAGGACGGTCCTTATGCTTTTTTCAGTGATAGTGAACAGCAACTACAGATTAAATGGCTATGTGAAACAGGGGTGGTAGAAAAGACTCAACCAATCACGGAGGCTATTGCGCCGGTTTGCGCATATCCACGTGAGATCACTCTTCATCATAATCAAACACTTGAACCACTGTTACGCTACCAGACTGATACTGTTGCAGTGATCAGTGATATTCATGGTCAGTATGACCTGATGAAAAAACTCCTGAGTGCGCACGCAGTGGTAAATGCCGACGCAAACTGGTCGTTTGGGCAGGGGCACCTGGTTGTTATTGGTGATGTCATGGATCGGGGGGATAAAGTTACCGAAATACTCTGGTGGCTTTATCAACTCGAGCAACAGGCTGAAGCGGCGGGCGGTAAGGTGCATTTATTGCTGGGTAATCATGAAACTATGGTGCTGTACAATGACCTGCGCTACATAAACAAAAAGTACCAGCTAGTCGCAGAGAAATTTGGCGTTGGCTACAGCAGCTTATTCAGCGAGAACTCAGTGCTGGGGCAGTGGCTACGTAATAAGCCTGTACTGGCGCAGATTAATGACATGCTGTTTGTACATGGAGGATTGCATCCGGATTATCTAGCCCTGGGAATGTCTATGGCTGAGGTCAATGAACAATTTCGTTTGTCGCTGGGCATACCCCGTGACAAGTTAAAGGAAGTTCCGGTTTTGAATTTTCTGTATGGATCTTTAGGGCCGTTGTGGTATCGCGGCTATTTCCGGCCGGAACAGGCTATTACAGAACCTCTTTTGTCGCAGTTACTTACCACTCTTAATGTCAACCGTATTGTCGTAGGCCACACCTCCATGGATGGCGTTTACTCACACTTTGCCGGCAGGGTCATCTCTATCGACAGCAATATTAAGCGTGGTAAAACTGGCGAGATGATGTTTTGGCAACATGGCAAACTTACTCGCGGCACTATAAGCGGCGAAAAGTTACCCATGCGTTCTTTGCCGAATACTGCAAATCCTGCAAATTAACCCTTCTGTTACCACATATTTAGCGCTGGTCTTCAGCTGATTGTTTTTTATGTTATTGATTTATAAAAGATAGATATTAAATAGAGTTTGAACTGGTGAAGAAAGGAGTTACCTGCCATTGCAATGACATGTAACACAGCGATAAACCTGCAAGCAGTAAGCCGGAGGTATTTCCGCCCATACCGGTTTTGCTGCCTGGTTGCAAATCAGAAAAGCCAGAGTAAATAAAAAACACGGATAAAACTTGGGAACAATAAAATGAATAAGAAATCAGCAGTGGCGCAGGCCGTCAAAACTGTATTGCTGACAGGCATGTTTAGCGGTGTGGTTTTCACCGGCGCCAGTTACGCGCAGGATAATACAGCAGAGTCAAACGAAACCGGTAAAGTTGAACGTATTGAAGTAACGGGTTCCCGCATCAAGCGCACGGATATGGAGGGTGTTGCTCCTGTTACTGTTATTTCTGCAGAAGAGATTGAAAAAAGCGGCTTTACCAGTGTTGAAGAGATACTGCAGGCGTCGGTAGCCAATGCCGGACGTACTGTTGAAGGCAATGAAAGTAGCTGGACTCAGGGAGCCAGTACGATCAACTTACGTGGTATGGGCGCAAACCGCACTCTGGTGCTGGTCAACGGTAAGCGGGTGCCGCAATACCCTGCAGCAACGGGTGGCACCACGAACTTTGTTAACACGTCGACCTTTCCTACCAGCGCAGTAGAACGGGTAGAAATTCTGACCGGAGGCGCTTCAGCTATTTACGGTTCGGACGCGGTTGGTGGTGTAGTAAACATTATTCTGAAGAAGTCTTATGACGGGTCTTCGCTCGACGTACGGTATGAGAACCCTCAGCATGGCGGTGCAGACCGGCAGCGGGCTACGTACACTGGCGGCTTTGAAACCAAACTCGGCCAGACTGTGCTGGTGGTTGAGTATGCAAACGATGAGATATTACGGGCGGGTCAGCGCGAAATGACGCGTGTTGGAGGGCCTGATGGCACCGATACCTACAGCTCTACTTCAGCTTATCTGCGTGATTATGATAAGACATTCCATAATATCGGCGTGTCGGGCTCTTCTGCATCTTACATTATGGCCAACCAACAGCAATGTGCTGAACTGTTTGGTGAGCGCGGTATCTGGAATGACGCTGAAAGTCGTTATAAATGCCGCTTTGACTCTGTCTCGGACGATGGCCTGCACACAGGTAAAGAAGAATTTAACCTGGTATTAAGCCAACACGGTGACCTGACTGATAACTGGCAATACAGCGTATTACTGCAAGGCAGTGATAAAACAACTAAGCGGGGCAATGGCCAGAAAAGTATCAGCCCGTATATCTATATGGATGCAGATAACCCGGGCACTTACAGCTACGATGCCGCAGAATTTGCCAATAGCCGGGAATTCCGTGTGTACCGGCGCTTAGATGACTATGGCCAAATTCGTGATTACACCGGTAAAGAGAAAAACTTCAATGGCTCAATCGGTGTAAATGGTAGCGTAGGTGAATACGAGCTGGAACTGAACTGGGCTTATGGTAAAAGCTCTTTCAACCGCATAGGCCGCAATCAGATGCGTGCCGATCGTCTGCTGGATGTGATCAGCTTTGATCCTGCCGATTCAGCTAATCCGGAAAAATGGTACCCACTGGACAAAATGACGCCAGAACAGGTGCAGTATCTGTACGCCGAAACCCTGACTGATGCTGATTCAGGCATGAATCAGTTTTCAGCCGTATTAACCGGTGATCTGATTGACCTGCCTGCCGGCCCGGTGCAGTTTGCCGCATCTGCTGAATGGGCGCGTGACTGGTATTCAGATATCAAAGATGCCGATACGTTAAGTGGCAATTTGATTGGTCAGGGCGGCACACAAGGCCGCGGTTCGCGTAAGCGCTATGCCGCAGCGGGTGAACTTGCTATTCCAGTGCTTGACCGTGGTTCAGACTGGGGTGGGTTGGATGCCAGCGTTGCACTGCGCTATGACAAATATGATGATAAATCTAACGTAGGCGGTGCTTTTACGCCGCAGGCTGGCTTAGTTTACCGACCTAACGAGAGTTGGTTGCTACGTGCCAATCTGGGACGCAGTTTCCGGGCGCCAGATTTACACCGCATGTATGCCGGTGTCAGCCGTGCTTTTGGTGAAACCAGCCGTCGTGTAGACATTAACCACCCGATTGGTTTGGATGACAGCTACGAATCTATCAGTGCCGGTAACCTTGACCTGACAGAGGAGAAAGGCAAGTTCTGGAACCTTGGCGCTGTGGCAGAACTGACGGATAACATTAGCGCCAGTCTGGATTTTTGGAACATTGAGCTGCGCGGCGCGGTGTATACAGAAAGCGTAGACCGTATTCTGGACAATCCGGCGTACGATATGACAGGCGTTGCCGCAAATTGTAATGAACTGGATACGCTGGGTTATATCATGCAGCAGCCATCAGGGCAGGCGTATAAAGACTTACTCTGTGTAAGACGCGGCATTATCAATAGCGCCTATGAAGCGTCACGCGGTATTGATGGTGAAGTAAGCTACAGCCTGGATCTGGACACGCTGGGTAGTCTGAAATTCACTGCTGCAGCATCTTATACGCTGGAAAAAGAATATCAGGCGTTTGCTGGTGGTGAGGTAGTTGAAGAGACTAAAGATGATTATCTGCCAAAGTGGAAAGGGAACTTATCTGCACGCTGGAATTATGGCGACCTGAGCATGAACCTGGCCTGGTATTACCTGGGAACCGGCGAAGGCCGCGATCTGTGGCAACTGATTGACGCGGATGGTGAAGAATATAAAGACTATGTCCACAGTAAGCTGGCGCCGTTTAAGCGGATTAACTTTAACACCAGTTACCGCTTTAACAGCAGCAATAAGCTGACACTGGGTATTAATAATCTGGCTGATGAGAAACCTCCTGTCTATGTGCCAGGCCATCCGGAGCGCAACGAGCATCCATACTATCCAACCAGCAGTGGATATAACATTTTAGGCCGCACTTTCTACGCCAGTTACGAGTTACGTTTCTGATAAAGCGGTAGCTTAGTTGATATAGCCCCGATAACGGGGCTTTTGTTATTGCAAAGGAAACGCCATGCTCCGTATTGGATTGTTTTTATTCAGTTGCTGGATCTCGTCACTGCATGCACTGACTTATCAGCAACCCGATGGTCGGTTAGCGCAACTGGTTGATGCTGCCAGCAGTATCAACTGGCAGCTTTCGGCCAGTGAAAAATGGCTGCTTCAGACCGAGGTCGCTGCTTATCCTGAGTTACAAATGTTGTCACAGCAGACTGCGGCTCTGGCTGGGTTGCAGATCAATTTGTCCCAGCTAAGTGCTGGGTTAGGTCGCGGCTATCAACGTATTAGTATAAAAAGCATGCAGCGTGCAACCCGGTATGAATGGTCGGCGAATACTGGACAAGCGCTATTTAGCCCGCGTTTATCACCGGATGAACAGTGGCTTA
>CEVB01082505.1_pt1 | contig 12569 bp, 13 predicted proteins | sample 531381 | NCBI WGS metagenome assembly CEVB01 (sample SAMEA2622763, study PRJEB7988) | marine metagenome | biome: marine biome (ENVO:00000447); feature: surface water layer (ENVO:00002042); material: "saline water (ENVO:00002010), including plankton (ENVO:xxxxxxxx)" | depth 5 m | reverse complement strand
AGCATGAATTACCTCAAGATGCACATGATACACTACAGAAGATTAATCAGTTTGTACATCAGATGGAACAAATAATGTGGTCAAAAAACAATGATAGACAAAATTATGCAGTGTTAGACTTTGGATCATTGGAAACAGAATTAAAAATACAGCGTCCTATAGCGGATAACGAAAGACAGTGGTTCAGTGAAGCATATTATGAACAAGCATGTGATACTGCTTTATTGTTAGGATACTGTACATTAGGCAAACATCTAGGACATTGTACATGGACAAATGATACACAAGTTGTTAAAGACAATATGCTAAGACCACAAGAATACATATATACTCAAGTATTGTTTAGGCATAGTAGTAATTTTGTAAATCATGACATGAAAACTATAGATAAAATAAACCAAGACAATCATCAACAGCAACATGACTGGGTACAAAAAAATAATTTACAAAGTTATGTCGATACATATAATCCAAAACACATGTACAATACAGCACCAGTTGTTGCATTCGTAAATAAAAAACATCAATCATATACAGAAGACGATTGGCATGACATATGGTTGAAACAAAAATGGATAGGAATTGAGTTGTTATGAAACCAACTTTATACAGTCCAGATGATGATAGTCTGTTTGACTGTGCTTATGTGTCACATTTGCTGTTGGAAACAGTTGAACAGTGTAAAGATATAGATAAACTTCCTAAAAAATATAGTGTTATAATTAATGCTTGGGCATATTTGAATGACAATAGATTTGGATTAGTCAATCAAGGATTTCACCAAGATATAAATTTTCCAAAAAAGATTCTCAGAGATATCAAAGAAAATAATGTACATGTAATTTTCAATGTATCATGGGAAACTGGATACGAAGTTAAAAATTACATAGACAACGATATAATAAATTTTGATAAATTTTGTACAATATTTGGTTTAAGTAAAAAAAACATTACATATCTAATAGGAAACAATACACCACTTAAAATTATTCCAGGAATACATACTATTGTTTACAATTACAATATGCTATCAATAGGCAGTGTCATTGGAACTGATTATACCAATCAATCAGAGTATTGTAAAAAAACACAACAAATTTTGGATAAAACACTATTGCCATATTATGGTTTATACTATGTGAGAAGAAGTAGACAAGACAGAATTGCAATGCTAAGACTATTAGATGAAAACAATGTATTGGACAAAATTAATTTTAGTGTGCTATTTGAACCTACACAAAGCTATATTGATATGAGTAAGACTTTGTTTACTAAAATTGGATTTGATGACTATGATAATTTTATTAAAAAATTAAACATTCCACATTTTCCAAAACACAGTAAAATAGATACAAAATATAATTTTAACACTGATATGCAGTTTGTCAATGAAATTGATTGGGGTCATTCACAAACCAGTTACTTTCAATTAGCAGTAGAAACATTGCCCACTGCTCATGCTTTTATAACAGAAAAAAGTATTAAGCCTATGTCAATGCTACAACCAATTGTTGTTTATGGTAGTGTAAACACTGTACAACATTTAAGAGATATGGGATTTTATATGTTTGATGATGTAATTGATCATAGTTATGATGAAGAAACAGATGAAATCCAAAGGTTAATAAAAGTATCTAATGAGGTTAGTAGATTGTGTAGTATTGACAAATGGCCTGAAATATTGTATAATAATATAGACAAGTTATTGCACAATCAAAGAATTGTGCTAGGAATGAGTCACACAATTAGTAAAGGTGATGTTGAGTTATATAAAAGATGTGCTATGCATGAACAGTAATTTGATTACGGATTAAATTTTGTCTACGCAAAGCATAAAAATTGTGATTGTCGAAATCTGTAATACGACTATCCAATGTAATATTAACTTCTTTATTTTCCCAATTACCATCTATATCATAATCAAAACTAATTTGTATAGGATAACTTAGTTCCTTATCTAATAGTATATTTTCCTGTAGCTTTTGTAGATTTGTTGGATTATCTTCACAAAGGCAGTCTAGTATTTTTTTACTAATTGCAAACATATCACTCTTATGTTCATACAAAAACTTACTGCTTACGTGAATAAAGTTATGTCCTTTTTGTCCATCATCTATAGCTCCAGTTTTTAAATATTTGTAGATAGTATCTCTCAAAAACTTGACATGTTTTTGTAGTTGATTGTTAGTTGGCGAATTTAATTCCTGCCATAGCAGATCATAAAAAGTTCTATAAGGTATTTTTTTAACTTTGTTTAAATACTTGCTGTAAATTTGACTGTATCCATTTATATGGAAATTAATAATCATCCAAGCATATACGTAACACTCTACCATTTGTTCAGTGGTCATTGTATTGGTTGCATTAATAATATTAATTTGTTCAGGCACATCTTCCCAATAATTATAATTGTTCAGTATAAAATAATCTTTTGCCATTACACTTTTAATGCCATATTGTTTTACTGTGTCAGGGTGTGCTAGTTCACTGTTTTGCAACAATTGTGCAAACCATACATCTATACTGTCATGTTGACCAAGCTCTAGTAATTCGCATAGACCATCTTTCCATGTATGAATTGTTTCCAAAGGTAAGCCAAGAATTAGTTCACTGTATGTTTTTGTCTTGTATTTCTTAGCAACCTTCATGACATGCTCAATATTATCAAAAGCTAGATTTGTTCTTTTTATAGCTTCTAGTGTCGGTTGATTCATACTTTGCACACTAACAGTAATACCCTTACTTAGGTGATCCATTTCTTGTGCTATCTCAAATACTGTTTCATTGCTGTTTTTTGTGTACTGTAGATTGACAGCATCAATTTCACTTAGTGCCGCAACACGTTTAATTACTCTGGCAATTTCTAAATCTCTATCTTTAAATATTCCAAAATTGGCATCGGCGCCAAACAAATATGTTATAGGCTTACCTATACACCATTCAAGATCTTTTGTAACTCTTTCTATATCAAAACGCTTAATTTTACTCTGTGTCAAACTTCCCCAATTACAAAATGTGCAACTGAAAGGACAACCACGATTGGTTTCAAAAGTCATATTCCATTTTGCATTAGAATTGTCTTGAATAATTTTATCAAATATGCCTTCGGTATAAGGACTAGGAATATTTAAGTTATTCAGTCTACGTTTAGCAAAAGTTTTTGGTATTGTAGTATTTTTTAAAATACATTCTAATATTTCTAAAAAATTTTCTTCACCTTCATATTGTGCAACACTATCAATAAAGTCATAATCAAGAAAACTTTGATCAGTTTGTTCTCCGCCAAACATAATGATACAATCTGGCCATTGTTTTTTTATTTGTTCAGCAACATGCAAACAATACTTTTCATTCCAAACATAACAACTGAAACCGCACAGCTTAGGATTATCTAGTCTTGCTATAATATCTTTAGGATTATCTCGCTTGAAGAATAATTCAGGACATTCAAAGTTTTTATCAATATGTTCAAATTGCTTGACATAACTCCACAAACATCCTATACTATAGGGTATCCAGTATACTTTTTCCCCATTAAAAATACTTGTATACTGAGGTTGAAACAAGTAAATGTTATGCATCCATTAACCTAAAACACTTTTCCAATGATGAATAGTTCTATCTATTCCTTCTTCATAACTTACTTTAGATGTCCAACCTGTTTTGCTAGTTAGCAAGTCATTATTACTATTTAACCACCAGATTTCGCCATGTCGAGGATCTTTGGTGTCCCAATTTATTTTCCCAGTCCAGTCTAATTGTTTTGCAATGTAATCAGCACAATGTCTGATCTTTCGTGGGTCGTTAGGCCCAATTGTGTAAAAGTTTCCTTTGCACTTGTCTCTGTTTTCAATTACTGCCATCCATGCATCTAATAAATCATCAATGTAAATGAAGTTTCGGTATGGTTCTGCATATCCTAAGTTGCAGGTGTTACCTTTTAACATTTGACTGATAATTTGCTCTGTAACAAAAAAGTCATTGTCTTTGCGACCATAACTATTTGTTTGTCTAAAACTTGCCCAAGGTAGTCCATATGCTCTACCAGCATATTCTAAATATTTTTCACAACCATATTTTGCCACAGCATAAGGTGCATTAGGATTGGGCTGTGTATATTCATCAAAAGCAACTTTTGTTGTGTAAGTTCCAGTTTGTTTTACTTCATCGCTAATTGGTTGCCAACCATACACTTCCATTGTGCTAGCAAATACAAAATACGGCATGTCACTTAGCTGTCTACAGGCTTCTATTAGATTGACTGTGCCAACATAATTTACTTCGCTGAAACTTACCTGTTCATAAAAACTTTTTTGCACTTCAGTTCTTGCCGCCAAGTGTACAACAATATCCGGCTTAGCTTTTTTTACTTCTAGTTGTATACCTGTATGATGAGTAAGGTCATTTTTTAAACTGTGGACTTCACCAAATTGTTTTAATCTAGGCAATAGATGTTGACCAATAAATCCACTTGTGCCTGTTAATAATATTTTCATAACTATGTCTTTCTTGTGTTTCCGTAATGTATTACGGTCACGTCATCTTTTTTAAATTTTCTCCAAGGATCAATTACTATACTTCCAGCTGGTATATCACAATACAGTTTATCTTGATGATTTTTACCTGTGTATTCATAGGTTATTTCTGCACTGTGAGCCAGTAAAAATACACAAGGGCCTTCGGGCTTGTAATAGTCATCTGTTTGCGGATCAACATAGTTAACATTGTTGATCCCTGCATTCTGAACATAGTGTCCTACCAGTTTGCTGTAGCTACCTTCTTGATAAGGCACATTGGGTTTGTAGGCTTTACCGTGGATTACTACTGGCATGTTGTTTAATTTGGCAAAATGTGTAATAGTGTTAGCCATATTTTTGGCTTGCACTTCTCTAGCATTCATTATACTATCAAACAAATCATATCCTAAATCTAATTTTTCAGCCATATATCTCAGTGCAATATTGTCTCTTGGATGACATGCACCACCATCTCCCATACCTGCTGTCATAAATTGTTTGCCCATGATACGCATATCACTTTCAGCTAGTGCTTTGGTTACTACATCTACATTAATATTTCCTTGTTTTTCAGCTACATCCTGTATCATGTTTACCAAACCCAGTTTAGCACTTATAAATGTATTGTAAAAAACTTTGATACATTCACATTCATCCCATGTTCCTATTACATAGCGTGGATTGTTATTCATCACTGTTTTGTAAAATTCAACAAGTTCTTTTGCATCACCTGTTTCAGATCCATCTTCTGTTCCTATCATTACCATTTCTGGATTTACCATATCCCAAGCTACACTGCCCATTGCAATCAAATATGGATTATAAACAAACCTTGTATTAGATACTAAACTAACAAATTCACGTCTTGTTGTACCTGGTAAGACCGTACTGATCAAAACTAATATTTGTTGTTTGTTCATGTATTTGTTGGCTTCCGTTAAACATTGTTTAACAATATCATAACTAAAGTCCTTAGGATCTAAATGTGCAGTAGGTGCATCTCCATCATATTTGGGATCATGTGGAGTTGGTACTGCAACAAATACTATATCCTTGTTCTGCACTAATTTTTCAATAGTGTCAACTGTTTTTATTATATCACTGTGTCTTGTAGCAATGTCATAACCAACTACGTGATGACCTTTTTTAGCTACTTCTTCTGCACATGGCATTCCTAGTTTGCCTACGCCTATAAAGCCAATATTTGACATTATATTACTCCTCTGTCTTTTAATTTTTGTTCAAGAACTTTTGCAACATAATTGTGACCTTGTTGACTGAAATGTCCTTTATCTTCCAAACAGTATTTACTTTCAATATTGGTTATATTAATGTGTTGTTCGTTTGTAGTTTGAAACAAAGGTTGTTCTTGACCTACATAAGCATAAAAATTGTGTGTATCTGTATCTTCAAAAGTTATGTAAAATATTTTTATACCATATTTGTCCATGGTGTTATGAAATAGAAAATGATTTGTTGCAAACAGTTCTCGATTGTATTCAATATTATTGAAATATTTTTCATACATTTCTAAAAACTGGTTTTCAATTTTTCCTTCGCCATATACAAAACTTTTGTATCTTACGATGTTGCCACCATTGTTAAGCTCACGCAACTCAATATTTTTATCATGCATTGAATATCGATGGAATTCTGGTGCTAGTGTATCACTCCAAAATTCCTGCCTATCCATACTGGTATATTGCACTAATACTATATCATTTTCTGTCAATTGACCCGACATCAGCATCTGTGTAAGTTTTTTCCAAATTCTGTAATTACTTCCACAACCAGCTCCATGATGCACATAATCATAACCAATTGAATCAGCTAAAATTTCACCATATGCAGTGTCTACTCTAGTACGATCACTTACACTACAACCAGCAACTACTAGTTTCATTGTACTACTTTGTGTTGGAATTGCATTGCAATACTGCATATTTCTACAATGACGTCGTTGGGATCATAATTGAAATAATTGTAGTAATTGTGTAACACACTGGGTAACATGTCAATGGACAACTGTTTCCATTCCTCAATTGATAGTGAATGTAATCTATCTAATTCTTTTAAAAATAATTTAAGTCTTTTTCCTTCATCGACTATACTATCATAGCTTACATCTATCCATTTGTCAAATACATCAAAACCTTTGTATTGTAAACTTAACAAGTTGTCTTTTGATCCAAAAGCAATGAATGGTTGAAGCATTAAAAAAGGTTTATATGATTTTTCTGTTAAAAAAGTTGGATGGTACAGTGGAGATGCACAAGTGTCAATTGCCATTGTTTCCGTGACAATATGCAAATAGTTGTGCATACCTTGATTTAGATTTAAATTATCAGCTTGATTAAAATTTAGATCCATGCTTTCATGTTTAGTATTAATCTGCTGTTCAATTCCTTGCCCATCCTTAGACGACTCTCTTAACTTAATATATGTATCATTTACATTAGGATCTAGCCCAAGGTGTCTTATGTAGTGAATTAATTCTGGTCTTACTTGTGTTGGTAAATTTGCATACTGTCCAATAAAAGGTGCTTGTATACCTAAACTGTAATTGCATTTGTCAATATAACCCATGTGCATCATGTGTGACACTATATAACTTCGATGCATTCTTGGTAGACGATTATAACACACACTGTAATATTCTCTATCTTCTTTTTGATGTATAGATTTTATTTTTTTGTTTAAGTAATCTGTTTGTTGTATTTCTTCAGCAACTGCTATCCTATCTAAAAAACTTGCAAGTGTGTCACATGTAAAAACATGACTTTTTCCTTTTGCTTTATCGCAGTATTGTCTAGTGTCTTGATTAATGTCTTTGTATCTTAGTTCAGCACCAGTAAGCACAATAAGATTTTCTTGATAGTCTTTTATATTTAATGCATAAGGCAACATAGTAATGTCTATCCAATCCTTGCTTATATAAGTTTCTGTGCTCCAATCAACAATCCACAACACATTACCTTTTCCAGAATCTTCCCAGATATGAGGATTCATGGTCATTACATTTAGCCATTTGTTAGGGTCTGTTTCATCTCTATTATGTTTTAAAAAAGCATATTCACCAGGTGGAAAAATTAAATCATCAAACACATTAAGATATACACAATATTTTTCATTCGAGTTAAACACTTCTTCAGGGTATGCTAATTCAAACACAGGCGTTGGTTTAATTATTTTCCAATCGTTTTGATTTTGATGTATTAAATTATCAACAAACCAATAAGGCACATCACCTTGATTTTTCATTCGCTGATTACGTTGCTGATTTATTTGAATTATTTTCACAATATTGCCTATTAACTACATATATAAATATATTTATGAAGATATTTAAATTTGTCTTGAAAGTGAAACTATGAAAACAATAATATGTGATATTGATGGAACCATTTTCAAATATGTACGTAACCATCATTACGACCTAGTACACACAGAAGCACAAATACTTCCTGGTGTCTTAGAAAAATTCAAAGCATGGGAGGAAAAAGGTTGCAGAATTATATTGTTAACTGGCAGGAGAGAAAGTGTTAGAGAAATTACAGAAAATGCTCTAAGAAATGCAGGCATTCCGTTTGATGTGTTGCTGATGGGATATGCAGATACAGGCAGAGTATTAATAAATGACATTAATTGGAAAGGCAAGGTAAAAGCCCATGCTGTAAATATGAAGCGTGATGAAGGCTTTGAAAACATTGATTGGGAAGAATACGAACTATGATTAGTTGGGGTTGGAGTGGTATGGCACATGATGCTAGTTTGGCTGTCTTTGATGACAAGCAATTGGTATTCGCCGCACATGCAGAACGCTACAGTAGAATTAAAAATGACAAGCATCTAAATAATGGAATAATATCAGATGCATTAAAATTTGGCAAACCTCAACAAGTTTTCTTTTATGAACGACCTTGGCTCAAAAAAACAAGACAGTTTTATGCTGGGCAATATAACTTACTTAAAAAACAATCTCCAACAACATATATGCGAAAGTTTTACAAAGACGCTCCTAGAAGTATTAATACCACACATCATCACAGTCATGCCGCCGGAGGTTACTTTACTAGTCCTTTTGATGATGCCGCTATATTGTGTATTGATAGTATAGGTGAATGGGAAACTATTAGTGTATGGACTGGAGAAGGCAATCGCTTGAAAAAAGTATGGAGTCAAAGTTATCCTGACAGTATTGGAATATGGTACAGTGGAATGACACAGCGTATTGGATTGAAACCACAAGAACATGAATACATATTGATGGGCATGTCAGCTGTAGGTGATCCTAATACTTACTATAATATGATTAAAGAAGACTTTATACTCAAAATGCCAACAAAGCAAGACGGTAAAACTGTATTCTTGCGTAACTGTCACAGAGGCTGTATGAACTGGCAACCTTTGTTGAAAACTGTACAAAACTATGCAGATATTGCCGCTGGTGTCCAACGAATATATGAAGAAATATTTCAAGGATTGATTGAATATACAGCTAATATAACAAATAAAAAGAATCTAGTGCTTACTGGAGGTTGTGTATTAAATTGTGTTGCTAATCCAATTGCACATAAGCATTTTAAGAATGTGTGGATTATGCCAAATCCTGGTGATGCTGGCAGTGCAATTGGTTGTGTGTTAGCACACAAAAGCAAGCATATTGATTGGCCCGGACCTTACTTGGGACATAATATAAAAGGAGAATATCCAGTTGAAAAGATATTACAAAAGTTACAAACAGATAGGATCACCGCTGTTGCAAGTGGAAGGGCTGAGTATGGTCCTAGGGCTCTTGGCAACCGCAGTATTCTTGCTGATCCCCGTGGAGATGATGTCAAGGACCTTGTTAACAGTATTAAACAGCGAGAATCATTCAGACCATTTGCACCAGCAATCCTTGAAGAATACGCAAGCGAATATTTCGACGGCTACACAGGTCCGTATATGCAATACACCGCAACGTGTAAAAGACCTGATGCGTTTCCAGCAATCGTCCACTACGATGACACATCAAGAGTTCAGACAGTTGCTAAAACAGATAATACAGGATTCCGAAAACTGTTAGAACAGTGGTATAAACTAACAGGTTGTCCAATGCTACTTAATACCAGTTTAAACATAAAAGGTGAACCCTTAGTAAATACACGTAAAGATGCCCTCAGATGGACTAAAAAATATGGAGTAGAAGTATGCTTGCCCGAATAAAAAATTTCTTACTTTGGCCGTGGACACAGTACAAAATAAAAAAATTAAGGAAAAAACGTATGGAAGAATTGCGTAAACGTGATCCTTTCATATATGAGTAGTTGACATCAGTCAAATAATTTGCTATAATAAGAATAATGGAGTATTCACTTGTTAGATGTTGTTCAAATAAGTTACCATGAGCCTTTTGCAGATTTTAATTTTGAATTATTGCAAATGTTCGCACCTCATGCTAAACGTATACAAGGTGTTAAAGGTATATTCGAAGCTCACAAAGCCGCGGCTCAAATAGCAGAGACTAGTCATTTTTATGTGATTGATGCTGATGCTATTATAGATGAAGAGTTTAGTTTCAGATTTAAACCACAAGCAGATAGATTTGTATATGAAACTGTACCAGAAACAGATTGTGTATATGTATGGCGTAGCCGTAATCCTGTCAATGATCTATTATATGGATATGGCGGTGCAAAATTATTTCAACGTCAAGCTCTACTGGATGCTGAAAATTGGAATGTAGATATGACCACAACAATTGGTTGTATCTTTGTTCCCAAATTTCAAGTGAGTAATATTACAGCATTTAATACAGATCCATTTAACACTTGGAAAAGTGCATTCAGAGAATGCACTAAGTTAGCAAGTTCTATTATTCCACATGGTGATAACGTGGATAATGAATATAGATTAAAAGTTTGGCAAACCAAAGGTGAAAAAAGAGAATATGGAAAGTACGCCATATTAGGTGCACAACAAGGTGCAGAATTTGGAAAAACTTATAAAAACAATATAAAAGCATTGTCATTGATAAATGACTTTGAATGGTTAGAAAAAGCATACAAGGAATCAGTAGATGAGTGAACAAGAAACTGAAAGTGAAAAGTTCCATTGGTTACATGGATTGGAAGAATATATTGACTATATTGATCATCCTGCCAAAGAAAAATTCTCTGAGATTAAACGTGCAATTATGCATGGTAACATTTGGAAAATCAAACATTTGATGATTAGAGAGGTACATAGAGGACCTATTGATTATACAGATGATTTTATAAATGTAATATTGTCTTACTATTTGAATTATGAAAATATTAATAGCCGTAAAATACTACAGTATATTGCACATTCAATTGACGATGAATATATCAAAGCTATTAGTAGATGGAGTATTCGTTGGCAAGGTAAAGCAAATTTAATTGAGCATTTTAGTAGAGGACAAGTAAAAAGTAAAATGTGGATGTTGAGTGAACTAAAAAAAGTATTTCCAAATAAACAAATAGGAACAATAGCTCATTATGGTGGATGGTATGCTACTGTAGCTTATTTGTTTTTTGACCTATTCAACATAAAAAATTATTACAATTTAGAAGCTGACTTTGATTGTATCAAGATTGCAGATGATTTTAATGCAAAATATACTCACAAAGATTGGCAGTTCAAGTCAGCAGGCATAGATGTAAATGATTTATGGTGGAACGATCAAGGATTTACGATAAAATGTATGAATGATTTAGGTGAGCTTCATCCCGTGTGGGTCAATCCTGATTTAATTATTAATACTAGTTGCGAACATATGAACGAAGATTGGTTTGAAGCAATACCCAAGGATAAGATGATTTGCTTACAAACCAACGATTATTTCGAAAATGCACAACATCACAATTGCTGTAAAGATTTAGATCACGCACTCAAAAAGTATCCGGTAAGTGAATTGCTATACAGTGGCGAAATTGACACACAACTATACAAAAGATTTATGATAATAGGACACAAATGAACATTGATGAACTTAATTTGCGTACACTTCAAAAAGAAAGTGCGAGAGCATTAAGCACCATGCAAGCAACAAACAACAACATTCACAAATTTAATAAACTTGCACATCACAACAGTCAAAATTGGTACAAAGCTGTAATTGAATGGTATGTAAATACATATGGAGACTTGCCTAGTAGAATAGGCCCGGGCAAGGACATTGAACTTATACTAGAGGAATAGTATGTTATTTGAAAACAGTCAAGATTCATTTGAGATGAATATTGTACCCGACATAACAAGAGTTGGAATAAAAATGAGTGGTGGTACTGACAGCACTATTGTAGCTTACATGGTTGCAAAGTACTGTAAACAGGAAAGACCAGACATCACCATTTATCCTATTACAGGTATTAGTGAAGAAAAAGCCTATCAAGCTATATTTGCAAAGCAAGTTGTACAAAAAATAGAACAACTATTGGACTACAAGTTTGGTCCACACAGTACAGCAATGTGTCGCAGTGATGAAAATTATGTTGCAGATCAGGAAACATTGGTAGCAGATACATATAAAAAATATGATTTACAAATGCATTTTGCTGGAATCACAGCAAACCCCACAGCTGAAGAAGCACCAGAATTAGTAGATCCTACTGAGTTTGATAGTGCATGGTATAATGATAGACAAAAACAACAAACCAAATTAGCTTATGTTTGGGGACCTAGTACACGACCTTTAATTAATGTAGACAAAAAAGGTGTGCATGAACACTATGTAAGATTGGGTGTACTAGAACAACTATTTCCATTGACTAGAAGTTGTGAAACACATACAACAGACTTCAGTGAACACTGTTGCGAATGTTGGTTTTGTAAAGAAAGGTTCTGGGGCTTTGGTAGATACGTTTGATGTATACATATGACCAAATTCGCACAGTACATCTGGAAATTACACAACGCTGTCAAGCCGCCTGTCCAATGTGCGACAGAAATGAAAATGGCGGTAAAGACAATCAGCATATTAACAATGCTGAACTTAGTTTAAGCGACTGTGAATCAATCTTTACACCCAAATTTATTCAACAATTA
>CEVB01009002.1_pt1 | contig 12578 bp, 13 predicted proteins | sample 531381 | NCBI WGS metagenome assembly CEVB01 (sample SAMEA2622763, study PRJEB7988) | marine metagenome | biome: marine biome (ENVO:00000447); feature: surface water layer (ENVO:00002042); material: "saline water (ENVO:00002010), including plankton (ENVO:xxxxxxxx)" | depth 5 m | reverse complement strand
AATAATATAAACCGCTTGCGTTACCGCTGCCTTCAATGGTGACGACAACCGACCACGCGCTAGTCTTGGCCGCTGCTGCTGTAGCAAAAGTCGTCAATCATCTGCCCTCACAAGACTTAGGTCAATTTCAAATCGCACGGGTTCCGGGCTGCGTTGCATCGGGTCACTTAGGCTGCGCATTCTGTACAGTTCATACCCAGCGGCTGTTCGATTGTTTGCGTCATCATATACGCGAAAGCTGTGACCGTAACTCAAAGAATTGACCCACGCACTCTCGAAGCTTCCGTAAGGCTCTGTACTGTCTGCGTACTCGTCAAGAGCTTTGGCTTGCGGTACCAGCCTCCAACCTACCTCACGAGTCTTTTTTGGCGCTACAAGGCGACTAGCGCGAGACAGTCCGCTAATGGTTTCGGCAACTGCTCCAACTGTTGGCTGCCTGTCGCGTGAATCAATCGCCCGCGTTCTGTCGGGATACCAAACGCCCTTGGTTTTTTTTGGCGCTGCAATTAAACCTAAACTGCTTGAATAAAATTCTTCTAAAAATCCAAATATTTCATAATTTAGCGTTGACTCTGCGTGTGTCCAATCAATTGACCAATTTTGCGATGGCCCGCTCATGTTGTTTTGAATAGACAACTGCCCGTCATCGGTTACGCTTACAGTAAACGAACCTGCGCCGCTAGCTGCGCTGTGACTGTCCAGCAAATCCTCGAACATTTTGACCAAATCACCTACGCCGCCGTCGGTCGCTGCATCTGCTTGACCGTCTCCGCTCATAAAATAATTTCGGCCAGTGCTCACGTTTAGCGTCAATGTTACTGATGATAAATCAATTGTCACTCTTACGCCGTAACTTGCCGCGTCAAATCGTATTGGCCACAGTATCGCATCTTTTGCCACTGCCATTGTTACGCCCCCGCCGCCGCAAATCCGCCGGACATAATTCGATTAATTTCGCGAGCTATTCTGCGCTCGCTGCCCGGCAATGCTCCGTTGAAGTTTATATTATAGACGGTTTGCGTCGTTTCCTGCTCTGCTCGGCTCGGTCGCCCAGCTCTGTCTACCGTACTTGGCGCCATTCTCCGCGCTGTGCCTTCTACCCTTCTAAGTGTTGCTCTACTGCTGCTGGCTGTACTTGATACATAACCGCCCACGCCCGTTAATGCTGCCCCCGCTGCAATCATTCCCAACGCCGCAGCTGCACCCGGTGGCCCGCCTGTGATAGGCCACAAAAACGGTATAGCCGTTGAGGCGCTAGCTGCCGCAAATGCTGCCGTACCTAAGCTAATAAGCATTTGTCCGACTTGTGATAACATGCCGCCGAAAAGTCGCTTCATCATGTCGCCTAGACTTACCTCGCCGCTTAATCCAGCCTGCACAATGCCGCTGATAAAATTTGCCATGCCGCCAATGCCAATGCTTGCCAAGTTTTGATAGAAGTTTTCTGTCGCTGCTATTTCCCGCTGCTTGAGTTTTTGCCGCTCGTCAAATGCTTGTAATTCGGCCTGGAATCTTAGCTCATTTGTCGCAATTGTCTGGTCAAGCTGTAGCCGGTCAAGCTCTTTCTTTCTTTCAAGTGCTGCCTCGTCGGCTTCAAAACCAAACGGGTCTGCAAGCGTGATTCTTCCCGCTAACGCTTGACCCCCTGGCGGTGCTGTTGTGCCTGATGTTCGCGCTGGTGCTGCTTTTTTATACGGGGCCATTGCTACCGCGCGCAATTCATCTGCAAAATTCTTTGCAATTTCAGTAATCGTCAAAGGCACTCTTTCAAGCGCGAACTCTCGAGCCATCTGATTGATTAAATCGTAATCTATGCCGCCTACACTAGGCTGCCCCGTAACTGGGTCAAAGACATGCGCTCTCGGCGCTGCTTGTAAAAATTGCTCCCTTGCGCTTTCGTAAACTTCTTGCCTCTTTACTGAGGCTGGCGTTTTAAACCTTAAAACGTCTGCCGCGTCATTTATGCCCGTAAATGCATCAATTGTTTTTGCTGCAAACCCAATCAAAAGCTTGAAAAAACGGTCAATTGCACGCGCCCCCTGTGAACTTTGGAAAAAGTTTGTAAACTCGAGAACAACTTTATTTAAGCTTTCAAACCCGTCAATCAGTGTCTGACTTTCCGCAAAATTGCGGCCTAACACTTCTTTAAAGTCCCCAAAATTTGCATCAAGTATTTTAACCTGCCCTGCTAACGTCTTGCTTCTATCTTTTGCAATTTCAAAATTTTGAAGCAGCATCTCCATTGCTTGGTTGCTGTCTTCTGCCTGTATGCCGTACCGCTTTAAGCTTTGTGTATTGCCTGCAAGCGTACGCGCAACAATTCTCATACTTGCGTTTAGGTCTGCACCTGTGGCCTCTGACAAGCCAATCGTTGCTCGGGTCGCTTTCACGAGCTCTTCATTGCTAACACCCATCAATGCGAGCTGTGCCTGTAGCTGTAACTGATACTCGTCACCGATGCCAGTGGCCTGCTGGGTTTCTGAGTTTAGCCGCTGCAATTCTTCAAAATTTTTCTTCGTGAACTTGCCGCGTAAATTTGCCGCTGACATCAGCTTGCGCTCGTTTTCAATCTGCTTATTTGCAAGGTCAATACTTTCTTTTGCTAGCTTTACGCTTGAAGACATAGCCGCACCAAACGCACGAAACGCAACCGCCGCCCCTGCTATGCCTGCACCAATCTTAGCAAAGTTTTTAACCATATCATTGGTCAAGCCCTTCGCATCTTTCTGCGCCTGGTCCTTATTTAGCCTGACAGGTATTTCAACCGCTGGTTTTTTAGTCGCCATTACCCGCCCTCATCTCTTCTATCTGGCGCTGTTCCTCGCGAGCATTCGCTGACAACATGGTCACCCATGCCTCAATCTCGAATGCGCTCAACTGCTCAAATTCTGCATGGCTTAGCTCTTTGCGCACGTTGCACCTGAAGCGGTCGGTGATGTCCCACAAATCCGGGTCATCCAACAGCATGTAATACGGATTTTGCCGCACTTCTAACCCCTGTGGGTTTTCGTTGCTCGGTCGCTGTGCTGTTTCTTTGATGGGGTCAACAAAACCCAGCACGTTAGGGCTCAAAACGCCTGGAACACACCCAAGCTCAACCAGTTCGGCGTAGTTTGTCGCCGCCTTTGAGTCTAGGTAATCTCCAGCCCTTGCCACGGTTAGAACCCTCAGCTTTTTACCTGGTCAGGTGTTGGCGTCTGCGCTCGCATTGCGGCCTGTGCTGCTGCTGTGAGTAAGTCCATGTCATGCAAGCTTTCAATAACCTCAAGTAATTCCTTGTGCTCTAGTGGGCTGTCACCGTGTTGCAAGTTTGTGACTTTGACCAGCGTTTTGCTTAAAATGTCCTTTTGTAACGCGATAAGCTCACCCATAGCCTGGCTAGAAATGCCTAACGCGCCCTGGTTATCTTTCAACCGCTTTTTGTCTTCGGCCAAAATCTTGTCATTTCTAAAGCCCCAAGCCCTGACAGTAGCTCGGTCAAGTAACCGCACCGTCAACCGCACGTTCGCCTCTTCAAATGCATCAAAAAACTGTTCCTCTTTGTCTTCAAAAAATCGAACGGTTTTTTCGCTGCCTAGTTTTGGAAAAACTATCATTTATGCCCTCGAAAACTGAAAGTATTCAGCAATAATTGACCCGCTGAATATGCCCGCGTCAACGCACTGGAACTGTAGCGAATTACGCAGACGCCCGCCGTCGTCGCTCGGGTTAGACTGCGTTAGGCGTGCTTTTTCCATAAACAAATTACACCCATTCAGCACGCCACCGGAGACAACACCGGACCCAAACTGAATTGACAATGCCCGCGACGTTCCCCCGGTCATATCATCAACAAATGTTTGCGCGTACGCTGGCTCCACTGTGATTGTTGGGTAAATAGATATAATGTCCATGTCCGCTCGCCCGTTTGCAGTGGTCACCGTTGCGTCTGGCTGCACCGTGATTCCAAAATCAACAGACACTGTTCGCGCTGCATATTCTGTAGACCCCCAAGCAAATGCGCCCAGTAACCCTTTGATAGGCGTACCGGCCAACGTACCCAGCGTAGGCAATGCCGTCTTTGTGCTGCTGTCGTCTTGTTTGCTGTCGAAATCCATCGTAACAGATAGCGTTGCAAGCTCACCCGCCGTCATCTCAATGCTCAACGATGAAACGCGCCCGCCTTTTAGAAGATAAATAGTCCCGTCAAGGTCATAACACGCGCTCAAGCTCGCGCCTGCTGCGCTGTTTCGATAAATCTTGGCCCCATAGGCAATTTCTGACCCGTCTGGTGTTGCGTTTAGGTTTCGGTCCATTGTGAAGGGGCTCGCTGTACCGCTAACACGTCTCCAGTTTACTTTACCGCTGTCAAAGCTTGCGCCCTGGACTGCCACCATGTCTTGATTGGTAAATGCGTCGGTGTCCACGTCCAAGCTTGACGCGGTCGCGCTTGCTGTCAGCCCCTCGCCGGTCGTCTCTCGCGGTGCGCCAAATACGTTAGTTAGAATCAAATCAAACCAGTCATCTGCTACACTGGACGCCGCTGTTCCATCTGCTGCTGCGCTGACTAGCCCCTGAATCGGAGTCGTAAACGTAATTTGTGCGCCGTCTGCGCCTACTTCCGGTTCGGTCTGTCGATTTCGGCCTGTCGCAAAGTTTGTTTCCAGCATGTTGGTGTTATCTTGCAATAAATCCAAGCTTAGACACTTACACGCGGTAAAATCTGACCCGTCGGTGCTGCCCGCTTCCACGCCATAGCTGCTTTCAGCTTTCAAATATAGCGCAACTTTTCTCGTTCTCTCTGCCATTGTTTTCTATTCCTCTATTTCCGCCACAATCGGCAGAATTAAATCAAAATCGTCTGAATCTACTTCTTCCACACTGTAGCCGTTTGCTTGCACCATACGCGCACCTGCTGGCCAGTTTGCCCGCTCATTGACTGCGTTTACAAAGAGTATTGCCTCGTCTACAATCTGGTCAAATGTTGCGTCAATGCCTAGCCCTGCGCTGCTCAATTGAAGCCGCGCGTCAAATTCGTATCGGTACACCGTAAAACTTGACGCAAATTCACTGATGACCGCTGACTCTGGCGGCAAAAAGTAAAACGTGCGGTGACCGCTTGCGCCGTCAAGCTGCTCTTTGCCTGTGATTTTGCGATACGTCCGCCTAGGTGTCGTTGGTGGCGTCAACGCTTGCCAGTCTGTCGTTATCTGGTCACGGCACGCTTTCAAATTGCTGGCCATTACTGCACCCGCCTACATTGAACCGTTGCCCAGCCGCTCACAATGCTGTCTGCCGCGCCGTCTTCCGTGCTGTCATACGCTAACGGCCCGAGCTCATTCATGCGCAAAACGCTTTCCTCACTCCAGTCCTCAAAAAGCTGCCGAGACTCACTTTCAAGCCCGCCGCCTTCTGCCCTAAATATACGCGCACAAGCACGAGCCACTACCACCCGGCGCAACGCTTCACGGTCTACTATTAGCCTAGGAATGACGCCGCCCTGTGCCTCTGACTTGCTTTTTAGCATGCGGTACACGTCGCCCCAAGCTTTGACCGCGTAAACGCTCGCCGCTTGCTCTGCCGTTCTGCCTGTGCCTTGAATCGCTGCTTGACGTGTCAAGCGCTCGTCCATGTCAACCACTTCCTCGATTAGGTCATTGAGTGTCACATTCAAATCACCAATCGGGTCAAGCACACAGTCGAAACGCACTGTCGAGACGTACGTACGCCCGCCGTGCACCCATGTGATTATTGCGCTGTAATTCTCTAGCAGTTCAAAAACGGTAGTGTCTGTCGCGTCAATGCCTATGGTGATTTTAGAAACACCATCAACGTCAGTTACCGTTACACTGCCGCTGCCGATTGCCGCTGTAGTGTCTTTTCTCAGCTCATAGGTGGGCGTGCCTGTGACAGCCACATTGCCCGTGCCTGCCACGCTCGGCCAAAATACGATGATATTTGACGCCGCATTACCGCCGCGCCGGATTTGCTGTCTAACGTCGTCAAGCTCTGCTGCAAATGTCACCGGTTACGCCCTCTTTTTTCGCGGCCTGCCGCGTTTGCGCTTTGGCCGTGGCTGCTCGGGGGGCGACGCAGCCACGACCTTAGACGCTTCCCTTTTTTGTTCCCACATTGTAGGCTTTTCGACAACCGGCGCACCTGCTGGCGCGTCAAATAGCCGAAAACCGTCTGACCGATAGCGTTGACCGTACGCCCGTGGAATAAGCCACGAACGCCCGTTTCTCACTGCCAGCCAGACAGTCAAAATTTATACCGCGCTTTTCGGTGTATGTAGAACGACCTGGTAACCAGCTCGAGCAACCATACCCCAAACAGCCGACACTTGAAGTGCTGACCCGGTGCTATTTGATAAATCCACAATTCTTGTTGCTGGTAGCTTTTGCTGCGCAACATAGCTGTGATTCTTTGCAATCAACAGATTCTCAGAGGATTCAACGGTAATTGTACCCGCTTCGGTCGCTGACGCTGTGTTGACGCTCGCAACTGTAATTGTAGTCGCTGACGTGCTGGTCACTTCTGCCGCGCTGCTTATGTCGTTTGCCGCGCTTACAGTGTCGAAAGTGATATTCATGCCTTTAACAATACCGTGACCGCTGCCAACTGTGATTACCATGTCGGACCCGTCGTCTGCAAATGCTGTCGACGCTACAGTGCGACCGTTGGGAATTGCGCTAGTTTGGTACACGGGGATGTTGAAAATACGCCCAACCATTGGAAGCCCGTTGACCATGCCGTCTGGCTGCGTTTGGTTTGGAACAAATCCCGCTACTTCAGTCAATGACGCCTGGCCCCAGCTTGAAGTCATCAGCACACAATCCGCCGCATTCACACCCTTATTGTTGAGAAGCGTAGCCACTGCGGTCGCTACTGAACCTGATGTCAAGCCTGACCCGTCAACGTTTGCGTGGTAGGTGTTCGCTGTACCGCTGGTGTAAGCGCGTTCAAGCAAGTACTTAAAATAATCGGTGTCCATGCTGTTTTTGAGCTGTGAAACCGCCTGTGCTGCTGTTTGATTAGCCCAGGTTCCGTCAAGTGCCATGCTGGTCACTTGTGGAAGCTTCGCGTTAATCCATGGCTCGCGGTTTGCGTTCAAGGTCAATTCGCTGTTGGTAATTGCTTCGGGTGTTGCATCAACTGCGCCCGATGTGTTGACGGTTAACGCGCTAATTGACGGGATACCGATTTGGTCCGCCATGCCAAGCGGCTCACGCATTTGTGTTGCTGCGATGTCGATACCATAAAAAGATTCTTCGTAGAGCGGTGCAAGTTCGTTCCATACCGCTTTGCTTCTAATGTCTGCCATTTTGTGCCTCTGACGGCACTCGATAGACTACTAACGCATAGGGAGGTCAGTTGGGTCAAACGCCGGGTCATTCGCTAGTTGCGCATAACGCTGTGGGTCTAATTTCCGCATGGCCAAATATTCACGCTGAGTCGCCGGGAGTGCTGCCGAATGTCGCGGTGCAGCTGTTGCACCTCGGTTGATTTCCCGCGCGTCTCGCGCCTGTCTGTCTGCGGATTTTGACGGATTGCCTGCGGCTATCGCGTCTAGGATTGCTGCTTCCTGTGTCGGGCTAAGGTCAAGGCCTCTAATTCGCTCAACTGTCTCTGCTGGTAGGTTAGCAGACAGCTGACCAACTCGAATTAGTGCGCTTACGTCATCTTTTGATAGTCCAGCCTGATTCGCGGCCTGTGCTTCGGCCTCGGGTTCTTGCTGTCGTTTCAATTTTTTACGTAAGCTAGCCAACTCGTGATTGAGTGCTTTACTTTTGCCCTGGAATTGTTCCTCAAGTGCTGCCGTGCGTTTTTCAACAATCGAACTAATGGCGCTCATCATTGCGTCATCAATTGGCGAGTCACTCGCCTCAACTGCTGCCGAAATCTCTCCGTTTTGCACGTCGCCTTGCGTCACTTCCTGCACTTTGCACAAACTTGATGACAAATTCAAGCCCTAAAAGCAAAAACCCGTAGTGCAAGCCTATGAAAAACCGCTTATTTTTCACACCCTGCGGGTTACCCGCAAAAACGCAAAAAACAAGGGTCTTAAAAATCGTCTATTTTTAAGACGGTATAAATAACCCTGTAAACATACAGCTGACTGAGTGCATTGAGTGCAGAAAGTGCAGAGTGTTTAGATGCCACTAAAACAACAATTCAGGGTTTGTCTTAGAATGTAGACGGTTGTAGACAGTTGCTGATGTAATGGTTTGCCTTATGTGGCTCATTAAACCCCCTCTCTCTAATTTGAGCGTCTTTAGAGCTAACCCTTAGCTTTTTGTGTATGTAACTTGACCTTTACGGGTTTTGCTCTGGTATATTGTACTAAACACTCTGCACTCAACGCACTCAGTACACTTAGTTTGGCAATTCTTCCGGCTCAATGCTGACTCGCACCGCGTCGGTAATGCTTGCGCCCTCTGTCGCTGTCTCTAGCTCGGGATTAAATGCGCCCGGCTCTTTCTGTGCTCCTTCCGCTCCAGTTGCTGCATGTGGTCCGCCGTCAACTATTGCCGCCGGGTTTTGCTGCTTCATGACAGAATATGTTTCGCGGTCGTATTGCACTCGCTCAAACTTTTCGATAGCTTGTTTTCTCGTTAGTCCGCTTTTAGCCATCAAATAAGAAATCATCGACTCGGCACCGACTGCAATGTCTTTGAAATAAACCTCTTGCAGCTCTTTCATGTCCGTCGGCTGCCATGTCTGGCTCGCTGTAGCCTTCAGCTCTAATTCTTCGTCCAAAAATGGTAATCCCCAACTTGCCGCGTACACGTTGTGTACCCGTGCCAGCTTTTTGTAGGCTGTCGCCTCGTTTGGTCCGACCATCGGCACTTGACGCGCTCGACGTCTTGCTAATGACCGCTCTTTGACTTTCAATGCCGTACCGGTCGCCGCGACTTTTTCGTCTTTGAACGTGTCACTTGGTAGCGATTCGCTCACCGCCCACAGACGCAAAATCCTGTCTAGCTGGTCCGCTGCCTCTTTAATTTTCGGGCTTGTCGCTAACGTGCTCACTGTCGAATCACTCGGCAGAATCCAAACCTTACCCGGCCCGGTCTCGGTCGGTATGCCTCGAGAATCATCTGACGCAACCGTCATAGTGGTATGTGCCTCTTGCTTAATGAGATACACCAAATCATTTAAAACGCCTGCCGTCATCTTGCTAAATGACAAGCGGTTTTCGTCTAGCGGTAAATAAGCCCGATTGAGCGGAACCTCATCATAAACCATCATAAACGGTGCCACGTCACCAAATGGTGCCAGGTTGTCGCCTGGATAGGGCTGCGGTCCTGCTAACTCACCTGTACCATTGACGCGATACGCGGACCAGCTTCCGTCGTCGTTATGTGTCCATAGCTCGAATAGTTGCGCCTTTGGGTCGCTGTGGTGCGCCATCTGAAACGCTACCGCTTCGTCTGCGTCCATCGTATCCGCCGCGAATTGGTTAACTTTCCGTCTGATGTTGAACGGCTCAAAAATGCGCATTTGTACGCAACCATGCGCGCGTGACTCATTGAACACTATCGCCACGTTGCGGAACAGATTTCGCCGCTCGTCAACAGTCTGCCAATGAACGTCATACATCATTTTCGCTAAAACGGTATTTAATGCCCGCATTTCCGGGTCATTGTCTTCAAGCTCTAACCCGTTTGCTAATGCTAACGCTCGAACCGGTGGCGTGCTGTATACAACGCTCTGCGCTTCAACAATCATACGCATTGACCCACAATCTAACGGGTAACGGTTTTGCTTGTCGCCTATTCCTAAAGCCTGCAAAAATGCACGAATTCTAGACTGTGCCCTATTTTCAAAAAACATCTGTAAATCAACGCAGTCCGCGTCGTATGTGCTGCCGTTGGGTTTTGCTGCTTTGTCGGCCTCAATCAATCGGCTCATGTCGTAAAATGTCATTTTTTAACCCTTATTTTCCTTTTTTCGCCCATTTTGTAGCGAATTGTCTTGTTTGCTTGCTGACTACCTAACGCTTGATATTCTGGGCTCGCTACAAATACCCGATATTGTGCGCGGTTGCCTGCCTTGCTGCGTCTGTCTTTCGGTGGTGCGCTCAAGATGCCCGCAAGTGCTGCGTTTGTGTCTGCGGTTCGGAATCTAATCCGACTCAATCTTACTTTTTTTTTTGATTGACCGGTACTTAGCTGTCCAAATGCTTGGCCCAAAACCGCCGCCGCTCGAGCTTGTTTCGTTTTTTCTCGTGCTCGTTTTTTCTTAGCTGCAACGTTTTCTTTTTTTGGCCGTTTGCCAGCACTTTTTACGCCGTACGCAATCGGGCTTTTTTTGCCTGACTTGCTCGCTTTGCGTCGTCTTCTTTTCTTCTCGTGCGCTAAAATTTCTGCAATTAATCGCCCCGTTCGCTTCAACGCTTTACCATCAGGATTTTGCTTGCTGCCCTTGTCTTTTGGTGCTGGCATTTTGCGCCCAAATGCATCCTTACCTGCTATCGTGTTTTTTTTGACCGCCCTGGCAATCACTGAAGCCATAGCCCGCACCGTGCTCTGCTCGTTCGTCACCTCAAACACAAGGTCCGGAATAAGCACGTCCGCTGTTATCAATGGCTTGGCCACGGCTTCAACGTCTCACCTGTGGCGTGTCTGGTCAACCAATCCGAGGCATGACCTGGTGACCTGTACGCATAACCGGCAAAAAGTGTGCAACAATGTAGCGCAATGCATCGTTAAAATGGTCTACTCGGTCATTTCTTACCGGCGTTCCGTATTTACCCCGCTTGAAGTTCAAAATGCTATGATACAAGCTCCCAACGTCTCTTGGGCTGTTCTTGTCGAAAGTTAACCGCATATTGCCATCGGCGTCACACAATGCCGCGTTGACTGCGCTGTGCCCTGGCTCGGTCTTCATGGCGTTACCTTTTCGGCTTTTTCTAATCATGTTGATACGCGGGAAAACTTTGCGGATTGCGTCTATTTCATCTCGTCTGATGGTTGGGTCAACTAACAAGCACGACTGGTTCTCAATTTTCCACCCTCGGTCTCTAATCGCCCTGCATACCGCTTCTGTGCTTTTGTGCAACAGTTTGAACTCGTCCACGATATGAATTCCTCGCTGGTTGGTAATTCTTCCGTACTCGTCCTTACACTGCACCCGCGTTTCTTGCGCAAAAACTGCCACCGACTGGTCGCCTATATCCATACCAATATGCACAAACTGGCTTTTGTCGCCTGGCCGGTCAATTAAGTGCTTTGTCGGGTCAAACTCGTAATAAACACGGTCGTCTGAGGTCATCCACTTGCCGTCAATGTATTTCTGTGCGGCCTTGCCTGGTGCGCTGCGCCTAAACTGCTCAACCACTTCGCGCGGCAGATAACTATTTTCGGTACTACTCATAAACACGGTCATTCTGTTGCTGTCGTCTTCATGACCGTCAAAAACTGTTTGAAGCCAGCCCGACTCTGGCAAACCTGATGCAATGACCATGCGGTTCTGCGCTCGCGGGTCACGTGCTCGCGCCTGATAGTTTAGCCATACTTTCTCATCGGGCACCATATGGATTTCATCAACCAAAATAGACACCGCGCTAGCACCTTCTAACGAACCTCTCACCGTTCTCATTTTTATGACATGACCGTTAGCCAGTAATATCTCCCAGTCTGGTGACTTCCACTCGCGCAATATAATTTCTTTGGGACAAACTGCCCGAAACTCACGGTATGCGCTGTCTTTGAGCACTTTGTGCGTAGGCGCTACAATCAACGAAAATGGCCGGTCATCGCCGTATGCTGGCGTCCATGGGTTTCTTATGCAATTTGCCAAAAAAGCCAAAATAGACCCTCTGGTCTTGCCTGAACCCCAACCGCCAAATGCAGCATTTACCAAAGCTTTAGACTGCATCAACCGCTGCTGCTTTGGTAGCAATGGCTGCCCATTGTTTAGCGTAACAACTAAGCTGTCATTCATCGCCGTTGATGCTCACGGGCTTGCCGTCTGCCCCGATAACGCTCAAGCTAATTTGCGCAAATTGCGCTCGGTCCTGGTTGCCTACAAGCAACTCTCTTGCGCTGGCTAGCTGTCGTACGCCGTTGACCCGGTCACGCGGTGCCATTTCGTCAATATTCTGTGCCACTGTAAAAAGCAGGTAATTCATCATTGTAAGCATTCGTTTGCTTAGGTCGTCCACGTCACCTGCAATGACTTGCTTATGATGCTTTTTAGCTAGGCCGTGAAAAAATTCAACTGGTGACACGTCTGGGTCGATACCTGCCCACCTTGCAGCCGCGTCTAGGTCGTTATGAATTGAAAGTCCAACCGCTAAACGTTCCGCGTTGTGCATGTCCGCCGCGCTTGCTTTTCTGCGCTGACCTGCCCGCTGGGTTGCCTTGCGTTTTTTCTGCCGTGCTGCGTTTTTTGCGCGTTTCGGCGAACATTCTGCGCAAATTGTTGGGAGCCTGCCCGCTTTGTTTGGTGCCACGTTTTTTGACTCACAAACTCGGCAAATATACGTTCGTTCGATGCTCAATTTTTGACCCTCCCTGACGCAAAAAAAAACTTTTGACCCCTGGCGAATGCGGAACCCAATATTTCCAACTACTTATAGAGGACCAGAAAAA
>CEVB01023899.1_pt1 | contig 12657 bp, 23 predicted proteins | sample 531381 | NCBI WGS metagenome assembly CEVB01 (sample SAMEA2622763, study PRJEB7988) | marine metagenome | biome: marine biome (ENVO:00000447); feature: surface water layer (ENVO:00002042); material: "saline water (ENVO:00002010), including plankton (ENVO:xxxxxxxx)" | depth 5 m | reverse complement strand
GAACTGACTCGTCACACTTGGCAAGGTTAGCCATGAAACGTGCAGCAATTTCTGCTGGCTCACCTTTGGTGTTGTTGACATGAATATTGATAGGAGCACGATAATCTCGTGGAGCACCAAGCATATCCATGAGCCAACCATGATGATTGAGTTCTTTGATAGTCTTTTCTACCTGCGCTTTACCCAAACTTGCAAGAACATTGAACTGATCAGGATGACATGATACCCGAACGCGCTTTTCCTTGATGATATAAGCGCAATCTGCAAGCGTAGCCATGATATCAGCGTAGTCAGGGTAATCTTCTAGCTTGAGTTCTGCTACATCGTATGTAAGCAATGGAAACAAATTAGAACTAACACGATAGCCCCAGCCATTGAAGTAGCATTGCTCGATAATCTTGCGGGTGACGCGGAGGTTGTTTAGAGTACGTTCGGAAACGGTAGCAACAGCTTGCTCGCGGGGCAATTTAGAAAACCGCGCCCATGTCATCGTTTGAAATTTACTGCCTTCGTCTGCGAGACGATTAGAAATGCAACACAAATTGTAACTCATGTAATCTGTTATATCAGATTTTTGAAAATGAGTCAACTAAAATCCATAATATCTTTTATAAAATCTTCTGAATACCCATCTTCCGCATCTTCTTTAGCGTGTTCAGGTATATCTTCTTCTTTATGAAAAGCTAATTGTATTTCTTGTGTTTCTGTTAAAATAAAAAAAGGTAAACCTTCTTCGTCAATTTCCATCTCGCTTGAAACGCTTTTTAAGTTATTTAAAAAACAATCATGACAAAGAATAGAATAAGAATATTCCACTTCGGTTGAAAAAGTATTGAAATATAAAATTTTATAAATACCAAGCAGATTCTTGTATTGGCTGTTTGTGTAAGATATACCGCAACTATCGCACTCCACTTTTTTTCTTGGGTGGCTTTCGTCAGGGTATAATACTTCTCCAACAATCATAAAATATATTTAAATCTATTTATAAATCTTCATCATTTTTCTCTCGTTCTTTTTGTAATTGAACGTTTAATACTTTGATGTAATCTTCTAATGATACGCAATGAGTAGATAAAATTTCTAAATTTCTACCCGCCATAAATGCTTTAGCGTTGGCTTCATTTAAAAACACTACATTTAAGACATTTGCCCCTGAAACTAAAACGTAGACCTCATCAAGATCATAAAATTCTTTCGCTTCTTTTGGCAGAATTAAAGCAGTAGAATTACTATCAATCTCTTTATTTGGCCGCGATGTTTTCTCGGATAAATAAATATAAGTTAATACAAAAATTCCAACAAATAAAATAACACTAATAAAATCAAAATTATTTTTCTTTGCTGGCATTTGATTACCTTAAATTTTCTCCGTAAACAGTTTTCATTCTCCAAAAATCATTATAATTATTTGTTCCTTGTTGGCCCAAACTGCTAATATCTCCTCCAGCAACGGGCTTATTCCAAGCCAAAATAAACCCCTGCGGCAAAACAAAAGCTTTATTCTTTATTTGGTGAGAAGGAGTTAGTTCTAGTGCATCGCCAATCATAATATCAGCATTGCAACGACAAGCCGCAAAAGCTTCGCCTAATAAATTCGGCCCAGAAACAGAAACCGGACACGCCCCATAATACTCTTCTCTACAATTTCTTAAAACGAACTCAATGGCTTTTTCAAAAACTGGATGACCGGAATCTTTAACCCACAATACAGAAGTCGCCATAGAATACGCAGTTTTAGTGTATTTTTGGACTTCGCGAAATGCTAATAATTCGGCTCCGATTTCCGCAAAATCTGGCACATTCATTATAGAATCAATGCGAATAGTTAAATCAAAATACCAGCCGCCAAAGTGATGCAAAAGAACGTATCTACCCAAATTAGACTTATAAGAATACGGAACCATCTTGCGGAAAGCGTCAACCACTTCCTGCCCATACTCTTTTTTCATTAATTCTTCAAGATCATCGCGCCCCCAAAGTTGGTGTTCACCTTCTATTTTTTGAACAATTGAATGTTGTGCGGCTTGACAAAAAGGAGAAAGAACTTTGTCGTTTTGATCGTTTAAAATAATTTGATTTATTTTAGTCATTTAAAAAACTTTATTTTCGTAATCCCAAGACTCTTTTCCACTTATTTCTGGCGGCGAAAATTTTTCTACATCAACTATTTTGTCTGTTGATAAAGATTCAAGTGTTTTGCCGTCCATATATTCTGTAGTAACACGACCCCCATCTTTTAATGTTACTTTATACATCATTTTATGACATGAGTTCTTTTTTGTTGCTTTTCAGACAACTCAAGACATCTTGAGCGTTAGCTAATTTTTCTGCTTGCTTGCTTAGTTCTTCGACAACCTGTGGGTGCTCACCAATCCCCGCAGCATTATTTAGATAAACATTGATCGTAGCTATTGCTTCGTCAGCTTCAGCTTGATACTTGGTTTCCAGTGCTTTATACATTAAAGCCTTCTGCTTTTGCGTGTTTCCAATATGTGCACTCATTTTAATATATTAGTATTTTTTTAGTTAAAGTCAAATTTATTTCCATTCTAATGCTTCGCTGATATTCGGGAATTTTTGCACAAAAATATCTTTGATTGCGTTAGCAATATCACGGTGTTCTTTTTGAGTATCTTCTGCGGCTCGTAAATCAATATAATGAACCCAACTCCGCAAAGTCCCGTTCATATACATTGTAGTTTCTGTGTTTAGCGGCAAAACCGCCCTCGCACATTCTTTTGCTACGCCCATATCAATAAGACTTTTGTATGTCGCAAGAGAAGATTCCATTGATATTTTAGCATATTTATACGCATCAGAATCTTCGGGAAACGGCTCGCTACTGCTTTGACGGTTTTTCTCCGCTGGGGCGCGTAACTCTAAATCTTCCAACTCTGTAGCTTTGCTGTATCTTTGGCTAAACTCTTGAAAACTAAAGCTTCTGTGCCTCAAAATCTGAGCGGCGATAGCGCGAGACGTTTTTATTTCGACGCACATACTTGCAAGCTCAAAAGGACTCCAGTGCTTGTGCTTGATTAAATATTTGATTAATCTCGGAGCGGTTTCAGTGTTGTTCTGATTTGTCGGATTTGATACCCGCGCACAATAAGCTACGAGTTCTTCTGCGTTCTTTGGAGAATCGCATTTCCAGCGGAGTGGTTCTGTTACTGAAATAAGTTTTACGTTCATTTTAAATAAATATTTTTAAATTGGTTGTATTGATACCAAGCAAACCAGTGAGAGTAACCAAGCTGTTTGCCGATTTCTACAAATGTTAGACCCTGCTTTCTTAAATTAAAAACTTTAAGAAACTTTTCTTTTTGAGCGGCTGCTTTTTGTTCTCTTCGCTCTTTGTGTTTTTGTCTTGTTTGCGTGTTTATATACTTTCTTCTTTTAATATTAAGAGCTTTGCGCTTGTCGCAAATTTGTTGAATTGTTTTATTTGGTAAAAAATTTTTTACAATATCTCCGGCCCGATATTTTTCACCGTGCTCAACTAATAAATCTAATTCATGGATAGTCCACTTTGGTTTTGAAAGTCTTAATTTGAAAACTTTGTCTTTTATTTGAGAAACTGTTTTATTTGGCAAAAAATCATTAGCAATTTGTTTTACAGTATTATTTTGATAATTATCTCGCAGTATTTGTTCTTCTTCTTTGCTCCAACACCTTGGAAACTTATAATGTCTTTTTAATAATTTTAATTCGTTTCTTTTCTCTCTAATCGCTTGTTCTGAACGGTGACGGAGAAGCTTAGTTAATTCTCTATCGGTTTTATTTTTCCAATTTTTTTTGATGACGGTGATTTCCCAAGCTTTCCAATCATCATCTCGGTCAAATTTATCTCTCCATGCTTGACTAGCCATCTATAAAATAGATTAACACATTTTTGAATTTAGGTCAAGAAGTAATTTGTATTTATTATTTCTACTCCTTGTATATTGCCGACTTCATTTCTGTCTATTGTTATCATTGCATTTTGGGTTTTATCGAAGAACACACAGTCTGCACCCGTTTGCTCGTAACCGTCATCAACAAGATGAAATCTGATAGAAGCTGTTTCTTGTTCGGAGTAAATATTTGGGTTTTTCTTATTTTGATTTATTAAGTCGTTAAAATGTTTTATTTCAAATGATCTTATTGCGCCCGTTCTTGGGTTCATATCAAAATAGAAATAATTTTTAATCGCAACGACGCGATTTATTTTTGCGCCTCTTTCGCACTCGTCAACACTGACCCAAAGAGTATCTTCTTTTTTATAATATTTATGTCGCTTCGCCATCTGTAAGCCAACTACTGCTTTGGATTTTTTCGCCCAATCCGTAAACAGGTTCAATACCTACCTCCATGCAAAGTTTATGTTCTGGAGTATTTTCTCCACTTGTTCTGTCTCCGCCATTGCAAAACAGATATTCGTTTTGAGGGTATTTTTCTTTTAGAGTCGCTAAAGTGGCGCGGACTGTATTATCAATGTCCATGCTCGCAATAACTAAATCAACGACTCTAAAGTTGCTAAGGATTGTGGCTCGTTCATCGAACGGCATAAACGCTTGGCCTTTCTTATTTGCCAAAAAGTCATCACTATTTACAATAACCCAAAGAGCATCGCTTAAATCTCTAGCTTTTTGGAATAATTCTAAATGGCCCACATGAACCGGATCAAAACCGCCGCTAACAATACTTACTTTCATTTCCAACTAATATACCCATAAATGTTTAACAAAGCAATTCCAAAAGATAAAATTGCAGGTGGATAAGTTTTCTTGAGGCAGCAATATGTTCCCATCGCGATATTACTAACAAACCAAACGGGCCAACACGCGATCATTTGATTGGCATTGAGATAGTATCCAAAAACAATGAATACCATGCTGATCCAGCCAATATACTCATAATAATCTTTGGCTCTCTTTGCTTTTGGGGAAGAATTGCTTTTCGATTTCATAACATTTTTTTAACAGTTTTTTGTCAATCCCTAAATCTTTTCGCAAAAAGTTTAAAGTATAAAAATCATAATCACTAAAATCTACTCGCGACAAATCTGTTGGACATCGACTTCCAGCCATTACTCCCATATTAAATACCCAACGTTCTTCTTCTCCGAATCTGTATTCTTTTGGAAATAAATATTTGGCGCAAAACATATACAAATTTCTTCGCCAACGCCACATTTTTTTAGTGCTTCCCATTGTATAACCAATGGCAAAAGCTTCATCTTTTACGCCGAGTCCTCTACCAAGAAGCAAATGAATACAATCATGGTTATGAAGGCTAACGTTCCCAGCAAATAAACCGATATCATATTTTGGATTTTCTACTAATTTAATTATTAAAGGTACATCATCAGCATTTAATTTAAATGATGACATTGTTTTTAAAGCTTTTTCAAGCTTCCAAGGCTTTTTGGAATCTAAACCGATGAACCAATCTTCGGCTTCTGTTGTCCCGTTAGTTTTCATAAATTATTTTTTATGAAATTTATTTTAGATTCTAATGCTCCTGCGTACATTTGCCACCATAATGATTCAGCACGGGCGTGAGGATGCGGCGGATACTTAAATTTTTCAGGATACGGCTTCCAAGGTTGCCAATTCATTTGAGTATAGTGCATCAAACAAGTGGTCTCAGGGTCGTATGGATCAGTTTCTATTTTATTGCCTTGATTACTGGCTATCCCGCCATCGTTACAGCACCACCTTTTTGGCAACGGCGACCAACAGTCTTTTATCTTTTGAACATAATGACCTATGTTATTATTGCTTTGTTTCTGCTCTTCGATTGACGGCCAATTTGCTATATTTTTAAATTTAGCGCAATCCATTAACATTACATCTGTTCTATTTGCATCAAGAGCAAGCCACGCTTTATCTTCGGGAATTTCTAATTCAAATAATTCTTTTGGGTCTTTTAAGACTATTTGGTCTACGTCCATATAAACTGCCCGACCTTGAAAACCGTTGACTTCGGGAATAGCAAATCTAAAGTTGGAGAAAGGCGTGTACCATTTTTTATCGTTCCAACCGTGCCACAACGGATCGGGCCGATGTTTGTCCATAAAGTGAACTGAAAATGGAACCGAGCAAACTTTTTGTATGCTATAAACAAGAGCCATTTCGGCTTTTTGCATCGCCGTGCCGTCTGTAGCAATGTAAAATCTTAAATTATTTTGATTCATGATATATTATTTCTACAATGAATTCCTTTGTCGTGTTCTACGTATTTACCCCATTTGGTGAAAGGTATTATCTGTTGGGCGGTTGAGTGGTTATTGGTATTTGTAAATTCTCCAGCACAAGCATTCTTTGCCAAATCTTCAACTAAATCTGGATTTCTATTTTTGATCTTTGTGATAGAAAAGCTGTCATCCCAGCGAAAGTATTTCCTAAATTCTCCAGAAAGATAGAATTGAATTAATTGATCATAAAATTCGATCACTCCAAAATTATTTTCATTTAAAATCAAGAATCCGGTTTCTGCTATTTCTCTATTTCCTTGGAATATGCCAATAGCTTTTGGTAAATCTATTTGTTCTTGGCTAAATGTATTTATAATTCTTATATCAGCGTCAAAAAATAAAGTATATCCATTATATTTATTTCTTTTTATACAATCGTATTGAACAGCTATTTTTTTAAACCAATTAAACCAACGGGAATTAAATTGCCATCCGCCAGTTGACGGAATCGAATCCGCATCTCCGCCCTGCGCTTTTAATATAATATCTTTATTTGCCTTAAAAACATTTACAAATTCAGGAATCTCATGAACTCTATCTTCATTATACTCTAAAATCTGGACATCTGGCAAAAACTTCCGACTCGACTCAATCAATTTATGCGCCGAAAAATCATAAATTTTTTGATTGTATGTTGTTAATATTCTCACTTTAAATGATTCCACGTTGCCCCATTAGCCATTTCTTCTAAAGTCCACTGACTGTAAGCTAAATTATTTGCCCATTGTTGCCTGTCAAAAAACTTTGGGTTTTCTATCTCCTTCAAATTATTTGATAGTTCTTTAGTCATAGCTCCCGAATCACACGCAAAAACAGGATAACCTTCTATTAAAGCTTCAACAAGAGCGTTTGAATTAAAACCTACCACAGCATGACAATTTTTCAAGTCTTGTTTTAAAGTTTCTTTATTTGAAGTTTCTGCGCCTTCGATTTCGCTTATACTTTCGTGAGATAGTGGATGCGGCCTAAAAATTATCGGGCGATCCGTATGTTGTTTTATTTGCTGTACGATTTCTTTGCACCACTTTTTATAATCAACGTGTTGAACTGCCGTATCCCAAGGAACTTGGCCGCACAACAAGATATGATCCCCACCTTTTCTGAAATCTTTTAAATCAACATCTAGCGCATTCCATCTATCGGGTGGCATATTTATATTTTTAAAGTCAGCCCAGCCATTTTGAGAGTTATAACCCACCGAATAATATCTATCTCGATGGATGTAACCCATTTCAATTACAATTATTTTTTTATTTAGTTTTATTTGCGTGTCATGAATCACTTTTCTTGTTATTGTATATGGAAGTTTTTCTTTGTAGATGCTCCATGTTACGGCGATATCGCAATCAATATATTCAGAATCATAGGATATAAAACAATTTTCTTGTTGTGAAACCCCGCGATATAGACTTTTTATAGCAATTCTATGCTTTGCTTGTTGGTTGGGAGTGTAGAAAAAACCTATATTCATGAGTAGCTAGAAAATACTTCTTTTTTAAGCTTCTTCCAAGTATCTTCTATTTGATCGTTGGTATTTATTATGTAATCGGGTTCACCTTTTTCAAACTCTGTTACATGATACTCTTTTCTCAAGTCTCTGTCCGTGACCAATAAAATTTGTATAACTTCTGAACGATTGGCTTCGCAAAGCTCTTGTCTTAATTCTTGGTATGGACTAACAAGAGAAACTACAACATCTTTATTTGTGGAGTGTTGTAAAAATGTTGCAATATTGTGGGCATTACGAATGTTTTGTTGTCGCCCGATTTTAGAATAATTTTTATTTGAGAATATATCTCTTATTTCGTCGCCATCTATTACTAAATCTGTACCAATATACTGAGAAATTTTTCTACCCAACTCTGTTTTACCGGAGCCAGACTGACCATATAAAACAAAAATCATTTAAACCACTCTTTTATTACATTTCTAATTACAAATTTTAGATTCTTAAATTCTTTTAATCTTCTCGTACAGTACGGCATCCAATCTTTACCAAAGGGTACATATATTCTAACTTTATAACCTTTGTCTTTCAAGTCTTTTTGTAAGTCTCGGCGGATACCATATAGCAATTCGTAATCGTAATATTTAGAGTCTGTTATTAATTCGTGTACATCTTCAATAAGTTCTTCGTCGTGAGTAGCTATTGCGGGCTTGTTGGCTTTTTCTGAGTAAAGTCGTGCGGCGTAATCAAAAAACCACCCCTCGATTGCATAATCGCTTTGAAAAGCTATATCAGGGTTTTCTTTATAAGCACCTTTGACGAGGCGTACTGAAACGCCATGTTTTATTAAGTGGTGTATATCTTTATTTGTTCTGTGTAAATTGGCTTGTAAAGCTACACCGACATTCTGAAATTTATCATTTAAATAAATAGCAAGATTTATAGTGGCGTCGGTGATACGAGCGTCTTCCATATCTAGTCGAATTGTGTGACCTCTTAGTTTTGCAAGCTCTGCTAAAAAAAGTAAATTTTCTCGACAAAACAAAGGGTCAATCAAAATACCTAACTGCGAAGGCTTGATAGAAATGTTTATTTTATTATTCTTATAATAATTGATTATTTCAATGTACTGCCGTTTTGCTCTCTCGCATTGTGCAACTGTTTGACTTACTTCGCCTAAATAATCTACCGAAACTTCATATCCTTCTTCTATTAGCTTTTCGATTTTGGGTTTAGCGGAATCAAAATCATGACCCGCAATAAACCTTTTCGCTAATGGATATAATATTTTCATAGATTTATTATATCATCGATGGAGTTTTTAAGTTTTGATTTTTGTTCTTGAGGGATTTTGAGTTTGTTTATTTGGCTTTTTAGTTTTCTTATTTGTTTCTTTTGATCTTGGGCAGATTGCGACATTTCTTTTGTCGCGTCCATCCATTCATGAAGTTTTATTCTTAAAGAATCATTTTGTTCTCTAAGTTTTTCTAATTGATCAACAGCAAAATTTATAAACGGGCAAGTAAAGTCTGGGTGCTTGCCGATTTCTTTCTTGTATTGAGCATAGCTTTTCATTGCTCGTCATGATATCTTTGGGCTTCACTATAATCAGTATATCTACTTGATCCACCCATTTCAGCACCGCGAATAGGTTTATTTTTTAAATACATGTCTCTTTGACGGCGGCAAGTGAGGTACTCGTGAGTCTCTGTTCTTGGTCGAGCATTAGAATCTAAGTATCTTTGTCTACTTCGACAATAAGCTTTGGGGAAAAAGAACTGAAAACAAACCTCCCCAAAATAAGACAAATCTCTTTTTAAAGAACTAAATATATTCATAGTAATAAAATCCCCATACCAATTAAAACAAAAATGACAAAAACACCAAAAGCTTTGGCATCTTTACATTTACCGCATTTTGCGGCGTCATGAGGCAAGATCATCTTATAATATTTTACACTAAATTAAAAGTCTTGATTAGATAAAAAATCATTTTCTTGTTCTAATTGTTCGATGTATAGTATAAGCTTATCTTGATCTCTGATTGTCTCTTTCAGTTTGTAATTAACTGAAAAAACGCCAAGAAAAAACCCAAAAGCTAGTGATCCGCCAATTATTAAGACTTGAGCCTCCTGCTTATTTGGTTTGATCGGAATCATTATCTTTAGGAGGAATAATCGCGTCAAGAGTCCGATTATTGCCATGCTTTAAATCAAAAAGCTCGTCTCTTAATTTTGAGTTTTCCTTGCTCCAATAGTCGTTTATTACATCGACTTGTTTTTCTAACATTTGAGAATAACCTTTTTGACCGAGGTACATGGCTTTCCAATGGTCTATCGCCATACTTTTAGTCATGGAGTGAGCTACGTGCTTTTCCGCTATCTCTTCACTCTTGTGCATTGACTCCTGTATCTGCTTATCCCACTTGTAATGGTGGTAGTAGCCCGTGAACCACGTTCCAAGGCAAATCAAGCCAAGGAAAACAAAGAATCGTTCTTGTATTGTGTAGTTTTTCATTTTAATCTCCAAAATACTTTTTGCTCCAAGCTCTGTTCTGCAACTTCTGCATAACGGCCTCGGCTATTTCAGGCTGCTGGCAGATTAGCCACGCAGCAGTCCAGCGTTTCTCCCACTCCATCCGTTTTTCTTCAGTGGGGAAAACCTCTGGATTTCGTTTGTCAAACTGTGGTCTATCGTCCACCACTGGCTCAAAATCGGGGTGAACGATGTGCTGTGCTCTTGAGGGAGAGCAATTAATGCACCTACGCCGAGACAAAAGGCCAGCGTAAGGCTCATCCCATGCTATGCAGTGCATAGTGATTGAGCAGTTTTGAACGGTGACTTCGCAGTCACATTTATCACAATATTCTTTAATCATTAATTTTCGTATTGTTTTCTCATTCTCATCAAATATTGATGGTGCATTCTAATATGTGTTGGGTGATATTCGCATTCGCCCTTTATAAGTTTATTACCACAAACTTCGCATTCTTTGGGCTTCTTTGTTTTATCTCCAAAAACTTGCTGCTCAAGTTCAAAAATTGTTTTTTGACGCTCTTCTTCAGTCATCTAAAAGTTGGTGTTGGTAATTTAGGTTGTACACAAGTCGAGCAACAGCGATGTCTTCGATTGCTACTCCGGTAGAGTCAAAAACCGAAACGCCAGCGTCTAATTGCATCGTTTTATGATTTTTAATCACATCGCGCAAACTTACTACGTCTAAATACGGCCACTCATTATATTGAAGCTCTCCAGAGTGAAAAGCTTGAACTGGGTCGTCGCAAATTATATTTGCCGCACCGTCAATCACATTTGTCATTAACTCTCGCTTGCCGATAGCGTCAGCACCAACTGCATTAATATGACAATTATTTGCAACATGAAGAATATCAAGGTAGCCTTCAGTAGAAGGGGTAAGTGTCGTAATAATATCCGCTTTTCTAACGGCTTCTTGAACATTTTCAACATATTTAAATTTATTTATATTATTTGGTAATTTATTTGATAGTTTATCTACTGCTTCTTCATTCTTGTCGAAAAGAGATACTGTTTTAATATTTGGAAATACTTTTTGATAAGCTAAGAAATGATAATAAGCTTGTAAACCGCAGCCAATAAAAGCTAATTCATTTACTTCTTTTGGGGCGCAGTATTTTGCTGCGATTGCAGAGGTTGCGGCAGTTCTATACGCAGTCAGCGTTCTGCATTCCATGACAGCTAAAGTTTCACCGTTTTCTCTATCGCTTAAAATCAAAACTCCGGTTGTTGTTGGTAATCCAGCTTTAGGGTTATTTGGAAATACTCCAATCCATTTTACCGCTACCGTACCATCCAGCGCGGCTGGCATTGCTCGGAAATCATATCCGGTGCGGCCAAGATAAACTTTAGGAACCATTTCGGCAGAGTGGTCTAAAAAAGCGTCTTCGATGACTTTGATGGAGAGGCTCCACTTGCCATCTAACAAATCAGCTACTCTATCTTCTGAAATTACGTTCACTGTAAAAATACTATAGCACGTTTTTGCGAATGATGCAAGCTTTTTTTCGCCCCCCTTGGGTCAAGGCGGGGGCAACCTTGCTGAGTTTCATATTCCGCACCTTTCAGCTTGGCACTCAGTCACCAGCGTGAGGCAGGTACGCGCCTACAAATTATTCTGGCTTGCGATGAATTTCCGAGGGTAGTAGGTCGTGAAAACGCCATTCAGCTTGCTGCGACTCGCCGCCGTGGGTTTTTTCAGATTTACCTTTATCACCTCTTCCAGCTTTGGCGGGAGCTTGTTGAGAAAATTTGCCTTTTGGCCGCTGACCATTCTTTAGTTTGGGCATTAATTCTTTTTGTATTTGCTCATGCAGTTGTCTGCTGTAGGGTATTGTATATAATCTTGGTTCAATGGATTCTTTTTTGTACCCAAACATTTTAAGAAGCGGAAATTTTTCTGGACTTTCCTGAGACGATTCCAAAAGCAAAAATATACGTCCTTCATATCCCGACAATTTATTTGGTTCTTTTACGATAGCCCAATGAACTGATACTTTTTCAGGAATGTATTTACCATCCGCCGACCAACCCAAAAAGCTGTGCATCGACATCCAAAAGCCAACAGTAAATAAACAGAACGTAGAAATTAAAACCACTTTAATCCACCACTTGAGCTTCGACTCGACGAGAAGCCAAAAAGATAACCCGCCTAGCACCAAAAACAGAATAGGAAAAGCAACATTCATTTCTTATATTCTACCAGTGTCTTATAACATTTGCAATAATAAAAAAACAAGTTATTAAATTTACTATTACAATTATTGTTCTTATTAAAAGGCTGTATCCTGCGTCTTTATTTGTTAGTATTGGAATATCTGGCTTGTCATCGTCGGTCTTTCCAATTCTATGATCTACGGTTCTAGCCCAAATTAACCAAAGTCTTTTTAACATTTTACCAAAATGGGCCATATTCGCCCCAAATAGATTCTCCTGTT
>CEVB01054840.1_pt1 | contig 12702 bp, 18 predicted proteins | sample 531381 | NCBI WGS metagenome assembly CEVB01 (sample SAMEA2622763, study PRJEB7988) | marine metagenome | biome: marine biome (ENVO:00000447); feature: surface water layer (ENVO:00002042); material: "saline water (ENVO:00002010), including plankton (ENVO:xxxxxxxx)" | depth 5 m | reverse complement strand
CCCTTGACTTTACCGTCAGTGCCTATACGAACCCAATCTTGTTGAACCCATTTCTTGAGATCACCCATTACTTTTTCTTCTTCCCTTTTGCGCCTTTAGCGTAATTAGGGTCTTTACAGTATTTAGATGCGGCCATATTTGCATAAGCACTGGGGTAAGTATCAAACGTGCGTTTTGCCCACGCTTTACCCTTGGGGCAAATCTTACCCCCAGACTTATACCTTACTGCGCCGCCTGTTTTATAATGTGAACGCATAATTACCTCATTTTAGCTGGACGAACGCCTCTTCTAGCGATACCTGCTCCACGAACTTTAGCGGTTCTACCTTTAGCTTTAGTGGCTTTTTTAGCTTTACCACCCACTTTACCACCTTTTTTCATACCTTTCTTACCGCCAACTGCGCCGCCTTTTTTCATGCCGGGCATTTTAGGGGCCATACCGCCGGGAGCGCCACCACCCATCATTTCAGCCATTTTCTTTTTCTTGCGTTGCTCAGGCGTCATCATACCCGGCTGTGCACCGCCACCAGCACCGCCAGCCATGGGCATACCACCTACGTTAAAGCCTTTTTTATTGACTTTACCGCCGACTTTCATGCCTTTTTTGACTTTACCGCCGACTTTCATGCCTTTTTTAACTTTACCGCCGACTTTCATGCCTTTTTTAACTTTACCGCCGCCTTTCATACCTTTTTTCTTAATCACACCGCCACCTCGCTTTTTGTTTACACCACGACCCTCTAAAATGTCGGCTTGCGTTACTTTGCCGTCACCAGTTAGGTCAGGAAATTTTTTCTTAGCCATCGTCTATATCCTCTGCGTAGAGATTGTTAAACACTCGTTGTGTGTCCCATACGTATTCTATGTCTTGTTTTGAGTGATAGATACGTTGGTTCGGTCTAAAGTCCGGCGCACCTTGTCCTGTTTCAAACCACGCTGGGTGTGTAACCCGTACACGGTTGTTTGGTAGCGCCACCATGTTTCCTTTGTATGGCCCATCTAACAACTCCAAAACGTGTGACTGCTTGTGTTGCGCTGGGTCATCCGCTATCTCACTGTCAGTATAGTCTACAGTAAAATAGTATTTAGCAGGGTAGAACTCACCATCTACTTTAGCTATCCAAGGGGCTGGAGTAGCTCTGCTTATTACGTGTACCGTGTGCTCATGTGACATACAGTCCCATGGTTGTGCTACATGTGTTGGTAACGGCTCTGGCCACTCTTCTAACGGGGTGTCCCCCACTAGCGCCGTAATCGGCATACGTGCCCACATTGCGCCACCGTGAACATTCATTTCGTCTTCATCGTCATCAGACTCACAGCCTGTAAATATAACCTGAAAACTTAAACATCTGTTTGGCATTGAGGTAACTTGTACTACCATGCAATGCAAAAAATCGCCGTGATACTCCTCAAAATTCTTTGTATACTCCCGCCGCACCCATGCTTTGAAGTAGGGTACGTTTGACTGTAAGAACGCCATTTAACATCTCCATCTTTTTCTCGCTTGCCGTAACCTAGAATTTGGATCTTTCGCCGCTTTAGGGAATTTTTTCATTTGCCCTGCGGAGCGTGCACAGTAAGACTTTCTGCGCGATGCTCGTTTCCCTGTCGGTTTCTTCTCAGTTACTGCCGTTTTTAGTTTACTTCCGGGATTATCCCTTCGGTATTTTGCTACACCTTTAGCGGTCATACCAGCACCAGATTTGGTAGGGCGTTTATGCCCCCCACCTATGGTGTGGCCTTTCATAGAACCTTTCTCTACTTTGCCGCCGCGTTTGTAGTATCTACGCATAATGCTTAGTACCTTCGATGACTATCACGTATTGGTCTGTGCTAGAGGCAAACCTAGTGTCCATTAATAAATCACCCGTGGGTGTACCTGACCCTGCGGCAGTTTCACTAGATGTAATAGCTGAACCAAACGTAGGGGGCTTTAAACCACCCCAAGCACTAAAATCGTAGTTAAAGTCAGAAGCCGCCGTGCTTGCCCCACCTAGACTAAATGCGGGGTAATTATTATCAGAGGCCCACAACAGATCAATAATCAGTCTAGGTGAGTGCGTCCATACACGATCTATAGACACATAACTACAGGTTCTACCACCAATACTGGTAAAAGAAGATGCGTCAATTAACGTAACACCATCTTCTTGGGTAGAGTCATCAAATATACCTGTTTTCTTAATAACTAGCTTACGCTCGGTATTAACCAACGTTTGTAACGTAGTTTTTAGTGCCATAATTAAAACCCTAATTGTCGCTCAATGCTCGCGTGTAGCGAAGCATGTATTTCACATGGCGTGCTAGCCGCTATAACAATTTCAAACTGTCCCGGCCCTTGTATAACAGCCGAACTATTATCACTGTCTAATTTTACGGCAGACCCGCCTATTGTGTAAGCAACATATGCCGCTCCACTGTAGGCTTTTATATCTATATCACCAGAGCTACCAGCCGCTAAATTAGAATATATTGATACTTTACCATTAGCGGAACCGTCACGTAGTTTAAACCGCAGGGTTTTTGCGTCTCCTGAGCTACCATCTTGCGAATATATTAATGACATTCTGTACCTCTACTTGTAGTTTATCGGTAACTCTATAGAGCTATTGTCCGATGCGTATGCTTTTATAAAAGTTCTAAACTTTTTAAATGGGTTTTTAACCATAATACTCCAACAAGGTTTATTGTTAGTGTGTATTATTCTATGCCTATAATGCCTTGGCATCCAGTTAAACCATTTTACTTGTTCTATAATCCTTCCTTTACCGTTTACTCTGTCTATTTCTTGTACATAGGAACCTTTTAAAACAACAGATATAAACCCGCAATAGTGTTCGTGTATGTTATCGTTATGCCCCGCTTGCCCCGCTACATGCTTATTAATATGTACGTGTTTAGTCAACCAATAACTACTAAGCATGTGATGATCTCTTACACCGCCTGTACCGTAATCATAAAAAGCATAGTAATTAGGAAATCTGTAGGGTTTACCTTTGTTTTTACCTAGCTTTTCATATATTTTTGCTATCATGCTATTGCGTATTTTACCTGTAAATCTACACTACCTGCGGAATACACGCTAATTTGTGTGTCTGATACGTGCGTATATCTGGATGACGTACCTATTGCCTCTTTCATCTTACTTAAAAAACTAAATTCGCTGTCATTCCACACACCAATAATGTGGTGGGTGCATCCTAACCCTGCAATACAACTAGCTATTGCGTCCCAGTAATTAGCATCGTACAAGTATGCTTTATTACCTGCTGTGTTGTTTAAGTGAATAGACAAATCTGCTGTGAATGTATTGTCAAAAACAAAACCACTTACGTACTCAATTACGGTAGACGGATCCTCTGTAATAGTTAAATACATGCGGCCCCCGCCCATGGGCGTAGTATTTGTACCGCCGCTAACAGGGCTACCGTCAGCGTTAAAACTACCGTCAGTTACAAAGTGCGTATCACCTTTAAACGTGGATAAATAATATTCTCTACGTTTAGTAGGTGTGTCTAAACTAGGGTTTACATCACCAAAAGGCCAAGAACCGTTTTCATACAAACCGTTTGTTGTATACGCAGTCCGTAACGTGTTTCTATCAAGGTCATTTGAGGTGGTGACCGTGTAGCTCATTAGTCAGCCCTCACTTGTGCAGTTATGGTAGCATCATTAGCGTCTTTTATTACTTCATTAGTAAAACTGCTATACGTAAACGTGTTACTACCAAAACTAGCGGCGGTTCTAGTAACAGTAAACGTAGCGGCGGACTCATTAGTTACTTTAAGTGAATTCCACGCGGCAATATCACTTGAATTTGAATATGCAAAACCTAGTGTGTCAGCAGTGATATTTTCTTCGAGCGTGTTAAGTGTCGGCAACCTGTTTGCTCTTGCAACAGTTCGACCATTACCTAGTTGAAGTTGCCCTGACGCTATAGTGCCGTAATTACTTATTGTGGTGTTAAGCCCGTAAACAATATTAGTGGTTTTACTAACAGTAAAAACTCGGTCTTTTACATTGATGACAAGGGTGCAGAGCACGGGGTAACCCACGCGCCCAGCTACAGGATCAGTGACACCCGCGTTGGATACCGCGTTTACACCGACCCCGTTGTCACTAAGATCACCACCAATGCAACTCATTGCTATGGCCTATTAGTTAGTAGCAAACGCAGGAGCGTCTTCACCTTGAGAAATACCCCAAATAGCCCAGTTTGTGCTATCAATACCTAACAAGTTGATCTCAGTACAACCAAAATCAGTCAAAGTTAGTTTTGATTCATCAGTGCCATTAGCATAAACAGATACATTATCTGCGTTACTATCAGCGTGGATGATGCAACCTTTAAAGAAGTTTGTGTCAGAACCTGATTTGATAATAAGGTTTTCTGCTTCTTCTGCCGCACCAATATAAATGATCTTGTAATAAAGACCTGCTGTTGGAGCACCAAGAGTAATAGTTCTATTGGAACCTATGGCTGGAACCATTAACACCCTACCGCCGTGTGTAGTAGGTGATAAAGTAACATCACCGTCAGCTAATGCTACAGGTGTAGCTAAAAGACCAGTGTTATTTATAGTAAAGTCAGTTGTGATAGCACCAGTAGTACTGTTTTTTGTGATGCTAGTAAAGCCATTTTCCGAGCGGACTGGCCCTTGGAAAGTTGTATTCGCCATGTTGTTCTCCTGTCTTGGCTAGTGTCTACCCACGGGATTGTGATTGGTAGTCAGGGACAAACAAAGCGTATACCAAAAAGAAAGGGAGCGCAAGGCTCCCTCTCGATCTTTCTTTTAACGTCTTATGACGATCCGGGCGATCCAAAGATCCCAAGAGGATCAGATACACCGAACGAATAACGTTCACGAGCTTTATAACGACTGTTACCAGTGTCAAAGTCAGCATCCATAGATGTAGACATTGGAGCACGAGTAAAGTGTTTTAAGCTGTTCGGAATGTCAGTGGTCAAGAAAAACGCATTAGGATCAACCAAATAGTTATTGATTGTATACCCTTCTGGAACCACACCGTTGTTTTTGATGGTGTTGAGATCGTTATCGGCTGTACCAACGCGACCTTCAGTTTCCAACAAACGAGTTGCAACGAATTGCAAATCTGGTGGGATAATGAGTTTTTTAGGGCGTGAAGAAATTAACAAACCACGCTCGTCAGTCCACTTGCCAATTTGAATGACAGCATTTTCAAGAGTAGTTTCGTTAAGGTCTGCCGCTACAGCAGGTTCATTTGAGTTAGTGCCACCAGATACCAACGGATGCGCTGTAGAACAAAGCTCTACACCATCACCGTATTTAAAGTTGGAATCAAAGGCATTATTCAAAATAGCCGCCGCTTTGACCTGTTTAGTGTACGCCATAGCGCGAGCCAGTGCTTTTGTATAACGAGCAGACAAAGAGTCGTACAAGTTATCTTCAATAGCTTCCTCTGTAAGAGAGAAACCCATAGCAACGGTTTCGTGCGTGTAGCGTGACGTGAAGGCTTCTTGTGCAGTATCGAACTCGATAGACGCGCCTTCTGCTTTAGTCGGTGCGGCTCCGAAGCCTGATAGTTTAGTTTCTTCCTCAAACGAGCGGTCAGAAGTCTCTGATTCAAAGATTTCTTTATGCTGTTCAGTATACTTTGCGTATTCTAAACCGTATAGCGCGTTGAGGCCGGGTAATAACTCCTTAAGGAGTTGGGAACGTGAAATAGCCATTGTTCATATCTCCTTAGTTAGATACTACACCAGTACCAAACTGATGGTAAGGGAGGTTAAATTTAACCAACAAATCGGTAAAATCATCACCAATTGTTGAACCGGGACGGTCAGAAAAACCGACAATTTTAAACGCCGCTGTAGCCGTTTGTGTAGTAGCGTCAACAGCAACTTTTGACTTACCAGTAGTGGTATTTACGTCATTAGTTATATGTTGTGCGCCTGAACTACCTGCGCCAGCTAAATGGACATTATGTCCTAAGTCGGTTTGGGTTACTGCGCCGTTTGCTTGTACTTGAAAAACTACATTGGGATCGTCAACAACATAGGCTTTAATTAAAGTGCCTGTTGCCGCCGCTTGTCCCGAAGGATATAGTTGGTCAAATACCAGTTGTCCTACGCTGTTAACGTATTCACAACCAACGAACACACCTAATGCACCGATGGTATTACCGCCTAAATTATTAGTAGTCGCGTCACTACCATCACCATCGGCTGTTGTAACATAGCCGTCAGTGTGGAGTTGAACGATTGTGCCGTAACCAATATTTTCTGAAATACCCGAAGGGTTAATTTCATATTGGTTTCTAGCGCCTACATAGGCAGAGCCATCAGCATTTTTTACGGGAATAAACCCGTATGCACCTGCTGAAGTAGCCATTTTTAATCACCTTTAAAAGTTAGTTAAGTTACCCTTTTCCAAAGGTAACACTCGATTTCCTATCGTTAAAGATAGGCATTCGTGGATCATTTTGCCGCATCAAATCGTTGTCCACTGCCGTCATTTGGTTTTGGGTAACCTGTTTATAATGTTCTCTACGCTCATCCTGCATTTCTTTAGGCATTTTGCATAACATTACATCACCTACCACTATATTGTCTTTAAACTTCTCGTTTTCGACAACCATAAGTAGTATTTCAGGGTGATCCTCTGCTTTACAGGGTTCCCAACCTTCACGGCGTTTTGCGGATATATTTCTGGCGTCAGTAATTCCTAATGTAGCTAAACGAATCCAACGAAAAGAATATCCGGGCTGGTCATCAGGTACTGGTAATAGCTCAGGAGCCTCCCAGTGCCTTTTAGCCGTGGTCTTTTCACGAGTTTCGTGTTCACGTTTTAGTCTATTATCAGCCATTATTGCATCCTCGATTCTTTTGCAAGCTGTTGTGCATATTGCTCTAGGGTTAAACCTAGACGTTTTGCGAGTCGTACTTGTGTTGCGTTTAAGGTGACCTTTTTAGGTGCTGTGCTCCGCGTAGCGGGGGCAACCACATTGGCTCGTTTCTTTTTCGGCGCATCCTCGAACTTGTCGGGGAAGATTTCTCTTAAGCGAGAGTCAATTCTCTCGAAATATTCATCACTGCCTACGACTACATTACCTTCCTCTGCGAGTTTTGTATGTAGCCCCATGGCTAAACTGGTCATCTCGGTGTCCTTTTGGAACCATGATTCGTTGCGAGATACCCAATCTTGTGTCTTATCGTCTAATTGTGGCTCAGACGTGTTACCAGAAGGTACAGTATCAACTTCTGTTTGTAAAGGCTCTAGTTGAAAATTTTGTAACTTATCAGCCTTAAGTTTGGCGTTTGTTAGTTTTTCTTGGGCATCCATGACTTTATCAGCGTCACCAGCCTCATAAGCGTCTTTATATTGCTTTTTAGCCACTGCCACTTCTATATTGCTAGACTTCTTAGCTTGCTCTAGCAACGCCTCTCGATTTTTTTCAAAATCTTCTTTGATGCGTTTGTTTTCTTCGGCTAATTGTTGAGCAACACGTACAGCCTCCTCACGTTCACGTTCAGCGGCTTCTTTCGCTCTACGCTCATCGTGATAGCCTTTTTGTATCTTACTAATACGTTTTTTAACTTTATTGCCGTAGCCTTCAAGTTCTTCTTCCGTAACGTCTTCTGGAGGCTCAGATGCTTGCCGCCCCTGATCCGCTTTCGGCGTATCGTCAACAACTTCAATCTCTAATTCTTCTTCAACTTCGGGTTCTGGCTCTTGTTCAGCACGATAGTCTTCCTTAGTTTTTTTACCACTAAGGTCAATCTCTACTGCGCCAGAATCCTCTACCTCAATCACGTTTTCTTCTTTATCTTCAAGTTCATGTGGGAACTCATACCCTACTTTTTCTATAGCCATAACTTACCTCACGCGTGGTAGATGCCACGAGGATCAGCAATCACTGCCTCAACGGAATCATCGTTCATTAAACGGTATTCTTTACCATTAACAGTAAAACGTGTGCCTGTGTTCATACGGAACATTATGTAATCACCTACTTTGCACCAAGGTTTACACCCTGCAAAACGGGTTTCATCTGTATAGGCTTGCTCACCCATGTCTAAGACAAGCCCCATGATGGACATAATATACTCACGTTTTTTAACACTTTCGGCTTTAATAATCCCACCTTCGTATTCATCTTCCACGTCAGGCAAGGCTACTAACAACCTATAACCTACAGGTTTAGGTAATTGAGCTTCAAATGTTTCTTCGTCTAATATTTGCGCTGGTTCAGTCATTGTCTTCTTCCATATAGTTTTTAGCGAGGTCATCGACATGGTTTATACAGGCGTCATATCCTCGGATTTTACCTGTTAGTTCTCGGTATTCGGCGTAGTTATTAGCTCCTCCCCCACTGAGAAATTCTTGCACAGAAGTCTTATCTTCTATGAATTTGTCCTTTAGCACGTCAAAGACGGTTTTAGCCATTATTTAAGTCCTTGTGGGTTATTTATTTGGCTCTGCACATTCGCATCTATCCTAGCTATTTCATCAGCATCTAGCTTGGCTTTTTCTAGCTGTGCATCTGTTTGATCTTTTATAGTCTTACGTTGTAGTTCAGCTTGTTTAGCTTGGGCATCCATCTGGTCTTTCTGCATTTTACGCTGTACTTCTTGCTCTTTGATCTGCATTTCTTTTTGCTGTAACTGGAATACAGGATCTTGCGCTTGCTGTTGTTGCTGTTTCTGCGCCGCTTGTTTTTTGTGCGTGTCAGTCAACTGCTTACCTGCCTCAGCCATCATTTGAGACAAATCTACTTCAATTTCTTTTGGTAATGGCTCATCTGGGGCTGGTAACGGAACACCAAGTTTTTCTTCTATTTGCTGTCTATACAAGAACGCCGTATGTTCTGCTATATGTGCTTGGACTGAAGCTATAATTTGTTTAGCTTGAGGGTTTTGTCCAATCATCTGCGCGATCATAGGATCTTGTAAAAACGCTTGGTGTGCATCAATGTGTGCTTGATGATCTTGGTATATAAATGCTTTCACAGGTTTACCTACTAAGAACGCCATGTTTTCACTTATGGGATCTCTAGGTATAGCTTCCTCTGAGGTTGGTACGAGTTTCTCTGCGTTCTTTACGCCTAGCACATCAATCATCTGACGATGGAGTTGGGGCAAGTCATAAATTTGTGGTGCTTGCGCCGCCATTTGTAGAACGGTTTGGTACTGCACGACACGCTGTGCCATGGTCGTATTGTTTGGATCGCTAACAGGTATGACTTCAATCAAGTTGTAGTCAGCTTGTTTAGCCATAATAGAACCACGATGTGGTTCATACTCATATTTTAGTGGGGCGTTCTCAGCCATTAACAACTTAAGGAGTTTAAACTCCTGCTTCATAGAATAATGAACACGCGCTTGCACTGCGGCCATTGGTTTCAATGTACGTTCTAGTATCGCAAGGGTTGTACCAACAGGTGTGTTAGCTGACATGTCGGAGATGTCCATATCACTAACAGCGCCTAAACGCCTACCTTCAGTGGTAATTCGTTCTAGTAATGCAAGAAGAACTTGACTAGGTTCTTTGTAGGGCAACGGCATGATGTTGTCACGAATCGCACCTGAGGGTACATCAACATCTTTCCACTCGCCCGGCTCAATAGGTGTGTCGTCACCTTTAATTCGTAAACCACGAGACTTCAAACCGCCGGGAAGATTAGATAATGTGCCAGCGTCAACAAGCTGACGAATTAACGATGTACCTGCGCGTGCGTACCCACCAATAATATGTATTAAACCTAGACCATAGAAACCAAAACCGGGCACATAGTTGTAGTGCACGAAGTGTTGCCGCTTCATGTGTAAGTCGTCAGTCTCATCCCAGTTACGGCGTATTGATAAAATCTTACCGTTACCGCGTTCTATGGTGACAACATAAGGTTTAGCAATTTCATCTTCATCATCGTCAACAGATTCTATAAATAAATCCGCATGAATCTCGTATAGAGTGTAACGGTTATCATCGTTTACACTATACCCACCTTCTTCCGCTTTTCGCTCTTCTATATCAGTGTGGTATGGTTTTGGCTCCCCAAGCTCTGCTTCCGCATAAAACTCCATTGCTTGTAGCTTTTTAAGCTCGTTCTTAGTCTTACGCATAATGTGCGTAACACGTTCTGCTGTTTCAATGGTTGACGCGCCATAAGGAACTATGACATCTTCGGCAGGTATGTACGTGGCACAAACACGCCCCATGTTAGGTTCGTAGTATACTTTTTTAAACGCAGACCCCGCTAAACCAAGACTGTAGAGTAGCCGCTCGTGTTCCGACCTATACTCAACCATGTTTTCAGTTAGTTCAAAGTTCATATCCGCACGTACACGCTCGGCGGCTTCTTCTTTGTCTGCTGTCTCTTCACCAATAATTTTAGTTTTTACTGGCCCAGAAGGTGGAAACGTTTCTGCCATCGCCTCTGCTTGAAACCGTATAGCGGCTTCGGCAAGTACAGTTGAGTACACGCCACATGCACCTTCCCACGGCTCTGTGCGTTCTTCGTATTGAAAACCTAAAACGTCAAGTCCATCTACGTATGTGTCAGCCCAATCTTTGCGGCTATTTATATCCGCATCAACTAGAGTCATTAACTCTGTCGCCATGACATCTACGTCTTCGTCTTCCATTTCCTCTACTAAGTTTCCATAAAAACCACCTTCTCCAACCTCTTGGCCGGGGATAATAGTAATTTCTACAGAACCATCGTCTAGGGTAACTCGTTCAGGATCTACGATCTCTATTTCAAGTTCTGTTGGTTCGCCTAATTCTTCGTCATCTAGGGGGGTGAGCATTGTGTCTATAGCCATGATTTAATCCTAGTAATACCCCGCATTCCTGCGCGATTTAAAATATTGAATTTCGTCTTGTTCATCAGTCGGTAATCTGATAAACCCGCCTTGTCTAAACCGCATCAGTGCCATGACCGTTGAGTCAACCAAATCATCGTGACTCATAAACGGAAACCCTGCGATTTCTTCTATTACTTCTTCTGCCCAACGCGTTGGGGGCATCCAACACATCTGAGAAGACACAATATCTGCTACAGAGTTTAAACGTGCTAACTTATCACCAGTGCCGCGATGAGGTGTATACTCTGATATGGGTAAACCCATGCGTCTCATCTCTTGGTAGATAGCCGTACCTGCGCTTTTCTTTTCTACAATAAACGCGTCTGGATCCCATGCGTTATATTCTTCCATACATAACGTTTTTAACTCTGGAAACTCCAAACGTTTCTTAATACTGTTTAACAGGATAATGTGGTGTGCATTTTCTTCTTCATTAAAGAACACACCCCACGTAGTCAATGCCGTATAGTCAGCCCTGTTATGTGTTTCTGCCGCCGCGTCTAACGACATGATTATATATTCACATGCAGGTGGATTATCTTTACCCCACATCTGCCACCACTCGCGTTTTATAATAGACGCTTCTTCTGCGGTTGGTTCTTGCTGATACTGTGCGTTCCACTGAAACGTGGGCATTGACGCTTTTGTACGTAACAACGCTTCTAGGTCAAAGAACTCAGGCCACAGTGGTTTTTGTACTAACTTGTTAGTCTTTTTGTCTTTAACGTCTAATATAGCAGGAAACTCAATGACTTCAAACTGGTCAGCGCGATCATTTTGTGTCATATCACGTATAACACGCCCAGTTAGGTCATCCATGTGCCAACGTGTCTGTATAATAGCCACTCTCCCGCCGGGCATAAGTCGTGTTCGTGCGCCAAACGTGTACCATTCGTATGCTTTATCAAAAACTATAAAGTTTCCGTTGATTACATCCTGCTCTGAGTGCGGATCGTCTACAAGAAGTAAGTCTGCGCCCCGTCCAGCTAACGCTGAACCCACGCCACAGGCATAATATTCGCCCCCAACGTTAGTATTCCATCGTCCGGCTGATTTCGAGTCTATTGCAAGGCTAACTGTGGGAAATATTTCTTTATACGAGTCTAAAGCGATTAAATTTCGTACTTTTCGGCCAAAATCTACTGCCAAATCGGTGGTATGGGACACCATCATGACTTTTTTATTTGGATTTCTGCCTAAAAACCACGCTGGATAGAAAATTGACACTAATTGAGACTTGCCATGGCGTGGAGGTATGTTTACGCAGATACGATCTTTCTCTCCACGCTCAATTGCCATCAACTGATCAGCTAAAATGCGGTGATGTTTACCTACAATGTAGTCTGGTTGCATATTTTTGCAAAATTCTATGAGGTCATCGTATGATTTTTGTTTTATTTTGCGGTCTTCTAGCTCATCAACAATGCGATTGATCTCTACTACTTCATCATCTGAGTAGCTATCGAGGTTATCCAACATAATTTGGATTTCATCCTCGGTAAAATCAGTCGTCATATTCAATTTCTGATATATCTCCAAGTTCTTCGTCTATACAGAACTCATCGTCCTCTATGACTACCGCATCCACTATATCTTCCACGGGTTTTACCAATTTTTCTAACTTACCACGCAATTTTGCACGTAAATCTTCTGTGGTTTGGTGTGTAATAGTCACTTCAGACTTCTCCGCAAACAATCCTACATCTGAAATCTTGCCCAATAGCTCTAAAGCACGCAGTCTGTAGCGTGCATCGGGGTTTTCTGTTTCTAAAAGCAGTTTATTAGTTACCAAATGTCGTATTTGGGTTGCGCTATCAGCAACAGATTGGCCGAATTCAGTGAGTATATTG
>CEVB01010817.1_pt1 | contig 12709 bp, 10 predicted proteins | sample 531381 | NCBI WGS metagenome assembly CEVB01 (sample SAMEA2622763, study PRJEB7988) | marine metagenome | biome: marine biome (ENVO:00000447); feature: surface water layer (ENVO:00002042); material: "saline water (ENVO:00002010), including plankton (ENVO:xxxxxxxx)" | depth 5 m | reverse complement strand
GGCTGATATCTCCGTTCAGTACGAAATCACCGAAGAAACTGCTATTGCTGAGCACAGATTTCTCGGCGTCGTTGGCCAATACTTCGCTTATTTTCTGAATGTGCTTTAATTTTGCCAGCACCATCAAAGTGTCACCAGCATGAAATACCGGCTTTTTATCCGGTAATATCCATTCGCCGTCGCGGATAACGCCCAAAAACTGAATTGGCTGCTTAAATTGAAAATCCTGCCAGCCCAGAGTTAACACCGGAGATGTGTCTGTCACCTTAAACGATAACACCTCCATCACGTCGTTGCTTGGAATAGCATCAAGTGGCATGGCGTTGTCCGGTGCCAATTCAGCCGGTACTTCCAGCTTTAACCAACGGGCTACCGGCACTATGCTCCAGCCCTGAACAACCAGCGAGACAATAACCACCACAAAAGCGACGTCAAAATACAGGTGTTCATCGGGCATGCCGGCCAGCCAGGGAAATAACGCCAGAATAATAGGTACCGCGCCGCGAAGGCCAACCCAGCTGATAAATAACTGATCCCTTACCGGAAAACGAAATGGTATCAGGCTGAATAGCACGGCGATCGGCCTGGCGACAAAGATCAGGATCGCCGCAAGGATGAGCGCTGACAGCAAATGGTTCATTAAGTTGCTCGGTACGACCAGCAACCCAAGCATCAAGAACATGCTGATTTGGCTGATCCAGGCTAAACCATCATGCATACGCAATATATGTATAATTTGCGGCAATCTGGCATTGCCTACCAGATACCCCATCAGATACACGGCCAAAAAGCCGCTACCGCCAAACATATTTGTCATGGCATAAATAAAGATACAGCTGGCAACCGCCAGCAATGGGAAAAAGGCAAAATTCAACGGCAGTTTGCGGCATAAAAACACGAATACCCGCCCTGCTCCATAACCCATTACACCGCCAACTACCGCTTGCTGTAAAAAGGTTCTGCCAACGTCCCAGCTTAGCGCATGGCCTTCAGCTAAAACGCCAACCAATGTCAGCGTTAACATAACCGCCATAGGGTCATTACTGCCTGATTCAATTTCAAGCGTAGATGCCACCCGTTCTTTAATGCGAAGGCCTTGGGACTGAAATATAGAGAACACCGCTGCCGCATCGGTTGAACTTAAAATTGCACCGAGCAACAGGCCTTGTAATAGCGTCATATCCAGCAGATAAGCGGCTGACACCCCTACAATGGCGCATGTGAGTACCACGCCGACCGTTGCCAGCATTGATGCCGGCGCTAATGCGACACGAAAGCGCTCCGGATGCGTGCGCATACCGCCGTCAAACAGAATAATCACTAAGGCGATAGAGCCAATTAAAAATGCGACCTGGGGATTGTCGAACTGAATGCCGACGATACCTTCCTCGCCGGCCAGCATACCAATAATGAGAAACACAAGCAGCATAGGCGCGCCGAGACGCGCCGAGATAAGAGTTGCTATAATGCTGATTACAAAAAGAAAACCGCCAACTAATATTGCGAGGTTTATGCCATCCACTCTAACCTCCTGATTAATTAGACGTTTGAAATCTCCCGCACGATGGCATTTAACGCATCCAATGGCTGTGCAGCCTTAGTAATAGGACGGCCAATTACCATATAATCCACACCAGCCGTAAGCGCCTGAGCAGGCGTCATAACCCTGCGTTGGTCATCCTGGGCAGTGCTTGCCGGACGGATGCCAGGTGTTACCAGACAGAACTTCTGACCGAATGTCTGCTTTAATAGTGTAGCTTCCTGGGCAGAACATACTACGCCATCTAAACCTGAACTGTGTGCCAACGTAGCCAGCTTCATAACCTGCTGCTCTGGTGTCAGCTGTATGCCTAACTCTGTCAGGTCACTCTGTTCCATACTGGTTAATACTGTAACAGCAATAAGGTGTGGTTTTTCAGTGCCATAGGATATCAGAGATTCGCGCGCCGCGCTCATCATTCTGCTACCGCCACAAGCGTGCACGTTAACCATCCAGACTCCAAGATCGGCTGCGGCTTTAACTGCCTTTGCGACAGTATTGGGGATATCGTGAAATTTTAGGTCGAGAAATACATCAAACCGTCTTTGCTGCAACTCCTGCACAAACTGCGGGCCGAAATGCGTGAACATCTCCTTTCCCACTTTCAAGCGGCATAGGGCCGGGTCCAGTTGACTAACCAGGTTCAGCGCGTCTTGTTTTTGTTCAAAATCCAGCGCAACCACAACAGGCGTTTGGCAAACCATATCTTTTCCTTTACTTCTAACGCCCATCTATACCACCAACAGGTTCAACAGTTTCCCACTGCTGGCAAGAGGGACATAACCAATAATGTTTTCGGGTCTTAAAGCCGCAATTACGGCAGCCGTATAACGACTTTTTATCCAGATAAGCATTTACCAGCTCTTTTACAGACGATAGTACTTCTGCGGCCGGTGCTGACTGCTGTTGTCTTATTTGTAGTAGCTGCTGAAAAAGGCGAATACTGGGCTGTTGTGTCAGTTTATCCAGTAAAAATTGCTCTGCAGCGGTGGCGGATCCATGTTCCGATAGCCAGGCTGCTAATAACACCGTCGCTGTAATATTGTTATGTTTATTAGCCAGATGGCTAAGCAACTGATACCACTCTTCACCGGCTAAATTGCACTGTTGCAATAACGGTAATATGTCAGCTGCCCATTGTGGCTTGTGTTCAGCAATATAGAGCAATGCAGATTTTGCCAGCGCCTTTTCGTTTACCTGTAAAGCTTGCTGGGCCAACTCATATTTTGGCCGTATCGCTGCCGGATAACGCTCAGCAAGTTCTGCTATTAAGGTGATGTTGGTATCAGACGATTGTTTTTGCGCCTCTATCTGCATATTAGCCTGCGCTATGCGCAGTGATCGAGAGTTAGTCGCATCAACAGCTGCGCTATATTGTTTTGCTTTACTCCACTCGTGAGTAGCAATAAAAATACTGAATAACTGCTTTAAAGCCGCCTCGCCCAGAGACGGCGATTTTACCAGCGTGACCAGCAGTTTCTCTGCCCGGTCATACAAACCTGCAGAAAAATAATCTTTTGCCAGCTCAAATTGTATTTGCTGTGCTTGTGGCTTAGGCAGCTTTAACTGGTGCAGTTTTTCATGTATGCGAATAGCTTTATCCCAATCACCTTTACGGCGGAACAAATTCGCTAATGCAAGGTAGGTTTCGATGGTCGCCGCTTCAATATCCAGCAGTTCCAGCAGCTGCTCAATGGCTTTGTCTTCTTGATCTGTCAGCAGAAAATTCAAACCCGACGATAAATTTCGGGTAATGCTGGCCCGGCCTTTCAGCTCTTTATGTTTTACGCTGTTTCGCCCCATAAACCAGCCGTAGGCTGCTGCTACCGGTAATAATAAAAACAGCAGCTCCAACATAGGTTAGTGGCTTTCCGTTGATTTACGCAGCCAACCCTTAGCTTTACGTTGTAAGGAATACAACATGATGATAAGCCAGCCAAGTAACATACCAAGCAGTAAGAACAATAGTGCGATATCAACTACTCTGAGCTGAACACTGATGACAAGAAGGTTTAAATCAGCAACCTGCTGATTGATAGAACCAAACAGTACCCCTGCCAAAATCAGGGCTACTAATACGACGATATAAAGTAGTCTGCGCAAGGGATACTCCGGTTACGCCTGAACATCTCAATAACAGAGCAATCAGGTGTTGTCTTTTACCCGGTCACGTAACTCTTTGCCTGGTTTAAAGTGAGGGACATATTTTCCGTCTAACTCAACTTTATCACCCGTTTTAGGGTTACGGCCTACGCGAGGTGCACGGTAATGCAATGAGAAACTGCCAAAACCACGAATTTCAATTCGTTCGTTGCCAGCTAATGACTGTGCCATCTGCTCGAGGATTTCTTTAACTGAAGCTTCAACATCCTTGACCTGAATATGTGGGAAATCAGTAGCTAATTTTTCAATTAATTCAGACTTGGTCATAGACCCTCCGGCAAACCTGCTAATGGATAAAGCAGGAGGCATTTGCCCCCTGCTTTGTTAGCAATTAATCCTGCTTCTGAGCAGCTTTAAATGCTTCGGCCATAGCGTTACCACCAAAATCAGCTTCTTGTTGCTTGCTGTTGATAGTATCCATAGCTTCTTTTTCTTCAGCTTCGAACTTCGCTTTGATTGACAGGCTGATTACGCGGTTTTTGCGGTCAACACCCATTAAACGAGCTTCAACTTCTTCGCCTACTTTCAGTACAGTAGTTGCATCTTCGATACGCTCACGCGCGATGTCAGATACACGGATATAACCTTCTACAGCACCTTCTAACATCACAGTAGCGCCTTTAGCGTCAACGGCAGTTACTTCACCTTTAACGATAGCACCTTTTTTGTTGTCAGCAAGGTAACCATTGAACGGATCTTCATCCAGTTGCTTGATACCTAAAGAAATACGCTCGCGCTCTGGGTCAACTTGCAGTACAACGGCGTGTACTTCGTCGCCTTTCTTGAACTCGCGAACGGCTTCTTCGCCAGTGGCGTTCCAAGAAATGTCTGACAGGTGAACCAGACCATCGATGCCGCCATCCAAGCCGATGAAGATACCGAAGTCAGTGATTGACTTGATCTTACCGCTTACACGGTCACCCTTGTTGAAGCCCTTAGCGAACTCTTCCCATGGGTTAGCTTTACACTGCTTCAGACCTAAAGAAATACGACGGCGTTCTTCGTCAATTTCCAGAACCATAACTTCAACAGTATCACCCAGGTTAACTACTTTAGATGGGTGGATGTTCTTGTTAGTCCAGTCCATTTCAGATACGTGTACTAAACCTTCAACGCCTTCTTCGATTTCAACGAAGCAGCCGTAGTCAGTCAGGTTAGTTACGCGACCAGTGATTTTCGCACCTTCTGGGTAACGTGAAGCGATAGCTGCCCACGGATCTTCGCCCATTTGTTTCAGGCCTAAAGATACGCGTTGCTTCTCGCGGTCGAATTTCAGTACTTTTACCGGAATTTCGTCGCCAACGTTAACGATTTCGCTTGGGTGCTTAACGCGCTTCCATGCCATATCAGTGATATGCAGTAAGCCGTCTACGCCACCTAAGTCAACGAATGCACCGTAGTCAGTCAGGTTCTTAACGATACCTTTAACTTCCATGCCTTCTTCCAGCGTTTCTAACAGCTGGTCACGCTCATGGCTGCTTTCTGATTCAATAACCGCACGACGTGATACCACCACGTTGTTACGCTTCTGATCCAGTTTGATAACTTTGAACTCAAGTTCTTTGTTTTCCAGGTGCAGAGTGTCACGCACCGGACGTACGTCTACTAATGAACCAGGCAGGAATGCACGAATACCGTCAACTTCAACCGTGAAGCCACCTTTAACTTTACCAGTGATAACACCGATAACAGTTTCTTTGTCTTCACAAGCTTTTTCCAGGCGTACCCAGGCTTCGTGACGTTTCGCTTTTTCGCGCGACAGTAAGGTTTCACCGAAACCATCTTCAATCGCGTCTAACGCTACGTCAATGATGTCGCCAACGCTAACTTCGATTTCGCCGTTCAGAGATTTGAACTGTTCAACCGGAATTGCAGCTTCTGATTTCAGACCAGCGTCAACCATAACGACGTCTTTCAGAACGGCAACAACAGTACCTTTAACAATGGCACCCGGACGGGTTTCGATGGCTTTGAGGCTTTCCTCAAATAATTGTGCAAAATTTTCAGTCATATTCACTTTTTCAGTTAAGTGCTCCACGCTGCATCATGCGTTGTGGGGTTGCTAAATTAACCTGTTTAAATCCATTTAACAGGCTGTCCAAAATGCGGTTTTGGCCTGGTTCATACCACAGCTGGCAACTTCATGCCGGTGTAGTTCAGTACCTCTTCCAACACTTGTTCAATCGTTTTGTTTGTCGAATCCAGCATATAGGCATCAGCAGCCGGTTTTAATGGCGCAGTGGCGCGGTTCATATCGCGCTCGTCCCTAGCCTGGATTTCGCTCAAAAGGTCGTCGATGTTAACATCAAAGCCCTTCTCTTTCAACTCCAAATAACGCCGTCTGGCGCGCTCTTCGGCGGTGGCGGTTAAAAATATTTTAACGTCTGCCTGGGGAAAAACTACCGTCCCCATATCGCGACCATCCGCAACCAGGCCCGGCTCTTCAGCAAAAGCACGCTGACGACGCAGCAGCGCTTCGCGAACCCGCGGCAATGAAGCAATTTTTGACGCAATATCAGCAACTTCCTGCGTACGGATCGTGTGTGTAACGTTTTCGCCTTCCAGCGTAATACGCATGTTGCCTGTTTCGTCACTACTAAACTGAACATCGAGGTGCGCAGCCAGAGGTTGCAGCGCTTCTTCGTCATCACTTTCGATTTGATGATGCATAGCAGCTAAAGCCAAAACCCGATATATGGCGCCACTGTCCAGTAATTGCCAGCCTAAGCGCTGAGCCAGCAAGCGACAAATAGTGCCTTTGCCTGAACCACCCGGGCCATCAATGGTAATTACTGCTGCAGAGTGTGGCATCCTACCCCCTTTAACTACTGGTTAATCGGATTTAAAAACGGCGGTATTATACAGCTTTTTGCGACAAAATCTGTGTTTAATTACGATAAAACGAAGGAAAGACGCGCGCTCAGAAGGCTACGCGTCTGGATGACGCGCTATCTAGCGAGCCAGTTGCTGAAAGACACTGAAGTAGTCAGGGAAGGTCTTTGCTGTGCAGTCAGGGTCTTCAATAGTCACGGCAGTATCACTTAACGCAACCAAAGAGAAACACATCGCCATGCGATGGTCGTTGTAGGTTGCGATACTCGCATGCTTCAGTTGAGACGGCGGGACTATTTTCAGATAATCGTGGCCTTCTTCAACCTCAGCTCCAACTTTGCGAAGTTCAGTCGCCATGGCAGCCAAGCGGTCTGTTTCTTTTACCCGCCAGTTGTACACGTTACGGATAACAGTTGGGCCCTCAGCAAACAACGCTGCAGTGGCTATGGTCATCGCGGCATCCGGTATGGCGTTATAATCACGATCAATACCGATCAGCTTGTTACGCGTTACCTTTATATAATCATCGGCCCATTCAACATCGGCGCCCATTGCTTCCAGTGCATCAGCAAAATGAATGTCGCCCTGCACAGCGTGTTTGCCAATACCGGTCACTTTAATACTACCACCTTTAATGGCAGCTGCTGCCAGAAAATAAGAGGCTGAAGATGCATCCCCCTCCACCAGCCATTTACCTGGGGAACGATATTGTTGATTGCCACTGATGCTAAAGCGCTGATAGCCGTGATTGACCACATCAACACCAAAGCGTTGCATCAGGGCCAGCGTAATGTCGATATAAGGCTTGGATACCAACTCGCCAATAATCTCTATTTCACTGTTACCGTTAAGTAACGGCGCCACCATTAATACTGCAGTTAAAAACTGGCTTGAAATACTGCCATCGATTTTTATCGTGCCACCGTTCAGTGGCTGGCCTTTAATACGCAAAGGCGGAAAACCATCTTGCTGTAAATAGTTTATCTCCGCATGCCACTGCTGCAACGCATCAACTAAGTGACCAATTGGCCGCTCATACATGCGGGGCTCGCCAGTCAGGGTAACATCGACACTGGATGCGGCTAACGCCGCAGTTAAAGGCCGCATGGCGGTGCCGGCGTTGCCGAGAAACAGGGTGATGGCATGAGGATGACTAAATAACCCGCCCAGCCCCTGTACCTTACACTCAGTGCGGCACGGCGACAGTGTGTAGTTGACCCCAAGCGAGGTTAGCGCATTAAGCATGTGCCTGACATCGTCACTATCAAGTAAGTTACTGATCTGCGTTGTGCCTTCTGCCAGAGCCGCAAGAAGCAACACCCGGTTAGAGATGCTTTTTGAGCCCGGCAAATGTACTTCGCCGTTAACTTTCGCAATGGGTTCTAATGTCAGTGTCTTCATCCGTGCACCCGCTCAAATTCTTGCATAAAACTTACCAGGGTTTGTACGCCTTCCGGTGGCATAGCGTTGTAAATACTGGCCCGCATACCGCCAACCATACGATGGCCTTTAAGTGCCAGCAGGCCATGATGCTCCGCCTGTTCGACAAACATATCATTCAAACGCTCATCGCCAAGGAAAAAAGGCACATTCATCCAGGAGCGGTAGCTTGGGTCCACATCGTTAGAGTAGAAGTCACTTTTATCAATATAATCATAAAGTAAAGTAGCCTTCGCTTGGTTACGCGTAGCCATGGCGGTTACGCCACCCTGGTGTTTTAACCATTTAAACACCAGCCCGGCGAGATACCAGGCAAAAGTTGGTGGTGTATTAAACATGCTGTCATTTTCAGCAGCCAGACGATAATCCAGCACGGAAGGAATAACGGTTTCTTTAGACGGCAATAAATCTTCGCGTACGATAGCCAGTGTTAAACCGGAAGGACCGATATTTTTCTGTGCGCCAGCATAGATCACGCCATAACGGCTGATATCGATTGGCCTTGATAAAATCGTTGACGATAAATCTGCGATAATTGGGCTGCTGGTATCAGGCAAACCGGTAAATTCAACACCGTCTACGGTTTCATTCGGGCAACAATGCACATAAGCGGCACCTGCTGTTAGTTGCCAGTCTGATGGTGCAACGATTGAGCGAATACCTTCCGCCGTCTTCTGGCGGATATCCTGCACATTAATCTGGCCGTATTTAGTCGCTTCTTCAACCGCTGATTTGGACCAGGCACCGGAGACGATGTAGTCGGCAGTTTGTCCTGCCTTTAACAAATTCAATGGTACTGCCGAGAATTGGCCACGACCACCGCCGTGCATAAATAACACTTTATAATTCTGCGGAATAGCGAGCAAATCGCGTAAATCTTGTTCCGCTTGCGCGGCGACCTGAATAAATGCCTTGCTGCGGTGGCTAAGCTCCATCACTGAGCAACCCTGCTGTTGCCAGTTTATAAACTCCTGTTGTGCCTGCTGCATTACCTCTACCGGCAACATTGCCGGCCCGGCACAAAAATTAAAGGTGGTCATAATGTACTACTTGCTCCTGAATTAGCGTTCTAATGCACTGGCTTGGTTGTTAAACGTGCCGCCGGCTTAACCGGTCTTTTATCTGCGCTTAAAAGCAAAACGAGCGCAAAAGCGCCCGTTTTATCTGGGTGTTACTCTTCTTCATCCTGCGCTAACTGTGTATCGGTCAGTACAGTGCTTGCGGCTTTCTCTGCTTCTGCCGCTGCTAACTCTTCAGCATCCTGGATTTCGTCAATCTTTTCCACGCCAACTACTTTTTCGTTGTCTGCGGTGCGGATCAGAATAACGCCCTGGGTATTACGGCCAACTTCAGATACTTCGTTGACACGGGTACGAACCAGAGTGCCTTTGTTTGAAATCATCATGATTTCATCCAGCTCATTTACCTGTACGGCACCTACAACCAGGCCATTACGCTCTGATACTTTAATCGACACAACGCCCTGAGTAGCACGGCTCTTCGCCGGGTATTCCTGTAGTGCCGTGCGTTTACCGTAACCGTTTTCGGTGACTGTCAGTACCGGGCCATTGCCATTTGGAATGATCAATGAAACCACTGAGCCACCTTCGCGCAATTTAATACCGCGTACGCCCGTTGCGGTACGACCCATGCTACGCACCTGATCTTCAGCAAACCGTACTACTTTGCCGTCATCTGAGAACAGCATTATTTCACTGCTACCATCGGTAATGCCGACGCCGATTAAGCGGTCGCCGTCGTTCAGGTTAACCGCAATAATACCGTTAGAGCGCGGGCGCGAGTATTCAGTCAGTGCGGTTTTCTTCACGGTACCATTAGCCGTTGCCATGAAGACGTATTTGTTTTCTTCGTATTCACGTACCGGCAGAATAGCATTAATGCGCTCACCTTCTTCCAGTGGCAGTAAGTTCACGATTGGCTTACCGCGCGCCGTGCGGCTGGCCAGTGGCAACTGATATACTTTCATCCAGTACAGACGGCCACGGTTAGAGAAACACAGAATAGTGTCGTGCGTGCTGGCTACCAGCAGTTTGTCGACAAAATCTTCATCTTTTACTGTGGTGGCTGCTTTACCTTTACCACCACGACGCTGTGCTTCGTAATCTGATAACGGCTGGTACTTGGCATAACCTAAGTGAGACAGTGTAACCACTACATCTTCTTCGGTGATCAAGTCTTCCATATTGATATCCAGCATATTGTCCTGGATATCAGTGCGACGCGCGTCGCCATATTGCTCTTTTACCGCCTGCAACTCTTCACAGATCACTTCCATTAAGCGCTCTGGGCTTGCCAGAATATGCAGCAATTCAGCAATCAGTTCTAATAACTGCTTGTATTCGTCAAGGATCTTCTCGTGCTCAAGTCCAGTCAGTTTATGCAAGCGTAAATCCAGAATGGCCTGTGCCTGCTGCTCAGTTAAGAAGTATTTACCGTCACGAATACCAAAATGCGCTTCCAGCCACTCTGGGCGGGCAGCGTCTTGCCCTGCCCGTTCCAGCATGGCGCTTACATCACCTAACTGCCAGCCGCGATCGACTAAACGTAGTTTCGCTTCTGCCGGGCTGGGCGAGGTTTTAATCAGCTCGATAATTTCGTCGATGTTTGCCAGCGCTATAGCCAAACCTTCCAGGATGTGGGCGCGATCGCGTGCTTTACGTAAATCGTAAACAGTGCGGCGGGTTACCACTTCACGGCGGTGCAGCACAAAACACTGCAACATCTCTTTGAGGCTTAACAGCTTAGGCTGGCCCTGATCCAGTGCCACCATGTTGATACCAAACACGGTTTGCATTTGGGTGTTGGCATACAGCTGGTTCAGCATTACATCACTGGATTCACCGCGCTTAAGCTCGATGACAATACGCATACCGTCTTTATCAGACTCATCACGTAGCGCCGAGATACCTTCAATGCGTTTTTCTTTAACCAGTTCGGCAATCTTCTCAATCAGACGGGCTTTGTTAACCTGATACGGGATTTCATTAACGATAATGGCTTCGCGGCCGGTTTTCTCGTCAGTTTCAATCTCGGTTTTAGCACGGATATATACCTTACCCCGGCCGGTGCGATAGGCTTCTTCAATACCTTTACGGCCGTTGATAATAGCCGCCGTGGGGAAATCCGGCCCCGGGATAAATTGCATCAATTCATGCAGTTCAATATCAGGGTTCGCAATCAACGCTAAACAGCCGTCAATCACTTCCGTTAAGTTATGTGGCGGTATATTGGTCGCCATACCAACTGCAATACCGCTTGAACCGTTTACCAGCAGATTAGGTACCTTGGTGGGCATAACCGCCGGAATTTGTTCAGTACCGTCGTAGTTAGGCACATAGTCGACAGTTTCTTTATCAAGATCGGCCAGCAATTCGTGCGCAATGCGCGCCATACGTACTTCGGTATAACGCATCGCTGCAGCAGAATCACCATCGATAGAACCGAAGTTGCCCTGGCCATCAACCAGCATGTAACGCAGTGAAAACGGTTGCGCCATACGAACTATAGTGTCGTACACAGCGCTGTCGCCGTGCGGGTGGTATTTACCGATAACGTCACCTACCACACGGGCAGATTTTTTATAGGCTTTGTTCCAGTCATTGCCCAGTTCCTTCATGGCGAACAATACGCGACGATGCACTGGCTTTAAACCATCCCTTACATCCGGTAAGGCGCGGCCAACAATAACGCTCATGGCATAATCGAGGTACGAATTCTTTAATTCGTCTTCGATATTAATAGGAACTATTTCTCTGGCCAGATCTGTCATAAAACGCTAATTTCCCTTAAAATCAGATAGATAACTCGCTTTTGTCGATGTTATAAAGCGCGAGACAACGCAGGATTCTAACACAGAAAATCCCGCTTGCCATGCATGAAATGCAGTGCAAATCTATCAGCGGCATTGCCGTAATAGATCAAGGCTTTATAATGCGCAAAAACCTAAGAGCAAGAACATATGACTGCAGATGCAAAACAGCCCCGAGTTAACGTCGATCCGGATGAAATTGCTAAATTTAACGATATCGCCTCACGCTGGTGGGATCCGGACGGTGAATTTAAGCCCTTGCATTTACTAAACCCAGTACGCCTGAGTTATATCAGTGACGAGTTGCAGGGCCTGTTTGGTAAGACAGTTATCGACATAGGTTGTGGCGGCGGTATTTTGGCTGAAAGCATGGCTCGCAGCGGGGCCAATGTGACCGGTCTTGATATGGCGCAAGACTCGCTGAATGTCGCCAGACTGCATGCACTGGAAGCCGGCGTGACGCTTAACTATCAACAGGCCACTGCCGAGCAATATGCGGCAGAACACGGTGAGCAATTCGATGTCGTTACCTGTATGGAGATGTTGGAGCATGTGCCTGAACCCATGTCAGTGATTCAGGCTTGTGCGGATTTGGCGAAGCCAGGCGCCACCCTATTCTTCTCAACGTTGAATAAAACCTGGAAAGCTTACCTGTTAGCTATTGTGGGTGCAGAGCATATTATGAAGTTGGTGCCTAAAGGCACGCATGAGTTTAGTAAATTCATCCGTCCGTCCACGCTTATGCGTTATCTGGAACAGGCTGGGCTTGAAATCACTGACGCCACGGGTTTACATTTTAACCCGGTCAGTAACAGCTTTAAGACAGGCCCGGGGCTGGATGTCAATTACATCGTTGTTGCACGTAAACCAGCCTGAAACTCCGGGGCTGGTGATTTTATCCGCAC
>CEVB01017625.1_pt1 | contig 12712 bp, 13 predicted proteins | sample 531381 | NCBI WGS metagenome assembly CEVB01 (sample SAMEA2622763, study PRJEB7988) | marine metagenome | biome: marine biome (ENVO:00000447); feature: surface water layer (ENVO:00002042); material: "saline water (ENVO:00002010), including plankton (ENVO:xxxxxxxx)" | depth 5 m | reverse complement strand
ATAAAAAATTTATCTTTTAATTTACAAAATAATTTTTCTAAACTTTATTTAAAAGATGGATTTCCTTTACTTTTAAATGATGAAAGGAATCCATATAAATCTGTCTATGTAGATAAATTCATACCAAACACTATAGATGATGATAAAAAATTAGAATATCCAAATCCCTATATACAACATCTATATGATATGATTGATTTTGATAAATTTTGGTTTCATAAAAACAAAGATACTTTGTTTGGTGGAATGATGGAATGGGCTGTACAAAATTATGATATAGGAAAAGATACCGAACAGAATGGATTATGGCAAGAATGGATGGGCATGAAACCTAAAGAACTACAAAGAAAAATGAAAAGAAATATGTGGTGCTTTGGTCATTTATCACCTATGATGAATGAAAAATTTGTAAAACAGGAGTTATTGAATGATAAAATTCTATTGGAAAACTGATTCAGTATTTGATTACTATCCATCTTTTATATTTGGAAAAAGTACTGCCACACATAGGTGGAGTATACTAACAAGTAACGATTTATCTGAATCTACTTTTATTTCTTTTATATCACCTTACAATTGGAGATATCCACCAGCAGAAGAATTTTATGAAATCATAAAAGAATTGAAACTCAAACATCCACACATTAAAATTTTAGCTCAATGGAAAGATGAAATCATACAGGCACCTGAACATGATGATTTACATCGTGTGTTTAAGTTGTTAGTTGAAAATAATATTTTTGATAAAAGTGAGATATTAGTATTCTCACCAAATATAAATGATAGTGTGGTTTATAAATACTTTACACACGCTTCATATAAATTTGCACCTACACACTATATGATTCCAAGAATTATAAATAGAGAAGGCCATACAGATGTACATATGAAAGATGATTTGTATCCAAATGATGATGGTAGATATTTCGGAACTAAACCTATACTTGAAAATCGTATTGAATTACCAAGAGAAAAAAAGATTTTAAGTAGTGCAAGAAAATGGAATCATTACAGAGGAACTTTCTATGAAAAGTTATTAACGGATTATTCACATTTAATAAATGATGATAATATTATAAGGTTTTATGATTTTGGAACTTCAGATACATTACCATCTAAGTTTGGTAAACGAACTTATTACGATTTGTTTCCACACAATGAACCACCAGAGAAACTTGAAAACAAATTGATGCAAGATTGTGAAGAAAAATATTATGAACCATTAGTTGAAAACTATTTACAATCATATGTAGCGGTAATACACGAAACTTGTTTTCCAGATTTTCACGAATCGAATAATGCGGAAGAACAATATTTTAATCAATATCATATGACCGAAAAAACATTAATACCTATTGCTAGTAAATGTATTATATTTACAAATTCACATCATGATTTTGATGTTTACTTGGAAAAGATTGGTATAAAAACATTTTCACATTTTTTTGAAAATATGAGTTTGTTTGAAATACTCGATGAAATAAATTCTTGGGATATGAAAAAAGTAAAAAAGTTTTATGATAGAGATGATGTACAAGAAATAATAATTAGTAATTATAATATTTGGAAAAAGTGGATGGATGTATCTTACAGAGATATTCAAATACAAAAGGAATTATATGATTATATATACTAACCAAGAAAATTCTATATTAGTTCAAGATTTGAAATATAATGGTTACATTAATGAAGTAAGAGAAAGTAATGAGTGTAATGAAAATTTTGTTTTTATATATGTAGTATTGAGTTCTGATATTGATTACGATTTTTTAAATGAAGTTAAGTGTAAAAAATTGATAATTGATTATGCTTCTAATGATTGTATTACCATTGGCCAGTTAGAAACAATAAAAGAAAATATGAAAAGAGAACATAAAGTAATTTCTAAATCTCTTGATTTCAAAGAATTAAATCATTTATTTTATGACCAACAATTATTTAGATTTAAAAGTAGTCATAATGCTTTAAGACCTTATCATGATTTGAAAAGAAACTTTCATGATACATATTTACTACCACATAAGAAAGCTACTTTCTTTGTTGGACATCCACGATATCACAAGTTAAAATTATTAAATCATTTATACTTAAATAAAAAACTTGATGATTTGTATTGGACAAGTTCTGATGTTAGGTATGATTTACCAGAAAATGTTCATTGGGGATTTGATAATATGGATAGAGAGGAAGAATATTTTAATTTTGATGTTATTAAAGAATTACCACAAAAACTTGATTATGGTTATGAATCTACTGAAGTACCATTAACTTCTATTGGTATAACTTTTAATTTTGGATTTTATTTAAACTCTTGTTTTGATATAATTGGTGAAACAAATTTTCATAATGATTATTTTGTACATCATGTATCTGAAAAAATATTAAAACCTATCATGTTAGGTATGCCGTTTGTTTGTTTAAATTTACCAAATACGATTAGTAAGTTAGAGAAAAATTTTGGGTTTGATTTTTCTGATTCTACATTTGGACATGAGTATGATACTATTCAAAATTATGATGAAAGGTTAGATGTTATAAAAACAAAAGTTACAAAATTACTACACTATAGTAGAAGAGATTTAAAAAAATTATCATATGATTATTATGAAAAACAAACAAAGAATACAGAAATTTTATTTGAAGTTTTTTGGAAAGGTTCTTTAGATAAGATAATGGAGTATATAAATGAATAGAGTTTGGGTATTTGGGTGTTCACACTCTAACACTTGTGGTATCAATGAAGATGAGTTTTGGGGTAAATTGTTAGCTGATAAATTAGGATTAAGATTTAGAAAATTAGAATCTTATGTAGATGATTTAAATGGATTGAATATTGAGTACAATTCAAAATCAGGACAATGGGCTTCTGATATTATTTACGGAGATGGTGGTTGTGGTATTGATGTTATACAATTACATGCTATGACGATAGTACATTTAGGTTTGATAAAACCAAGTGATGTTGTTATTTTTAATGCTTCGTATTCAACACGAATACACTCTACACATTTAGTTCATAGTACAACCCAAGATAAAAACTTTGTAAACACACATACTGATTTGATAAAACATTTTGAAGATACATTCATGACAGCTACGGTACATACACCAGAAGAAAAAAAACATTGGTTAGGAAAAGAAGATAAGGTTTCTCTTAATTTTAAACACGAACTAACTTTATTTGCTCAATGGTATCTAAGACAAAAATTTACATATGATATGTTAAAACAAACTGGTGCTGAAATTTATCAATGGTTGTTAGAACCAAAATATATAATTGAAGAATTGTTGAATGCTGTTGATGAAGATACAATACACTCAGAATGGCAACAAGGTAAGAGCCAAGCTTTTGAGTGTGCTTATTCATTATTCAAAGAAAAACATACTGGTTGGGAAAATTTATTAGAGTGTCCTGAGATGGAGGCTAGACATTATGAATCAAAAAAGAAAGCAAAAGTAGAATGTTGGAGTGATGTTTTTTCAGAAGTGTATCCATTACAATATAGAAAAGATGGACATCAAAATCCACAAGGACATGAGTTTATGGCAGAAACTTTTTACAAACAAATTTTAAAGTATAGAGATGAAAATAGATAAAAAATATTTAGTAGTAAATGGATGTTCTTTTAGTGAAGGACATAACTTAGGTACAGATGGTGCCTGGCCAAGATATTTGGGTGAGTACTTGAACATGGAAGTTGTTAATCTTTCACATGGTGGTGGTGGTAATGATACGATTGTTAGTAACTTAAGACACTATGGTGATATAAATAAAGATATTGCTGAGGATAGTTTTTTCATTTTACAATTAACAGAATGTTTACGATATTCAGTATCCATAGAATTAGGTGATGAAATAATACCTCATGTTTTTACACCTTTACAATTTATGTATGGTGATAGAAAATTTAAAGATTGGAATATGGATAGTCCAGTAAATAAATGGGTGTATGATAATCGATATGCTTTAGCACCAATATTTGTTAATATTACTGAAAGATTATATAATACTTATAATTTAATTTTAAATATGGTGAATTGGTTTGAAAGCAACAATTATCCTTATTTAATTTTTGATGGGATAAATAATCATATACCAGTACTAACTTCAAGAGGTAATTGGGTATTAGAGGGTTCTAATCCAAACCATGAAAGTTTTGGTATCGAGGTGTGTGATATAAATCCACAAAACAATAGAGATTTCAGTAGATACTCAATAACACGAGGTATTCCTACACAATTAATAAATCAAATAAAAAATTTAAAATATTATTACAAAGATAAAATATTCTTAAGAGAGTTAGATTCAAAACAAAATATTGATGGTATTGATTACACCAAAGGAAATGATGGCCATCCAAATAAAAAAGGTGCTCAAATGTGGGCTAAGCACTTATTAGGGGTAATTGATGGATTGGATTAATTTAGAATTTCTTGATGAAAAATTTTATCGTGATAATCAACGCTATGGTTTAGATTTTGATTTGAGTGATATAATTTTATATGAAGAAGAAGAGTATGCGATTATACGAGAGTATTATAGATTTATTGGTGATAAAAGAAAAGAGGCTGATGAGATGGTAAAAGAATTACTTGATAAGAAAAAAGTGTTGGGAATAAATCCTGGTGAGTTTTTTGAAAGTAAAGTAAATCATCCAAATCTACATAAGATGAGTATGGGGCCAGGCCCAAAGTGGGATATGTATGCTCAAGTAAAATCTTCTCTTGAATCGTTTTCAATGAAACATCCAAATGTTTATGATTTAGATATAAAAACAAAATATCAAAGTTCTTATTTGGGTAGAAGAGGTACAGATAAACGATTTAATTTTTTTAGAATTTGTTATGAACATAAAGATAAAATGTTCATCAATTATTGGAATTATGCATGGGATTGGCAAAACAAAGAAAAAGTTGCTTTTGAAGAGTGGGAGGGTATAAAGTTTCCTTTCTTTACTCGTGAACAAGAAGTTGATACAGAAAGAAAAAGAGCTCATGGTGATTATTATACTTACAATTCTCAATTACTATATGATGCTGTAAAGTTATTAAAAGAAAGTAAATTTAATATTATTCTTGAAACATATGATAGTGGCCCAATCATAACTGAAAAAAGTGTTTTATCGTTTGTTGCAAAAAGAATACCAGTTTTCACTTCTGAAGAAGTAAATAGAAAATCATTAGAAAAACTTGGGTTTTGTACTTTTGATGAAATATACGAGGGATTTGATGTAGAAAAAACATTACTCTTCAATCAAAATTTTCAATATGAAATTAGACCAGATTTTGATTGGGAAGATAATAAAGAATACTATTTACAATGGAAAGAGATAATTAAAAAAGTTAACTCGGATTGGGGTGTTGAGTATTATAAATCTAAACAAGATGAAATACAACACAATTTTGAGTTATGTAAAAAAATAGATAACAATACTTTATATAGTTCAATGGGAGAATTGTTCGATGAAGAATAAAAAATATATAGTGGCTTCTGGTTGTTCATTTACAAATAACTATAAAATTAATATTGATACACACCATAAAGAGAACCGATGGAAAAATGATTCTATAGTAGATTATACTTGGGTAAATTGGTTAAGAGAAATATTAGGTGAAGATGATTATGAGTTTTATAATTATGGAACTACTACAAACGATAACAAAACAATCTGTAGAAGTATTTTTTACAAAGTTAGTGATTTAGTTTATAATCAAAATGTAAATCCAAAAGATATCATAGTAATTGCACAATGGACTACATTGATAAGAAACTCGTGGTTTGTATCACCAGAAAAATACAATGAGATAAAAAAATTAGATATCAGAAAAAATGGAGTTATTAATGACCCATTACCACACACTACTGATTATATAAAATTTGGACAAAAGAAAAATCCATATGAACATGGTTATTTTTATATGACTGGTGGTTTTAATAAAACAGGTCAATACTTAGATGATTATTCACAAAGTTACTTAGTGGATGTATTATCAAAAAATGAAAGATATATAGAGTGGTTTGATTCTTATATTGGTTTGACGAGTTGGTTGGAAAATATTGGTATTGGTAAATTTAATTGTTTTAATATGAATAATAATTTTTCTAAAAAAGCTTTAGAAGGAAGAACACCACCAGATAGTATATGGGATGGAGATGTTTACCAACAATTAATTAAAGATAAAAGAGTTGCACAAACTTGGAAAGATGATATAATTATTTATGATAATCCATATGTTAAAACATACGCTGATAGAATTGATTTTGATAAGTGGTGGTTTTTTGAAGAAGAGGGAGTTCACGAATATGGTGGTATTATTGAGTGGAGTATAAGAAACTTTGATGAAAATGAAGAGAGTGATTTACCTATTGTATTATGGAGAGAATTAAATCACATGAGTGAGAAAGAACAAAGAGAGTATTTAGAACAAAATTGGTACGGACATACTTCATCTTTATTAACTAAAAAATTTGTAAAAGAAATAATTTTAAAAGGTGATTGGGTATGAGTATGCACACCGACCCTATGTTGACTGTAGATATTATTAGGGTACGAGAACAATTAAATATAGATACTTTTGTAGAGACAGGTACAGAATATAGTCATACTTTAAGAATTGCACAATGGTATTTTAAAAAAATGTATAGTTGTGAAATAGATGAAGAAAAAATAAACAGATGGCATGATGAATGGGTTACTGGTATTGTACATAATGATTATGTTAATGATAGGGATGCTGAAGTGATACTTAGTGATTACTCTAAACAAAGAATATTACAATGGCATAATCCAGGTGCTGTTGCTGAGGTTATAAAACTTTATCCTAAATCTTCTTTGGAATGTTTAGAAGAAATATTTACAGAAATAGGACATGATAATTTTATATTATATTTAGATTCTCACATTGACCATCAAGAAAATGTGGGATATATACCATTATTGGATGAACTTGAAATTGTACATAAGATGAATATAAAACCATTCATAGTAATTCATGATTTTAAAAACTCTACATCAGGATTTAGAAGTGGTAGTATTTATGATAATGATAAAGAATTAAGTTATGATTTAGTTAAAGATAGTATGGATAATATCTTTGGTGAGAATAATTACATATATCGTGAATCAAAAGAAAGTTATGTTTATGGTGAAGATGTTAAAGTAGGTGCTGGATATTTTTGGAAAAAGGAATTAGGAAACATCTTTGAAAAATATGATAAAGGATTTTACTAATAAAAATTAAGTTGTATATATTTATATAAGAAGAGTCAATGGTGATAACTCGGGTAACCAATCCTGAAAGACCTAACCCACCATGTAGACTATAAAAACTAATGGGAGGCAAAAAGTTATGGGTATCGAAAAAGACGACTTGAAGAAAATTCAAGTTGGCAATGCAAAATCAACATATAAAGATAGTTTAACAGAAGCTATGACTTTTTTATCGGAAGATGAAAGAGTTATTTTTGTTGGACAACAAATCGTATTTCCTGGCAATCCTATGTCAGCAACTTTAAAAAATGTATCAGAAGATAAAATGATTGAAATGCCTGTGGCTGAAGAATTTCAATTAGGTTTTTGTAATGGTTTAGCTTTAGGTGGTTACAGACCTATTTCATTTTATCCAAGATGGGATTTTCTAATATTAGCAGCTAATCAATTATGTACACATTTAGATAAACTTAACGATTATTCAAAAGGTGATTTTAATCCAATCGTAGGTATTAGAGTGGCAGTACCTACAAGTACACCTATAGACCCTGGTCATCAACACAAGGCAGATTATAGTAAAGAATTTAAATCTATGTTAAAGTATGTAGAGGTTGTGAACTTAGAAAAACCAGAAGATATAATACCAGCGTATAAAAAGTTTTTAGAACCAGATGCTAAACCTACCGTATTTGTAGAATATGTAGAAAGGTATGGTTACTAATGAAGGCGTTGATAATAGGTGGTAGAGGAATGGTTGGAAGACAACTTGTTGATTTGTGTTCTAAGGTTTATGATAAAGTTGGTGTAGTTGATAAAGATTACAAGATACCACAAGATTTACCGAGTAATGCCAAGTACTATGGGTTGGATATGACTCATAGTAGTAACACAGGTATCATTGCAGATTATGACCACATATATCACTTGGCAGGTATTAAGGGTTCACCTTTGAGAGTAAAGGAAAGACCAGAAGATTATTTACCAATGTTACAATTTGATACGAATGTGATTCGTGCAGTTGGTACATGGAAACCTGATTGGTTTCTTTACACAAGTTCAGTTGGTGTTTATCCACCAAGTGAATATTATAATGAAGATGATGTGTGGGATAAAGTTCCAAGTCCAAATGATAAAATTCCTGCATATATAAAACGAATGGGAGAGTTAAGTTGTGAAGCTGTTAGTGTTACAAACGATTATAAAAATATATCCATTGTTAGACCATCCAACATTTATGGGCCTTATGATAATTTTGGTGATGAATCTACCGTAATTGCATCAATGATTAAAAAAGGTTATCATGATGATGTGTTGAATGTGTGGGGAGATGGTACACCGATAAGAGATTTTATATACTCAAGAGATGTTGCACGAGGAATGTTACATATGGTTCAGAATAGAGTAAACGATGTTGTGAATCTTGGTAGTGGTGAAGAAGTTAGAATATCAGATATTGCTAGTGTGATTGGAACATACTTTGGAGTGGAGGTAGAATATGATTTAACAAAACCAAATGGTGATATGAGAAGACAAATGAATGTAGATAGAATGAAATCATATGGGTTTGAAAGAGAATACACATTGGAAATGGGATTAACGGAAACGATAGAGTATTATGAAACAATTCAGTAAGTTATATTTTAATGGTTGTTCTCATACTGCTGGTGGTGGGTTAGAAGTATTTCCACCCGAATATGAACAAATGGGAGTGTATCCAATAAAAGGTTATAGAGAACTTGGATTAGATGTAAATTGGAAACATTGTAAAGAGGTTGCTTATCCACAAAGAGTATCAGAAAATTTAAATCTTAATGTAGTAAATGAGGCAAAACAAGGTGGTAGTTTTTCAAGGATGGTAAGAATGTTTTGGGAATATATTTCTAATCATGGAGATAAAGATACTTTATTTTTCTTAGAGTATCCTGGTGGGTTACGACATGAGTTTTGGTCTACTGATTTAGATGATTATGTTGTTGTGAATACAGCACAGACTACTGAGTATTTATTAGATTTGGATACTCCTTCATTTACAGGTGGACAGAGAAGTTATGATTCACCAGAGTTTCTTAATGATAGAGATAAGGTAAATCCACACTTAGAAACATACTTCAAACATTTATTTAATCCTGATTGTAAAACACATTTTAATCAAGAACTTGTTTTACTATATGGTATGATGTTACATTGTGAACAAAACAAAATACCTTTGATAATAACAGATTTAACAAAAATTTATGATAATGTAAATGATAAACCGTTTTTAAAAATGATGAGAAAACTTTTGGAATCACGAGGTTGGAAGTATGTAAAAATAATAGAACACATACAAGAGTGGTGTAAGTGGAAAAGTTTGTTGATTCAAGATGATTTAAAGGGATTGAAAGCACATAGAAATCCAGATGGAACTTATAAAGAATATGTTGATGGACATCCTGGTTATTATGGGCACATAGAATATGGAAAATTTTTAACTGAAAAAATAGAGGAGTGGTACAAATGAAAATTTTAATTACAGGTACTTCTGGTCTAATCGGATATAATCTTGCGGAAAGATTATTAAAAGATGGATATGAAGTATATGGAACAATACATAAAAATAAAAAAGAAGTAGATGGTGTAAAATACTTTTATGGTGATTTACGAGATATGGAGTTTTGTAAAGAAATCACAGAGGGTATGGATATAGTTGTTAATTGTTCTGCCAATACTTCAAATGCGGTTGATACTGTAAAATCACCATTGGTTCATGTTACACCAAATGTTATAGTGAACACACAATTAATTGAGGCCGCATATTTTAACAAAGTTAACAAGTATGTTTTTATTAGTAGTTCAACGGTTTATCCACCAAGTGGCGAGGATTTAGTTGATGAAACTTGGAATATATTTGAAGAACCTTATCCTGTCTACCATGCCGTAGGTTGGATGAAAAGGTATGGTGAAGTGTTATGTGATTTATATGCTAATCAGTTATCACCAAATATGGATTGTTTGGTTATTAGACCAGGTAATTGTTATGGGCCACATGATAAATGGGATTTTGATAAATGCCATGTTACACCTGCAACAATTAGAAAAGTTATTGATAGACACCATCCAATACAAGTTTGGGGTGATGGTGAGGATATTAGAGATGTAATTTATGTAGAGGATTTTGTAGATGGATTAATTACCGTAATGGAAAATTGTAAAGAAAAACATGAGGTAGTAAACATAGGTTCTAATACAAGTTATAGTGTAAATGAAATATTAGATATTTGTATGGAAGTTGATTACTACAATGCACCTGTTCAATATATTAGTGGTAAACCATCTATGATTCCAATCAGAAAAATTAGTTCAGATAAAATGAAACAAAAATATGGGTGGGAAGCATCTACACCTATACATGATGGTATTTTTAAAACAATAAATTGGTATAGAGAATATTATGGTACAGAATCTTGATAAATTAAAAAAACAAAGAGATATCGTTTGGACGGAGAAACACTTAAAAGATTTCGAAGTAGATATAAGAGATAATTGGGAAGCTGGTAATATAAGAGGGCCAGTTCATTTATCTGGTGGTAATGAAAAAGAGTTGATAGAAATATTTCAATATGTACATCCTGATGATTGGGTGTTCTCTACTTGGAGAAGTCATTACCATGCATTACTACATGGTGTTTTTCACAAGAAGTTAAAACAAGATATATTAGATGGAAGTAGTATAACACTTTGTTCTTCTGATAATAATTTTGTAACAAGTGCTATAGTTGGTGGGATACTTCCAATAGCTGCTGGTGTAGCACAATCACTTAAGAATAAAAATAGTGATAGAAAGGTTTGGTGTTTTGTGGGTGATATGGCCTTTGAGACTGGTGATTTTCATCTAACATATAAGTATTGTAAAAACTTTGATTTACCAATACAATTTGTAGTTGAGGATAATGAGATATCTACAAATACACCAACAATAGAAACATGGAAGAAGAAAAGTACTATACCCGATGATGTGATATATTATAAATATGAAAGAATATATCCACATTATGGTACAGGTAAATGGGTAGTATTTTAATAACAAGGAGATAGAAATGATGACAAAGACGGAAATCCAAAGAATAAAAGATGACTGGGTGTTTAAAGGATTCACTACGGTTGATTTATTAACTGAGGATGAGTGTGATAGATTGAATGATGAATTAGATAGATTAAGAGTTGAAAGAAATGAATCAGGTAATTGGGGTGAGTATGAACCTTATCAGTATCCACAAAGGGATTCTGAATTATTAGAGAAATATTTTGTACATCCAAAACTAATGGAAGTAGTACATCTTTTATTAGATACAGAAAAAATTATTGGATTACAAGATTGGGCTTACTTTAAAAAACCAGGTGAGTTGGGAAGAGATATGCACCAAAATGTATTTTACACAGGATGTGAATGGAACGAAGTTATTAATTCTTCTATAGCATTGGAAGACCATGATGAAGAGAATGGTGCCGTATGGTGTTATCCTGGTTCACATTATCTACCATTATTACCTATAGAGGTAGATGAAGAAAGAACAAAAACAAATCCTAAAAATTGGACAAATGAAAGAGGTAAACCTTGTGTTATGCCAGAAGGTCATTACTTCAAGAAAACTTATTGTAATGGTAGAAAGGGTCAAGTAACTTTTATACATTCACATTGTGTACATGGTTCAGAACCTAATACATCAAAAACTCGTTTTAGAAAAGCATTACTTGGTGGATATTTAAAAGATGGTGCTTACTTCAATGAGGGTAATCACATGAAAAGAAAACCAATTGATGTATATTCATTACAAAAAAAATATTGGGGATAAAGTATGAGAATATTAATTACAGGTGGAGCAGGATACTTAGGTTCTACCATAACAAGAAAGTTAATTGAAAAACACGAAGTAATCGTATATGATAATTTGATGTATAATCAAACATCATTAGTTGATTTATCACATCATCCAAATTTTACATTTCATTACGGTGATGTTCGTGAATGGAGTAAACTAAAATATATTGTAGAACAATGTGATGTGATTATACCATTGGCAGCTTTAGTTGGTTTTCCAAGTTGTGAAAAGGATAAAGAACTTGCTACAAGTGTAAACTTTACACAAATACAAAATATAGTTGATGTGTTAACGGAAGACCAAAAGATTTTGTTTCCAAATACAAATAGTGGATATGGTACAAGAGGAGATGGAATGGTTACTGAAGAAGATGAGTTAACACCAATCAGTCATTATGGAGTTACTAAGTGTGATGCTGAAGATTACATACTTGAAAATAGTAATGGTATAATTTTTAGATTGGCTACCGTCTTTGGTTCATCAAGTCGTATGAGGTTAGATTTATTAGTAAATGAGTTTGTGTATAAATTATTAACAGATAAATATATTACAATATTTGAAAAAACATTTGTTCGTAATTTTATACATATACAAGATGTAGCGGATGTGTTTGAGTTTATGATTGATAACTATGATAAACAT
>CEVB01082633.1_pt1 | contig 12743 bp, 1 predicted proteins | sample 531381 | NCBI WGS metagenome assembly CEVB01 (sample SAMEA2622763, study PRJEB7988) | marine metagenome | biome: marine biome (ENVO:00000447); feature: surface water layer (ENVO:00002042); material: "saline water (ENVO:00002010), including plankton (ENVO:xxxxxxxx)" | depth 5 m | reverse complement strand
TTTATCTGGAGCTGAGTGGAGATTTGGATATCACGAAATAAATCACGCTGTCGGCAGCAGAAACCAAGGAAGTTCAGATGCGGCCATAGGCCACATACTATTTCCTGACGTAGACGGCGGGCCAAATGTAATATGGAAAGACACATTTAGTATCACTAAGCCAGGATTTTACAACTCTTCTGCCGACCAGCCTGCGGTTGACCAATACTTCATAATAGAGCCTGCTGGTTCTAGATATAACCCTAACACAGAAGGAGCCATACATTCACTGTCATGGTCAGAGTCATTTATAGCTATTAACCATTACGGTGTTACTGAAATATATGGCTCCCCTATACTTGAGCAGGGAGGCAAGATATTTGTTCATGGAAATCCATGCCCAATTCCACGAGAAGAAGGCATTTCTAGCTCTGGATACGGAAAGCTTATTGATTATAATCAAGAGAATAACGATTGGGTTCAAAACACAGTCCTCACTGATACATACCCAATACCATCTACAAGAGGTGTAACCCCTACAGAGTTTTTCAGCAAAGACAATTTTGCAATAAGCGGTGGAGAAAGCAAGAAAACAGTATCGTGCAATCTTACTGCGTCAGATTTTGTTGCTTCGGATGGCTCAAATCCAGACTTCTCCTCTGCTGGCGGAGAAATCAAATTTGGATTTAGAAGAATTTCTTGCGGAATATCTGACACCGACAACTGGTCTACCGGTTCACTTTCTCTACCTCTGGATGATTACACAACATCTCACACGTTTTACAATCTTAAGGTTCAGGTGTTTTCTACAGCCGACAGCGACGGAGATGGAGTTCCTGACTACTTGGACCCAGATGACACCACGAGCCCCACTGCTCCGCCAACAGACATCATCGACCATACTGACGGACCACTTGTTGTAAAGTTTAAAGACCCAGAATATGACACTTCCGCGTCGCATGAATCTTATGATAGTAATTATGATGGAACCACAAGCAAAAACCTTTTGAGAGGAAATTACTACTTGGGCCAGTATGAGTTCGGCGTTAATGCGTTGAGCTCGTGGACTGGTAGCAATCAGCCTATTGGAACCCCTATCACACAATTTTTAGCAACCAAATATTTCTTGGAGGGAAATCCGAACTGGTTCTTTTTCAGCAATAAATATACCAGCTCCAGCGCAGTCCAGGCTTGGAAGGTAAAAGAAATTCCTGGAACTGACGGTGGAGAAAATAGACATCGTTCTCAATACGAATACAATCCAAGCGGCCCAGACACCCCTGATTTTTCCGAAGCCAAAGGATATTTTTTGTCACATGATGACTCCCGAAACTCTACCACCTCACCAAATTCAAATAAGGTTATTTCGTCCTATATTACAGTTCCCACATCATCTTTGAACAACAGTTGGAGCAGCGGTCCAAATTCTGGGCTTCAAATTTGGTGGCCTGAAAAAGGAAGAATCAAAAAAATATACTTTGATTTGAAGACTCAGATTCCAACTCAAGGATGGGGTCCATGGCTGTATAATCCAGGTCCGGACTATAATGGTGATGACGGAACCAATTTTCCTGCACACGGCATAAATGTGTGGGATTATGATAATCATCCTAGAATTTACTCACCAAAAAGCAAGTTCACCACAGGGCGTGCTGGGACAGATTTATATAGCGATTATCGCCAAAATTGGCATGTTGATGCGAATATGTCTAATCCAGAAAGATATTGGCCAAAGCAAACTACTTTTATTATGGTTCAAGATGGCGTTATTTATAAGGCTGATTTGCTTTCCGGAACTGACACTGTTGGCGATATAGGTTCAGCGCAATATGAATCACGACTGTCTTTAAATCAAGACGGAACTGTTTTGTCTAGCCCTCAGATTATAAAAAACCAATGGGTAAACCTTCAGGGAACCCATGTGCCTGATACTGGAGTTGCTGGTGCCGAAGCTGTTGATTTCAATAAAACCAACATTGCTAGACTAGAAACTGTAGATGGCGTAGAGAGAAGATATTTTCTTAGAGAGGACTTTAAAGACCAGTATGGGTCTAACCCAAATTTTGGACCAAATGCTGGACCCATTCAGTTTGGAGTAGAAACATTAATTTGGAGACCTATAGAAACCATATATGATGATGATGGAAGAATTATTCAGAACGCCAGCGTTTTTCCAATATTTACTTCATTTTCAATGGAGATTGTTTATGATAAAAAGGCACCCATAGGATTGCAAGGCAATGAAATATTTGGAGCAGAGCCTTTAGGGGGATACAGTCTTTATCCAGAGCTACAAAAAGGCAGAAGATACAAGATACATTTAGTCAAAGACTCTGAGTGGACAGATTATTTGTATCAAGGGTTTGAGCATTCTGACGCATTCTTTCAGACCTCTCCAAAATCTACATATGACTCTACATACGAATACACAACAGGCGTTGACAAAACCTTAGTCAATAATACTCCAGGAGAAGGATATTACGGAACAATTGTATTTGATGTTCCAACTGATGCTCCCAAAGTTTTGTATTTGAGAGGAGACTCTAATAGAGATTTGGCAAATTGGGATGAACCAAAAGATATACATGGAGTTCGTACAAATATATCTCGGTATAACTCTCCTGATGCTCCCACAGACGATAAGATTATACAAGGCTCTTATGACAATAGGGTTGGTCCATATCGCGCTGAATCTGATTATTTTGATGGAATTAGAGGGCATCAGGGGGGAACAGTCATTCTTGGGGCGTCTGTAACGCACTGGGCATGGGAACTCAGTTATCTTGACGATTGGCCTATGCTGATGCTTAATGTTTTTAGCGCAGGTATTGAGCCAAATTCAGAAAAGCCTGGATGGGGAATCAGAGACCATACTACTGCGAATGCATCTAATACAGCGGCCAACCTCTGGAAGCCTCGAGAAGATTTTGGGCTAGGTGATAATGCTATTCATTGGCCTCCTGGAGAGGAAACAATTCAGCCTGGTTTCGGAGCAGTTCCAGGCGGAAATGCAATCGCTGGTTTTTATCCCAGAAATATATTTTCCGCTATTCATACCTACGGCACCGGTTTTGCTATGAATCCTGTAGGAATCTGGGAGGAGGGGCCTTATCCCACAGCACCCACAAATATATCTAATGGCTTAGGAACCACAGACATTAACAGAAGATTAGTTGACTCTTTATTTCATGAGGATGAGCCATTAAACAGAACTCATCCATACAAAGAAAGTGAGTTTTGGACTCTTGATTATGTCCGTACTCGGTCTGAACCTTTTAAGAAGATTACTAAATCTGAATCTAGAAATAGATATGTAAACCGTGCGCTGTTTACTAAAGCACACCTTATTTCTGACTTTCCGGAATATCAATCTGTGCCATTAAGGTTAGAACCTTCTAAGTACGTTAAAGGAATAAGTTGGTCATCAACTGAGCAGCATAATACAACAGCTATTGATTATATACACGAGTACCCTAATTTTTCTCCACAAATGGAAAGGTTTCCAACTCATTCATGGCAACAAGGCTCTCTTTGTTTAAAAAGAGGTGGCGTTTATGTTTTTCATTTTATCTATGGTGGCGGTCCTTGCTACTTACTACCTGAGTATGAGAGCATAAAAAATAGCGTGTATCCCACTCAAGGGCAAGCATCGTTTGGCCAGTTTGGAACGGACCCAAGCCCATTTTCTCTGGACCCAAGAATAGGAAGACTTAAATATCCTCCAAATGAGAATATAGACCCTCTTAATTCGACCGCTCTTGACACTTCAAAATTACAGCCAGGACGAACTCATTCTCAAAAAATAATAGCGTTCCAAAGAACATCTGCTTCGCTAGAACAGCCCACACACACAAATCCAGGCGCTGGACCGGATGTGGGTAGCTACGCTGTGCAACCTGATTTGTTGGGGCAAGTAATAGTATACGGATATAATCCAGACAACTTAATTACTGAAGGAATGACATATCAAGTTGCGCCTTTTATGTCTTACGAAGAGTTTTCTGCTATGGACCCTCCACCGCATGGAGGAACAAGCCAAGAAAATTACGAAGAATACAAATTTAAACTTGCCTGCCACGGGACTCTAACATGGAAAGTTCCGTACGATATGGATGATAGGATTTTTATCACCTCCATTGGCGCTGCACCGCAAGCAAATTATTATAATATACAAGAGTACGTAGAGCATGATTCGGATGGAAATCCTGTTTACAGTGAAAACACAATATTTAATAAATGGGGTTCAAGCGGTAGGCATTACGATGGGACTAATGAAGGAAACGCGTATGGCTTTGGATTGTCTGTATATTTCACCGGACCAACATCTCCACCAACAACATTACAATCAAAAATATCTTCTGGAGAATTTCCGCAAATCACTTGGTCACAAAGTTCGGAAACAACAGAAGAAGCAAACACAATTCCCTTAATACATGAATCTGCATTTTTGATATCAGAAGCAAGAGGTGGAGGCGGAGGAGATGATGACCCAGGACTTGGAGATGGTGGTCCTCACGACAGTGACCAAGACGGAATACCCGATTCAGTTGAAGGTGGTGGAGATACGGACCAGGATGGAACACCTGACTATTTAGACACAGACAGTGATAACGACACAATATCAGATTTAGATGAAGGCTTGACAGACACCGATTCCGATGGCGTTCCGGATTACTTAGACACAGACAGTGACAACGACGGAATACCAGACGCAATAGAGGGTTCAGCAGACACTGATGGAGACGGAATACCAAATAGGCTGGACCCTGACAGTGACAATGATACAATACCAGATTCTATAGAGGGTATAATAGACCCACAAACAGGTATTCCTATTGACACGGATGAGGATGGAACTCCCGACTATTTAGATACGGATAGCGATGGAGATTCTCTTCTTGATTCTTCTGAAGGTATAGGTGATGACGATGGCGACGGAATACCAAACTACAGAGACTCAAGACTAGAAATACACACAATAGGACTTCCAATTGATGGTGTCGCTCAAGACTTTACATCATTTCAAGCTTGGGAAGATTATGCAGGAGACCAGACTCACGCTGCTCAATGGGGCGAAGCCCGTAAAAACCCAATTAGCAGCTTTCAAAGTTTCGGTACTCTGGATGTTTCTGACTGGGCTTCAACACCTGATATAAATAATTACCCAAGACTTTATGTATCTGAGAACTCAATGCACGGAGGAGAGTTGAGCCGCGCTGTCTTGCTTGGAGGATTTGAGCCAGGGGTTATTAATCTAGGCGTTAGTTTTTTTAGATTAGAGCAAATGGCAACAACATCTAGTATTAAAATAGACACTAACGTCGCATCAAATGTTCATGTAGACTCATGCATGGCTGCTGCAGGAGAAGCCGTATCTTTTGAATGTTGTGCTGAGAACAGTACGGTAAGCAGCGATGGGAATATATTTACAAATTGTCTTTCTATTGGAAATTTAACACAAACTGAAAATTCTGGACCAGACTGGGGTTTTAAGCTTGGCGGAAGCAATATGCAAGGAGGAGCAATTGTTGGAGTTTCTTGCGTTAATTGCGCTTCTTACGACCAGCTTGGAAGTGGATTTTCTGTTTATAATACGTCTGTTCCTGGTGACAGTGGAGGGGGAACGGTTCTTATACAAAATTGCATAGCGGCTGACGCTGAAGGCCAAGATTATATTTTCTCTTCCGGCGGCTCCGGTACAATTACAACAACCAATAATATGTCCAGTGACGCTAGCGCTCTTGCAAACGGAGATAACCTCGCTACACATTTAACCCAAAGGTTATCACAGGATATTTGGGTAAATCCGGTTCGAAGCAATGACATAAACGAGCTAGCTTTAGGCAACTTTAGATTAAAAAATGACTCTGACGGTATTGACGCTGGGCTAGATAATATATCTACACCCGCAAAAGATATAACAAATTCTCCTAGAATCTATAATAACCTAGTTGATATGGGTCCGTTTGAATGGATAAGTCCCCCTAGCATACATGCCACCCTCTTTATACCAGCAGAGAAAGAAAGCGAAGCTATTAGAAGTTTGTTTGTCTCTGGTCATCCAGGAGGAGGAAATTTGACTTTTAACATTATGAGTATTTTCACAAAAACACAGGGTCTTGCTAATGACACCATTACCCTTGTTACTGGAGGTCCAGTTGAAGTCACAAATACTATGCCGTTATATATTAATAGCATGCCTACCGAGAGTACAGCTAAGTTATATGTTTCTGGAAAAATTGACATATTTAACAGGTCGGGTCTTCAGACTTTATTTACCGTTGCAAAAGGAGCAATCCTTTCTTCAGACCTAATAATAGGCGGTTGCAGAGGAGACTTAGGTATATGTCCTGATATACAGGATATTATAGACGAGCCATCCATACCCTTCAATGGACAATACAACCCAACATTATATCTTCCTGGAGAATCTAAGTGTTTTGGATTCCTCTCTCCAAACACAGAGGATAGCTCCGCAGTAAAACCAAAATATTTACTTGAAGACAATTTAAATGACAGCTCTTCCTCCTCCACCAATTGGTCTGTTTCTGGAACCATGGCATACACACAAGATAGAGCTCAAGGCAACAAAGCCATCTTGTTTCCAAACGGCTCTACATCATCAAATCCAAATTTAGCTTCTATTCCTTTCGACAGCAATCCTGTCGCTTCCAACATAGAATGCTTATCAACAACTTCTGTAGTCAATGTCATTGATTCTTCCGGGAACAAACTTGTTTTCAATAATGGCTCAAGTTATGATAGTTCCCTTCAGTATGGATTAGGCGTAGGGACATACACCCTAGTAAACAATAATGCCTCACACCCAATAGCCATACTTAATTACGGTAATGCCAATATACAGTATACTGGTGATGTAGCCTACAAGTCTACTATGTCTGTAACCGGTTCAGACAACGATGCAGAATATGACTTTTATTATGGCCCTATAATAATTACTGTTACAGAAGACTTTGGCACAGTAAGTTTTTACTGCCGCAACCATGGCTATATGGGGGGGCAAAACGCTATAACTTTTTCACCCGCATGTGCTACGGACACTGCTATTTCAAACTACTTCTTTGATAGCTCGGGCGAAGGAATAGCTGTTTCCTTTTGGATTAAACGCATATCTGAATACACATCATCCCCTCCAGCAGACGCGATACCGGAGGGTATAATTACAAAATCTTCTTTGAACAACACTAATCCTTCAATAAGCGGAATTAATGGAGACTGGGGAATATTTAAAACAAATAGCAGCGAGCATTCTGACATAGTTTTCTATGCAAATGTTGATGACAGTTCTCTCCAGAACACAATAGAACTAGAAGGATTTTCCCCTGAAACAGGAAAATGGTATTTTGTCATGTATTGGATAGACGCGGAAGATAAACGTTCATACTTTAGATACGTCAAAGCACCCATCTTTTCTTCTCAGTCACAGCTTTTCATTAATGTTTCAGACGCATCTACTGTTTTAAATCAAAAATGGCAAGGAAACCTTCAAAGCTCCACAACTAAAAACTTAATGCTTGGATATAACGAGCATGGACTTGGCGGCTCCTCTACAGGATTCCTCGGGGAAACCTATGGGGATTCATGGGCCATAGACGAAATAATGTTCTCTAACCAAATATGTTCAAAATCTGCAATGGAAAGCGTTTTCAATACTGTTTATAAAAACTCGCTATACTCTGTTATATCTGAGGGTTTTATGAGCCTTTATATACCTGGCCCACCAGAACACACTGGGTATAACGAAGAAGACCTATTGTTATAAGTGGTGTATATTAATATAGAAATCTTAATTATAGGACTTAAAAAATGCCAATTTCATACGATGGGAAATATATAGTTCCCGCGCCATTTTTAGGAATAAGCAAAACTTATATCAGAACGTCTGATGGACAAAAAGTTGGCGCTACATATAATATAACACTAGAAGGAACTCTAATTCCTCAGAAGGGTTCTCCTAACAGTAAGGGCGTGTTTGCCGATGATGCAAATTATACCCCTCCAGACGATGAAACCGATATAGACATAGACAAGCTTCAGCATTCTTTTATGAAGAAAACCGAAGCTCTTAGAGATTTGTTTTCTACAGACGGTAAGCTTCTTGAGATAAGCAGTTGGCTTGAGAATAGCGAAGGAGGCGCTGTGTATCCGGCTATTTCGGGTTATCCACGCATCACATCCATTGACTTCCCATCTAATCAATATGTTCAGACATTACCATTCAGCATAACACTTGAGTTAGATGAAGTTATTGGTGTTGCTGATGAGACCTCTAGAGGCGAAACAGTATATGGTAGTGAAGATTTCAAAAACTCGGACGACGTAAAGGTTCATGAGTCCGGACAATTTTTTAATGAGCCTGGAACGGCTGTAAGTGATGGGAAGCCCATCTACCTCTCCGCTGCTGATGAAAATTGGCAAATAGATTTCGCAGGAAACAGAAAAGGGGAAATGATTCCGCAATCGAATCCAAGCACTTGTGATGCCGCAAGCCATAATATAGACCACAGGCAAACCCAAGTATACAATATTACGCATACGATTACCGCTACCGGCAAAAATGCTTATGACGGAAACGGTTTAATTAGAAAGCCTTGGGAGAATGCTAAACTTTGGGTAGACGGTAAAGTTGGCCTGCCTACGGAAAACGACAATTACACTAAGAATTTTGAAGATATATTTGGTTTTGGAACGGGTCCTTCTGGTGATTATGATAATTATAAATTGTATAATCACGTTAGAAGTAAAAATGCGGACTACTCTAATGGAACATACAACGTTACAGAAAACTGGGTAATGGCAAAAACGGATTCAGAAACCAACCATAATGTTTTTGATGACTGCAATGTTGACTTGAGTTATGACAGAAATACGGGTCTCGCTACAGTGAATGTTGCTGGAACGATTACGGGTCTTGAGACTAGAAAAAGTTGCACGATAGGGGAACGAGATGATGCTGATTATGATAATGTCACAGAGTCCGCATTTGCCGCAGCTAAAGCATATTTTGAGGATGTCTATGAAGATTCTACAGGAGGTCCGGGAGAAAGCACCTTTAGTATATATGAGTATGCGAAAAAGTGCTTCTCTGAACAATATATTTCATCGGCCTATGAAGATTCGTTGGGTACATCGTTAAAGAAAGAACACATATCTAAAACAGTTAGCCAAAACGTATCTAATGGCAGCATATCCTATTCATTTGTCTTTAACAATAGGCCCCAATTTATTTCTGGAAGTAAAACTGAAACTTATTCCGCCCAGGACAAAAAAGCAGTTTCTAAATATGCTACGCTAGAAGTCCCAGGAAGAGTGTCGGGTCCAATTTTACAAAATATGAACACCAAAGAGTTGGCCTCCGTTACCGTAACGGTAGACATTTTAATGCCAAATCAACGAGCTGTTCCAAAACCCACATCCTGGAATGGAGATGATGTTACTAACGGAATAATACTTCAAAGACCCTTGGCGACAGAGAGCATCGCCAAGGGAGCCAGAAGAATAACTCTTCCAACAGACCATCCCTGCCATCCGGACAATCAAAACAACACACTAATAATAGTTTCAGACCAACAAGAGACGTTTGATTCAACCTCTGGAAAATATAATCTATCAACAACGTATACATATCAAACAGGATGTACTACAGTACAGTTCGGATAAAAAGGAATAAAAATGGCTTTTAGGCAAACTAGATTTATGGGCGCTAGCGTCATGAGCTTTAACTCTGGCCTTGGTTTTGGCGCAGACAACACTGAAGTCACAGTGCAGCTAGTAGAAGATAAATGTACAACTACGCCAAAGGTTATTCATGGATATGTTACTCATGGCAACGGAAGCAGAACGTGGAGGAGCGGAATAACTTACGGAGCAGACAGATTTGTTCCTCAGCCCATCGGAACTCCTTTATTTTTCATATACGATGGTTTTGTTTACGGCGGTCTTTTGTATAACTGGGAAAGGAATAGGGGTCCAGGAGGGTCAACAATATCCGTAAGGCTTAGAAGCCCATCTATAATTCTAGACAGCTCTACTCTAGTTCTTCAGAACGCAGACGATTCCCCAATATTTTTCTCTAGGTTTGGAATCCAAGCATCAAAAATAAACAACATGATAAACGTTCCATACATTAATGGAGTTCCTTCTTGGTGTAATGATGTTGGCGTTACTTGGCAGATGATAAAGAGAGCTCTTTATTTTAGAAGAAATGCTCTTGGCGCTTTATATCAAAGATTTTTCTGGTTTAGATACGACAAGAGAGGCAGGCCTTTTTCTTACAAGCTTTATTTAGAGTCTGGAATTGGTCCTGACAATTTAAGGTTCAATGGAGATTCTACAACATGCATGGAGGCTATAAGCCGTGCTGCAAGAGCCTCAGGAGGAAGGATATATATAGACCTTTTGCCGGACAGGACAGGTCAAGCAACGGCCATCATAAGGGTTAGATATAACAATTTTGACATTAACCCAGCGGCTTCCGGATTATTAAGGGCGCAAAGAATAAATGCTGGCGCAAGCTATCAAATTGGGGTTGCGTATCAAAAAGCAAACGCTACTCAGGGAAATTGTGCGCACAACGTTATGAAATGGTCTGCAGGACTAGAGTTTTCTGATGTTGTGTCACAGTCTGCGGTTCAAGGAGAATATAGACACGAAATATGGCAAAGTTGGCAGAACGACAATGCTGGCGGTAATTTTGACCAAATAAAAAATAATCTGCATACATACTGGGGAAAGCACGCCTGTGGACCATACGCAGGTCAAGGCGTTGTTTCTTATGGTAGAGGCGACGGAGAAAACTTCACCACTTGTGTTGCAAATCAACCTTGGGGGTGGTTGGTCGGAGGTACTTATAACATTAGCGTTCTTGAGCTAAGAGCAGCTTTAGCTGGCTTTGACTCTTGGTATATGTTTATTACTTATTTTAAACCCATGCTTCTTCCGATGCTTGGGCTACCTATGCCGAACGCCGCAAACACCCCCTTTCTACAGGCGTCGGTTGGTCTAATATTGAATTTGGGCCTCAATATCAACGCTTCAAACTGGCTAGCTGCTACTTGGGCGGCTGCACGAGCAAAAGATTTAAAGCAAGAGTTGTTGCAACAAATACATCAGTATGTTACAGGATTTGGTCAATATTATGGAAAACAGTTTGTGGTTGATGTTCCCGAAGTTTATTGTTGTGATGGCGGCGTTGAGCCAGAAGTAAATACAAACTGGGAAAAGACAGACGCTGGATACATGAATAATCCACGGCACCCGCAAGGAATATTGGGTATACCGTGGAATAGTCCAGTTCTACAAATATTCAAAGTTGACGATGGTAGATGCGGGCCTGTTTTCTATTGGGACGAGAGACATATAAGAAAAAATGAAAATGTTATATCTGTGCAAAACCAGTTAAATTTTAATAATATTTCTGGAACATGGTTTTCTCCTGATGGGACAAGAGTTTGGACAGGGGCTTCTTTTAAAGAGCTTATGTATAACTGCAGGCCCGGCTTACCGCAACCAATAGCCCTTTTAGAAACTCCAGGAATCGAAATGAGACCGGCAGTTACCGAAAGTGGAGTGGTAGAAGGACTGCACTACGCTTTACTTCAATTAATATGGGGAGGAATTGAGGGTGGCCCACTAAGCGCCGCTCAAAAAGACAACCTGCATGCATGGCTCAAGACGTCTCATGCAAGCTCAATGAAAGGAATGGCTCTAGCCCCTGCTATGTTTTCGCCGTCAGCAGCGGCGGTTCCCATGAAATCTAATTATAATTGCTACGGTCCATTTGAAGCGTATCTTGGAGTCAATGGTAGATGTGAATGGGAAAGAGACACTAGCCTTGCTCCGTGGCTTTTTAATGGTTACAACTTGTTGCTACAGGCGGGCTCAATAAAGGCTTCCGCTAAACTTTCAAATCAATATGTTCTGGAATCAGGCAGTATTACATATGCAGGAGGTCCGTCTCAGGGAAACATTAGTCAGCTTGGAGCACAGTTAGCGGGTACAATGGGTCCAAACGTTACAAATGTAAACATAGCTTTTGGGACTGGAGGGGTTACAACAACAATCAACTTTAGAACTTTTGTTAGAAACTTTGGAGAAAAAGCTCAAAGCGATGTTGAGTGGTTACAGCTAATCGGGCAAAGGTCTCAGCAGTATCAAAGAGCTTTTGGGCTTGCTTTTGCTGGCGGTCTTGCTATGGGAATCGCTATTGGCTCCGCCGGTATGTTTGCTGGAGCTATCGCCCCTCTTCTCTTTGGTGGCGGTGAAGCTGATGGTGGTGCGGGAGGCGGCTTTGGAGCAGGAGGAGCAGGCGCAGGAGGGTTAACTGCACCAGAAGGTGGATTAGGGGCTACGGACGACTATACACATCACGACGCATGGAGCATGAATATAAACTCCATGAGAGAAAAATATCTTGGTCATGTATATAAAGACAATAACAGTTTTAATAAAAGCAATCTACAGGCAGATTCTGAAAAATGGAAGAATTTGGCTTTTGTAAGCAACGAAGGTTTAGTCCGACCCTTTACTATCGGCAATTCTGGCGCAAAATATTTCAGCAAATGGGAAAATCCTGTTGGGGGTGAATCTACAGAGAGTATTTGCGAAAATCTTGATGGAGCGGATTTCAATCATGGAATTCAATATTACGACCATGTAGAGTGCTGTGAATGTTCGCCTAGCGATGGCACATGCGATATCCCCATCAATTCTGAAACATTAAATCCTTTTATGACAATGTCCAA
>CEVB01014157.1_pt1 | contig 12768 bp, 16 predicted proteins | sample 531381 | NCBI WGS metagenome assembly CEVB01 (sample SAMEA2622763, study PRJEB7988) | marine metagenome | biome: marine biome (ENVO:00000447); feature: surface water layer (ENVO:00002042); material: "saline water (ENVO:00002010), including plankton (ENVO:xxxxxxxx)" | depth 5 m | reverse complement strand
ATGAATGAATCAGTTGGTGGTAAAAATAAATTACCAAAATATCACAAGGTTAATAGAATAATTAACGATATAATTGCTGGAGAATAAATATGGCAGACCATTTTATAATAAAAGATGGAGTTTGGAGAAAGTTAAATGACGCTGAATTTGAAACAGAATTTGGGTATAAACCTACAACACCTCGTAAAGGTGAAACTTCATTTGGTGGAAGATACGAACATAGTTCTTACATTAGTGGTTCGATAGATACTAAATTGGGACAAGTTCCATTTGCCGACCAAGTCATTAAAAATCCTGGAAATACTTCATTTGCGGGACTTGAAGTTGGTAGTGGAAGTAGCACATAATGAAAAAATCTGAAATAAAATCTCTAATTAGAGAAACTATTGAAGAGGAATTAGATGAAGCTGGTGCAATTGGTGGAGCTCTTGATTTGAGTAGTATGGAAAATACCTACATAGCTCCAAGTAGAGATACAAGTGTTAAAAATCAAGGTGTTTATTTACAAAAGTTTTCTTCAAAAGAAGCTAGGAACATTATTGATGGTCAGTTAAAAATGATGGTAAAAGATTTAAGAAAAGTTCAAGGTAGAGTGATAAAGACTTGGATGGATGGAGCTAAATCCGGTCAGATAGATTTTTTTGATATTATACGAGGATTGAAAACTGGTGATACTAGAAGAGCTCATCCGTTTGAGGTAGATTTTTTGGTTAATGTATTAACACGAGATAAAATCATTGAAAGATTTAGAAGTTACTTTAAAGGTAGAAAAGGTAAAAAGAGGAATTAGGAGAAAACAATGAAACTAAAAAAATTAGTTGAACAGTTTGTAGAAGAAAATGAAATAAACGAACAAGAGTTTTTAGAAAGAGTTAATAATTATTCTTCTTATGGGAAAGAAATTTATAGAGAGTATGATATAATTGAAACTGCTAAAAAACTTTCTGAAATTGCTCGTATAGCTGGTATTCATGCCGTTAGAGAAACAGAAGAAGCTTTTGATAAAATTACAGTAAAGCGTAATATGAAAGAATTAAAGTCTTATTCAGAACAATTTATTAAGGTAGCTACGGAAGCTAAAGGACTACAACAGAGAGTTGAATCATTGTTTGAAGATATGGGTAGAGTATTAAGTAGATATTATGAGATAAAAGAAGATAAGATTGAAGAATCTACACAAATAAAGGAAGCTAAAGTAAAATTTGATGAAAAAAAGTTAATGAAATTGATAAAAAATGATAAATTTCTTACATATGTGGTAAAAAAAGATTTTAAAGGTAAAGTAGATAAGACAAAATTAGAGCAAATCTTCTTTATGTACATTGTTGGTGATAAAGATATGGAGAAGAAGTATTTAAAAACTAAATAGAGGTTAATATGAATCAAAGAAGGTTTTACAATAAAGGTAAAAAGAAAAGTTATAAAAAAAGACAGAAAGGAAATCAGCTAAGAGGTTTATCAGTCGATGTTTACAACAATAATGTCGATGGAGCTCTTAGAATCTTTAAAAAGATGGTAAAAGAGTCAAAATTAATGCTTGAATTAAAAAATAGAGAGTATTATACCAAACCATCAGAAAAAAAGAGAAGAAAAAGTAAAAAATCTAAAAAAAATCTACATAAATAGTATATTTAATTGTATTTTATTAAATTAACATATATTTATATATGACAAGAATACATTGTCGGTCTTTTCGACCATCTATACAATGTACCGAACAACGAAACTAAATTTCTATTATAGTTCCTAATAACTATATTTCACATTAAATAAATAATGGGAGAATTGTGATGAGCAATCTATTAAAAGAAGCAATTGCAGACGCTAAAGCAGTTAGAGAAACAGCTTTAGAAAACGCAAAAGCTGCATTAGAAGAAGCTTTCACTCCTCGACTACAATCAATGTTGTCTGCTAAGTTGAAAGAAGAAGAAGCTGAAGAAGTAGAAATGGATGAAATCGAAGCTGAAGAAGATGAAGACGCTGAAGAAATACATTCTACTGATAAAGACGAAATCGCTATGGACAAAGACGAAATCGCTACAGACGAGTTAGAAGATGAAGATGAAGACCACGAGCCTGGCCACGAAGGTGGTGAAGCTGAAAAAAGTCTTGATGTTGACGCTGGTGACCCAGTAGAAGAACCTTCAGACGAAGACTCAGATGATGATGATGACGATGACGATGACGATGACGACCTTGATGTTGAAGCTATTGTTAGAGAGTTAGAAGCAGAAGAAGATGAAGACGCTGAAGAAGGATATAGTGTTTCTGAAATTGAATCTGAAGAAGACGAAGAAGTAGCTGAAACAATTCAACTTAATGGTCAAACATACTCACTTGTTAAAGAAGATGAATCTTCTGGAATTGGAGATGGTGATGACGAAGGTGATTCAGATAAATCATCTGGTATTGGAGCTGTCAAAGAAGAAGAAGAAGCTGAAGAAAATGAAGAAAATGAAGAAACTGTTGAAGAAATAGTTGATTTATCTGAACTTCTTGACGAGTTAGAGGATAAAGACGAAGATGAAGATGTAGCAGAGGAAGTTGAAAAACTTCAAGGTGACTTAACTGAACACAGAAAAGTCATTAAGTATTTAAAAAGTAAACTAAATGAAGTTAACTTACTAAACGCTAAGTTATTATTCACAAATAAGTTGTTTAAAACTTATAACCTAAACAATAACCAAAAATTGAGAGTTGTTGAAACATTTGATAGGGCTAAAAATAGTCGTGAAATCAAATTAATCTACTCTACACTAGCTGAGTCTTTCGCAGGAAAAACTTCTGGTGTTAAAGTATCTAAGATTAATGAGTCTTTCGCTTCTAAACCTGTTAAATCAACAAAACCTTCAAAGAAAGTTATTGCAGAAGGTAGTGATTTAGCTAATCGTTTTAAGAAGTTAGCTGGAATTAAATAAGTATAATTATTAGGAGAAAATAAAATGAGTACATTAAATAAATTAATGGACGGCTACAATCCTCATAAAGCACTTATGGAACAAACAAAAGGTCTTGTAAACAAATGGTCTCCGACCGGTCTATTGGAAGGACTTAACGGTGAAACAGAGACACACGGAATGTCAATTCTTCTTGAGAATCAGGCTAGACAGTTAATTGATGAGTCATCAAAAACTGGTACTAGTGCTAACTCTGAAGAGTGGGCTGGTGTAGCTCTACCATTAGTAAGACGAGTGTTTGGTGAAATAGCTGCTAAAGATTTTGTATCTGTTCAGCCAATGAATCTACCTTCTGGGCTAGTATTCTACTTAAACTTTAAGTATGGGTCAGCTCAAGCTGGATTCACACAAAGTGGAAACATTCACGGAACTACTGAAGTTGCGGGTGATGCTTCTGGTGGTCTATATGGTGCAGGTAGGTTTGGTTATTCAATCAATGACCTTTCACACGCAAACACTGGTGACTTCACTAGTGCAGCGACTGCAGATGCTACTACAGGTCTACCAGTTAATATTACATCAGCATCTTTAGACTCAGCGTCTGTTAACTTTAACGAAGATATTAATCTTGCTACTTCTGCTATAGTCAGAACAAGATTTGATGCTTCAAAATCAGGCATTGACTTAAACGGTGTTAGAGCGTTTCAAATCAGTTCATCAGCAGGTGAATCTTTTGATACTTTCTACCCTGAGTACACAACTGCAACATTAGTATCTGGTAACACATATGACATCGACTTCGTTGTTGGTAATGCTGACAATTCACAAGTTGTATTTGTAACTGCAGATACAGTAACAGTTGACTATCATAAACAACCTACTGATATTTCAAGAGGTGATTTTGAGGCTAGTCCATCTGCAGGTACTGATGGTGGTTTTGCTGGTGAAGGTGATGCTGGTATACCTGAAATAGATGTAGCGATGGAAAGTAAAGCTATTGTAGCAAAAACAAGAAAACTAAAAGCTGTATGGACTCCTGAGTTAGCTCAAGACCTTAACGCTTATCATTCTGTTGATGCTGAAGCTGAACTTACATCAATGTTATCTGAGTACATCTCAATGGAAATCGATTTAGAAATCCTTGATATGTTAATTCAGAATGCATTAACTACAGAACATTGGTCAGCTCAAATAGGATATGAGTATAATTCAGCAAATGTAGGATTTGAACAAGTGTCAAGTGCTAATGGATATGCTTATACTAAAAATGAGTGGTTCCAGACTCTAGGTAACAAGATTCAAAGAGTAAGTAACAAAATACATCAAAAAACTATGAGAGGTGGAGCAAACTTCTTAGTATGTGGTCCTGATGTAGCTACTGTTCTTGAGTCTATTCCTGGATTCAATGTAAGTACAGATGGTAATTCAAGTTCATTCGCAATGGGTGTTCAACAAGTTGGAACATTAAACAACAGATTCACAGTTTATAAAAATCCATATATGTTAGAGGATACAATCCTTGTTGGATTTAGAGGAAGTAACTTCCTTGAAACTGGTGCTGTGTATGCTCCATACATTCCATTGATTATGACTCCGCTAGTTTATGACCCAGTGAACTTCACACCAAGAAAAGGCGTTATGACAAGATACGCTAAGAAAATGGTAAGAAGTGAGTTCTATGGTAAAATCAAAGTAGCTGGTCTACAGTACATCTAATCAGTAGTTTAATATATCTGATTAAAATTGGGGGGATATTGATTATCCCCCCTTTTTTTATGCCTTTTTGATATTTATTAGTGAAGTTGTAGCTAAAAAATTAGGAGATTAATTATGGCAGACACACCAATTTGGCCAGGTAGTGGTTCACTAACAGAAGTAACACAATCGACACCTTATGGATTTTATGATACAGATGAAACATTTGTATCTCATTCTCTTCAAACTGCCGAGTGGTGTGCTACAAGATTGGGTTTTCCAATTATGGATATTGAGTTACAAGGTTCTCAGTTGTATACTTGTTTTGAAGAAGCTGTAACTGAATATGGAGCTATTGTAAATCGATATAATATAAAAGAAAATATTAGTAAACTTCAAGGAGCTCCAACATCATCAAATTTCACACATACCGTAGTATCAGATTTAGGAAGAGCTATAGCAGTATCAGAGACATATGGTCAAGAAGTTGGTGTTGGTGGTAATATTGATTGGAAAACTGGTTTTGTAACTGTTAACTCATCTAGTCAAGTATACGATTTAAATGATTGGTCAGAAATATCAGAGAGTAACGAAGCTATAGAAATAAAAAGAGTCTTTCACGAACCAACTCCAGCTATGGCAAGATACTTTGACCCTTATGCGGGTGTTGGTCAAAATACACAAAATTTATTAGATGGATTTGGTTTTGGGAGTATGACACCAGCAGTAACTTTTACAATGATGCCAATACACGAAGATTTATTAAGAGTTCAAGCTATTGAACTAAATGACCAAATTAGAAAATCTGCACACTCATTTGAGTTGATTAATAATAAATTAAGAATATTTCCTATACCAACAGAAACATTTAAAATTTATTTTCAATATATAGTTAAATCTGATAGATACAAAACATTATCTTACGAAGTATCTGGTAGTTCACAAGACGGAGTAGAAGGTGGTAAGTCAGGAGTACAATCAGATTTTTCTAATATAAGATATGATAATATGATTTATTCAGAAATAAACGACCCTGGAAAACAATGGATTCGAAAGTATACATTAGCTTTAGCAAAAGAGTTATTAGGAATGATTAGAAGTAAATATGGTTCAGTTCCTATTCCTGGTGGTGGTGGAGAAACCACATTAGATGGTGATACATTAAGAGGTGAAGCTACTGCCGAAAAAGATGCATTAGTTGAGCAGTTGAGAGAGATGTTAGAACAATCAAGTGGACAAGAAGTTCTTCAAGAAGAAGCTCAAGAAGCTGAATCTACACAAGAAATTTTGAAAAAAGTACCTTTAAAAATATACATAGGATAATATTATGGCAAGAAGATTCTTTTCAGATAGAGATGTAAATACATTTAGTACTATTAATAAATCATTAATGGCAGATGTTGTTGGTACAACTTGTATTGTTTATAAAATTTCTAGTGAAGAAACACAAATAAATGTTTATGGTGAATCAACTGGAATGGGAAAGGTTTATAATCCTGGAGTTGAATTAGATGCACTTATAGATTCTACAGATTTTGATTGGAATACGGATGAATTTGGACCAGATGCACAACAAACGGTAACATTTTCTTTCTTGAGAAATAATCTTATTGATAAAGGTAATGTTGTTGTTGAGGTTGGTGATATTATTGAATGGAACTATGCATATTTTGAAGTTGATGTAATAAATGAAAATAAATTAATCGGTGGAAATGTAGACCAAAATTTTGATGTTGTAGCAGAAACACATATGACACGATTAAGTAAATTAAATATAATTGAGAGACAAAGATAATGGCTAGAAGATTTATACCAGAGGGTCAAACACCCAAACAAGAAGTAAATAGAGCCGAACAAATTCAGCGTAAACATCAAGAGTTTGCAACAACCAACGAAGCTTCTACAGTACTACTAGATGTTGACGGTACAATACTATGGTTTATGAAAAATACTATAAAACCTAAAGTTATTGATAATGGTGAGACTATAGATGTACCAATTATATGGGGAAATTCAGAAAGATGGAAATCAGTTCAAGATGAAGGATTTATGAGAGACCAAAAGGGTAGAATAATGGTACCGCTTATGATGATTAGAAGAACTGGTATGGCACCATATGAAGCTATGATGTATAATAAAATGTCGGATGAATTATATACAACTTATCAACGAACATACTCTAAAAGAAATCAATATGATAAATTTAGTGTTTTAAATGGTTCAAATAATCCATTAAGAGGTGAAACACCAGAGATGGAATCATTTCAAGTTAGATTTCCAGATTATGTAGTTGTTACATATGATATAACAGTTTGGTGTGAATATGTCGAACAAGTAAACAGACTTACAGAACTATTAGTATATTTTGGTGGAAGAACTTGGAGTGATGCAAAAGAAGGTAGACCATCTATTATTTGTAGAACTACTGCGTATGATTTTTCAGAAGAAATAGGTACAGGTACTGATAGAATTATTAGGTCTACTGTAAGTTTAGAAACATTAGCACCACTACTACCGAAGTATGTAAGTGATGAAATTGTTTCCAAAAAAGTATATTCTATTAGAAAAACTTCTGTTAATTTTAAAGAAAGTATAAAGTAATGATTTTTAAACTTTCATATATTTATATAAGGAATAGTAAAAATGTCTAAAAAGGTTTGGGAACAAATGGATAAGCCTTGGAATTTAATTACGGCTGTATGGGAATTGTTTGAAACTTTTTTTGAAATATTCGGTAGTGTTAAAAGAAAAGATTATAAAAATGTATATCAAGAATTAGACACAGAAAAAAAGAAAAAAGTTGTTAAGTTGATATGTATGGTTAAAGGACAAAAAATTGAAGAAGAAAAAGTAGTTGAAGATTTTGAAATATCAGTAGATGATATTGAATTAGTTTTAGAAAGAGCTAAAAAAGTAAGACCTCAATTATTTGTGGAGAATGTAAATGAGTGATTATATCTTATATACAGATAGAAAAGAAAATTTTAGTTGTGATATAGCTTTGGAAGGAGCTAGACTAAATGAGTCTTTTGCTAGAATAATATTAGAAACAAAAGATATTAATTATGTTTTTAATGGTAGTATTGATGCTTCTGGTAAATGTGAAATACCAATTAGAGCTCTAAAAGGACTAATGGATGTGCGTGATAGTGGTAATATGGTATTAGAGGTTGTAGCCGATGATACTTATTTTAGACCCTGGGAATCTAACTTTATAGTTGATGCACATACGAAGTTAGAAGTAAAAATTAATGAGCAATCACAACCATCAAAACCAAAAATTCAAGTTTCTGTAAATGCTAAAAAAGACATTATAAAAAAAGAAAAACCAAAATCTAAAAAACTTACAATTTCAGAAGCGGTAAAGGATATGTCTAATATACTAAGCAAAAATAAAATATCCAAGAAAAATTTTAGTAAAAATAAAACAAAAGCACAAAAATTATTTGTTGAATATTTTACAGATAAAAATATATCAGATAAATTTAAGAAAAATAAAATTTTAAAAACAACAATACATTCTATGTTAAGGGGATAATGTATGCCAACAGAAGGACCAGATTCATTAACAGGAAAAACACCATCGGAGACTTATCAGAATCTTTTACAGATAAATGATGACAACGAGTTATTAAATGGTATTGGTGGTGAAGTTTCTCCAGTTATTGGTGGTAATTTAAATGTTACTGGTCAAATATTTAAGAATGGGGTAGAAGTCGGAACATCTAATGATAATTTTTGGTCTCAAAATACAGATGGGGAAATTTATCGTAGTTCTAATGTAGGAGTTGGTGTTGGAAGTAATCCAGAAGCTAAATTAGAAGTAAATAGTGATTCAACTACAGAAGATTTTTTTATTGTTAAAAAAACTACTGAATCTGGTGGTGTTACTTCAACTAAAGATGTTTTTAAAATAAACAACGAGGGAACAATGGTATTGGGTGGAAACTCAACTGCTCCAACTGTAACAGAAGGAGCTATTTACTATGACTCAACGGAGAAAGAATTTTATTTAGGCAAAGGTTAAAAAAACTTAAAGAAAATCAAAGTTTTATATATTTATATATATAGAATTTTATATTAGGAGATAAAAAAATGGCATCGTGGAAAAAGATTATAGTTAGTGGAAGTCAAGCTGATTTAGCTGCAGTTTCCGCTAGTGCAGGGATTGTAGGAACGATTCAAACAGCTGCACAAACAAATATAACATCATTAGGAACATTAGCAAGTATAGATGTAGATGGGGGAGCAATAGATGGTGCTGTCATTGGTGCAAATGACGCCGTTGCAGGTACATTTACAACTGCAACTGCCAATACAAGTATAGTAACTCCTAAAATTGGTCATAGTTCTGACGCAAACTTAATTCAACTATCTGATAATACTGTAACGATTGGTACTGGTGATACCTTAAAAACTAATACCATACTTGAAACAACTACAGATTCAGGTGTAAATGTTGAAGGAGTTCTATTTAAAGATAATAATATACAAGGTATTGCAACAACTTTAAATATAGGGCCATCTAATGACGCTGATACACTTGTATTGACTAGTAATACAGTAACTGTAAATGGTACTTTAGCTGCTACAACGGTGACTGGTGATGGTTCGGGTCTTACTGGTATAGCTGCATTTCTTTCTATGTCAGCTGATAGTGGTACTGCCGATGGTGTTGAGTTAAAAACCGACACGGTGCATTTTACAGGTGATGGAGATACTATTACAGCAGTTTCAGATAATAGTATGTCTATTAATTTAAACAGTACATTAACTGGTGTAAGTCAAATTTCAAATGATGGACTAACTCTACAGAGAGCCGATGGAAATGATAAAATTGATTTTGCAGCAAATGACATTATAGTTACAGTTGGTGGTTCTGAAGTAGCCAGTTTTGAAGATGATAAAGTTGTTTTTTCACAACCATTAAACATCACATCTGCTGGTACAGGTCTTGATGTTGATAACAATGTAAATGTCGATGGTGATATTGTAGGTGATAAAAATTTAAGTATTGCAAATATATCAGCTAGTGCTGGTGCTAAGATTTTAGGAACTGAAAGAACAGCTGAAAATGGAAGAGATGTTGGATTATTTGTTGAAAACGACATTAGTGCATCTGGTCTTCAAGCTGAGTTCTTTGAAATAACATCATCAGTTCTCATCACATCAGAATCAACAGCATTTGGTAATGATTTAACAGATACACATATCTTTAGTGGTTCAATTAATTTAACCGGTTCATCTGATGTCATTTTAGATGTCGGAGCTAGTAACTTTATAGTAGCTGGTGTATCTAAAACTAATCCTAATGGAACATTTACTGGTTCATTTAGTGGTGATGGTTCGTCTCTTGACCTAGCAAGTAATACAAGTATTAATCAGAATGCATTTTCAACTGTAGCTGTAAGTGGTCAAAGTGATGCTGTAGCTAGTGGAGGTTCAACCTTAACATTAGCATCACAATCTGATGGATTAAACATTACTACCAATGCTGCTACAGATACGATAACATTCGACCTAGTTAGTATTCCAAATACTTCATTAGCTAATTCAACAATTGGAGTAGCTGGTCAAACTTTAAGTTTAGGTCAAAGTATATCAAGTACAGCAATATTAAACGGTACATCAGTATTTAGTAGTTCAGCACAATTACCAGATAATATTATTAGTAGTTCAGAACAGTTACCAGCTAATATAGTTTCTAGTTCAACTCAAGTTGATTTTGATGAGTTAAAAGATTTACCATCTGGATTGGTTAGTGGTTCATCACAAGTTACCTATAGTGATTTAAATGGTATTCCAAGTAACATCATTAGTGGTTCAGCTGAAGGTTCGGCACAAGGACAGATAACTTTGAATGGTCAAGCAGTTAATGTCAATGCTTTAGGTACAACTGATAACCCAACATTTAATAATTTAACGGTACAAAATTTAACAGTTGAAGGTACAACAACTACAATTGATGTAACTGAACTGAGGGTTGATGATAACTTCATTCTTCTAAATAGTGGTAGTACGACTTCTAATAATGAAATTGACTCTGGTATTACCGTAAATGGAGCTGGTGCAGGATTTGAATCTCTTTATTGGGATGCAACAGCTGGTAGATGGTCTATTGCAGGACACTCCTCAGAAGTAACTAATAATGCATCTGATGGTCTAGTTGGAAAACATCACATAACTACCGTAAGTCAATCATCAGTATCTCCAACTGGTGTACCAACATATGGTGAGTCTGCAGATGGAAATGCAACAAGAGTGGGAGAGATGGTAGTTCAGACTGGAGATGATGCAAACGGTGAAGATGGAGATATTTGGATTTATTCATAAAAATTAATAAGAGGTTTTAAATGAGTATAGTAGAAAAAATGAAGAACAAGGATAAACCCAAAAAAGAAAATCCTGTTCAAAATAATAGAAGTGATATTAATCTATCACTTCAAGAGTTAGAATTTCTTATACGCTTAATAGGAGATTCAAATTTTAAGGGGAAAGACTTAATGTTTATTTTTGATTTAGTTAAAAAGCTACAAGATTTTTATGTACAACAAAAAGGAGCTAAATAATGGCAGGTGTGGGTAGTGCTTCTCCTAGAGAAGAAGTACAAAAATATGAAGTAAAAGTAACTCAAGAAGCTATTGATATATTAATTGATGAAGGAGTTTTAGCAACTGGTTCAGGCGTAACTATGTTTGATATTCAACAAGCCATAGTTACTAAAGAGGAACAGGGAGAAGTGACAAGCTCTAATAATACTCAATTAGATGCTTTGGGAGATAATCAAATTGGAACGACAAGAATTGTAAACGGAGAGAATCGTTCATCTGGTTCAGGTGTAGGAATAGGTCAATGGGTTGGAACTTTTAGTGGAAGTGCAGATTTCTTCAGAACTGGTAGTGGATTTGAAGTTCTACATACTACTTTCTTTTCTGGTGCTTTAAGTGCAAGTGCATTTGAAGTTGGATGTCTTGGTTCTGTTGACTATGGTAGAGTTTTTATTGGAGCTCCAGATGATATAACTCATACTTCTTCATTAGGAACAACTCCAGCTGGACAAGGACTGATACCAATGTCTTTTTCAGGTTCATTTGTAGGTGCAGATTCGTTTCACACTGCAGAATCCGGTAGTGCTAGTGGTTCTCGTATAATTGGTGGAGCAACTTCAAGTAATCAAGATATACCTGGTGGAACTTATAATGCAAAATGGATAAGTGGAAGTTTTCCAGGTGGTACTTACTATACAAGTAGTGCGGTAACTGTTCAAGACATTAATAATTTATCACAATCAAATTTTATTGGAAGTGTTTGTGTAGCTTCGGGTGGTTTTGAAGGAGCTTCAAGTTTTGCAACTATGCACAATAACCAACCGATATTTAACGGTGGAAGCTCTTTAGATGCTACTATTGAAATAGCACTTTTTGTTAAATCTAGAATCGGTTCTACATTTTTTAAAAATAGTGGTAGTTTTTCTGATAATGATAATACTGGAGCCGCTCTTCTTGGTTTGACTGGTGGAACTCTATTTGCACTAGCTGTTAGTGGTAGTGGTGCTACTGTTGTTAGTGGTTCGATTGAAAGTATAGCTAATGGTGGTTTTTCAAATAGGGGGCCAGGTAAACCATATGTTGGTGGTACTGCTAAAAAGAGTTACTTTAAAACTCAAAGAACTGTAAAGGTTACAGGTCAAATAGATAAATTTCAAAAAGCTGCAAGAAAAGCCGCTGCAACAGCTAAGTTTTCACCTAAAAGTTAACGGAGGATAAGATATGGCAAAAATATACTGTGATAGATGTGGTGCTTATACAAACTATACCACCGCTTCAAAACCTACAAATAGACCTCGTAGTATAATTCCAGACGGTGCAGGTGAAGAGAATAGAGTACACTTATGTACAGCTTGTTGGGGACAGCTTAAGGGTAAAGAAGTCTTAGGTAGAGAATAATTTAAAATTAAAAAGGTTATATATATCAATTCTTTAATTGCTTTATATTTATATACAAATACATTTAATAATCGGCCTCACTCTTGGTGTTTGAGGAAGTGGGCTACACTTTGTAGTAACCAACCGTTGTTAATAAGAGGAATATAGAATATGCCAAGTTGGAAAAAACTTATACAATCGGGCTCATCAGCTCATTTAAGCGAAGTAACAGCAAGTGGAAATATTATAGC
>CEVB01048715.1_pt1 | contig 12880 bp, 5 predicted proteins | sample 531381 | NCBI WGS metagenome assembly CEVB01 (sample SAMEA2622763, study PRJEB7988) | marine metagenome | biome: marine biome (ENVO:00000447); feature: surface water layer (ENVO:00002042); material: "saline water (ENVO:00002010), including plankton (ENVO:xxxxxxxx)" | depth 5 m | reverse complement strand
ACTATCGTAAGGGTGGTAGAGTTTCTTATCAAATTGGTGGTATGACTGATGAAGATAGGCAAGAAGCTCTTGGAGCTATTGACTCAAATGTTAATACAAGAACTACGTCTACAGCTACACAATCTCAACCTAGTAATGTACCTACTAAATCTTTTACTCAGGCAGATGTAGATAAAGCTGTTGCTGATCTTAATGCAGGTAGAAGAACTGCTGCTGATCTTGCAAGAGAGTATGGTGTTTCTACAGATTATGTTAATCAAAACTTAGCAACTATTAATGCTCAAAATGCTGCGGCTGCTCAAGCTGCTGCTGATGCTCAAGCTGCTGCTGCTAAAACTACTACCACTACTACTCCACCTGTTACTGCTGCTGAGATAGCTGATATACCTGCTGATGGTAGCTATACGGCTGATGAAACTCAAAAAGTAATTAATGCTCTTAATACTGGTGTTATGACTACACAAGACATTGCAGCTCAGTTTGGCGTTGCTCCTTCACAAGTAGAACAAGAACTAGCTAGACAAAATCAAGTAAGAGACCCTGAAGGCACAGGTACTACTAACATTGCTGATCCATTTGCAGGTCAAACACTTCCAAATGTTGCTAGCCAAAAAGCTATTAGCGATACTATTAAAGATATATCTTTTAAAGATGCAGCAGGTAAAGATGATTATGTACCCGGAAGTTATTTAAAAAGTTATAACCCTGTTAATGTACCTGCTCTTACTCCAAAACAAACTCCTTCTGCTATAGATATGACTGATACTATAACTGCGGAAGAGGCTATAGAACAATTAGATACTTTTACTGGAATTGATGAGATAGATGATATTACTTCAGATGCTATTACAAAGGCTACTGCTACAGTTACAAAAGCTGTAAATGAAGGAACGGTTACTGCTTCTGATTATGAAGCTGAATTAGCAAAAGAATTAAAAAAGACAATTCCCGCTTTTGCAGGTGCGCCAGATAAAGCTATAATAGATGAACTTAGAGCACTAACAAAACCTGCTGAAGCAGCACAAATTTCTGCTCAAGAAGCTCAAGCAGCTAAAGCAGCAACTCTTGATTTTACAATAGATAATAATGCTTTTGTTCCTGAAGTACAGGGAACTACTGTAAATCTTTCTGATACTCCAGAAGCAGAAGTAAGAACAAGAGCAGCTATAACAGGTACTCAAGCTTCTGGTCAAGAAGCACAAATAGTAGATCAAGTAGGCTATGAAGCTAGACAAAGAGCAACAGTAACAGGCGAAGCTGCTAAAGGTGCTGCTGCAAATGTTATAGCACAGACAGCCGAAATACCTAGTGATATAGCAGCTAATGTAGTTGAAGACCCTGCTTCTGTAACTGCTGTAGTAGATACTCAACCTATAGAAGTACAAGCAGCCATAGCTGCATTACCCCCAGAAGCATTAGTCTCTGCTCAAATGGAAAATTTATTAGGAGGTATGGAGTCTGGAAATATTCCTGCTTGGGCTAAACCTGCTGTAGCTACAATAGAACAAAATTTAGCAGCTAGAGGATTAGGAGTTTCTACTGTAGGAAGAGATGCTTTATTTAATGCAGTTATACAAACAGCTTTGCCTTTAGCTCAAAGTAATGCTCAAGCACTACAAGCTAATGCAGCAAGAAATTTAACTAATCAACAACAAGCTAATTTAGAAGAAGCACGTTTAAATGCAAGTAGACGATTAGCTAATTTATCTAATCAACAAACAGCAGAATCTCAAACTGCTCAATTTGCACAAAACTTAAAAGTACTTCAAAGTCAACAAGACCAACAAACACTACTTGTTTCTTCTGAACAACAACAACAAGTAAGAATACAAAATTTACAAAATAGACAAAGGGCAGCAGAATTAAGCGCACAAAACCAACAACAAATTAATTCGCAAGAACTTGGTAATGAACAGCAAATAGAGTTAGCTAATTTAGAAATAAAAAATCAAACTGAACAGCAAAACATGACTGCTGTAAATCAAGAACGTCTTGCAGAAATGCAAGTAGCGGCTGATTTTCTAGCTCGAAATGCACAGTTTAAACAACAAATGGAATTAGCTAATTTAAATACTGATCAACAAATGAGACTAGCTAATTTATCAGCTATAAATCAAGCTAATGCTGAATCATTATCTAATGCACAAAGAACAGAATTTGCTAATCTAAATGCTACAATGCAAAGTAATATTATGCAGGGTAGAATAGCTGCTCAAATGGGTGTAGCTCAACTTAATGTAGATCAACAAAGAGCAATAACTAATGCAGCTACTCAAGCAAGAATTGATTTAACTAAGTTTACTACAGCACAACAAGTAGAATTAGCTAATAGTCAGTTTATGCAAAACACTACAATAACTAATATGAACGCTAGACAGCAAGGAGCTATACAAAATGCTACAGCTATGGCATCTTTAGATTTAGCTACTGTAGATGCAAGAACAAGACTAGCTGTTGAAAATGCTAGAAACTTTTTACAAATAGATGTCGCTAATTTAAACAATAAACAACAAGCTGCTATATTAGATACCCAATTAAAACAACAAAGTTTATTATCTGATCAAGCTGCTATTAATGCTGCTAGACAATTTAGTGCTGCATCTGAAAATCAAGTTGATATGTTTATTAAATCACAAGATGATGCTATGCAGCAATTTAATGCTACTCAAACAAATGCTATGGAACAATTTAATAAATCTGAAGCAAATAGATTAAAAGCTTTAGATGAACAAAACTCAATAGATGTTGCTAAATTTAATGCTCAAATAGAATTACAAGTAGAACAATTTAATAACAATATAGAAAATCAAAGAGATACTTGGAATGTTTCTAATGCACAAGCAATAGAACAAGCTAATATTAATTGGCGTAGACAATCTAATACAGCTAATACTGCTGCTATAAATGCAGCTAACGCTCAAAATGTACAAAATGCTTTCGGTATATCTACACAAGAGTTAGATTTTATTTGGAACTCTTTAAGAGATGAAGCTACATTTTTAAGAAAAGAAGCTTTAGATTTAGCTAATCAAAAAACAAATATGTATATTACTGCTATGAATAATGAAGCCAATACTGCTATTAATAGTACTGGTGTTGCTGATGGTGTTAAAAATTTAATTGATGAAATGTTTGATTAGGAGTTTTAAATGGGATTCTTTAAAAAAATATTTAAAGGCATAGGTAAAGTCTTTAAAAAGATAGGCAGAGGAATTAAAAAGGTTGTCGGTAAAGTCGGCAAGTTTATGAACAAAATAGGTATTGTAGGTCAAATAGCTATGGCGTTTATACTGCCGGGAATAGGGAACGCCTTAATGAGTGGCATAGGCGGTATTGCTTCTAGTATGGTTACTAATAGTTTAGGAGGCATTGGTGGTGCATTAGTTAAAGGTGCAGGTCATGTTATTAGTGCTGCTCATAAATTTGTAACTGTTGGTAAAAATGCTTTTAATACTGTAACTCAAGGTGTTACTAAATTTATAGGAGAGTTTGGTAAAACCGCTTTAAATAAAATACCGGGAATAAATATTGAAAGTGCTTCTAAAAACTTTTTTGGAAAAGGAGGAGCATGGGAAGCAGTTCAACAAGATATAGTTAAAAACTCTAGTCGTATCTTAGACCCCTTTAAGAAAAGTATTACTATTAAAAAGGGCATGGGTATTAAAGATATTATGAATAGCACAGGACTTCCTAAAGACGTTATTCAACAAACAAATCTTGGTTTAGACTTAGATCGTTTAGCTCCGGGCGATGTTATTAATTTTGATCCAGAAGCTATAGGAAGTACTCTTGCAGGACAAGGCCCATTAAAACCAGAGCTTCAATCTTTTACAGGTAATATAGCTGATAAAAGAATGACAGACGCTCTTCCTGATGTTACTGATTTATTTACAAAAGAACAAATAGAACAGGGAACAGCAGTACGAGCTTTTGAAGAACAATTTACAAAACCAGTAGTTGACCCAACTAAAAGTTTACTTACTCCTCCTGATGCTAGTGCTGCTGTAACACCTCCTGATCCTTCTAAAACTTTTATACAAAGAGCCGGAGAAGAACTTAAAGATAGATATAATTTTCAAGCAAAGCCATTAGCAGCATCAACCGCATTAATACAAGATGCTAAACAAGTGCAACAAGCTTTAGACCCACAAGTAGATTTAAGCTCTCCTTATAGCTATCCACAATACGTTGCCTCTGGAGCGCAAGACTATGATGTTATGGCTCAATCAGCCCCTAGAAATTTTGGAGCTTATTCAAGTCAAGGTCAATACGGATCAACTTCTAGAATATATGATACTATTTTAATGAATCCTGTATCTACTTGGTCAAGAGATTTATCAGCTAGGTATTCTTCTTAAAGGTAATAATTATGTTAAAAGAAATAACTCCTGATTTTATAGACTATACTAGTAGGATGAATAGATCTGTTCCGGGCGAAGGAATGGCTAATGATCCTGATAATCCATATCCATTTGAAGCTGCTCCAGAATTTACAGTACAGCGAGAAGCATTAGAATATTTGTTTGTTATTATAACAGATGAAGAAAGATATGTTGATTTATTAACAGCTATAGAAGAGGGAGTTCCAATTATGGAGCTATCTCAAGTTATATTATTTAAAGGGTTTACTGAAGGCAAATGGAATCCTGATTTAATGATGCTTTTAGCAGAACCTTTAGCTTATATGTTAATGGCTTTAGCAGAAAGACAAGGAATTAATTACACGATTCATAATGAAGAATTAAATGATGAAGCTGTTTCAAATAGAAAATTATCTACAGAAGGTATAGAAAAAAGATTAAAAGAAAAACAAGCAGGTAAAGCTACTACTATGCTACCAGAAGAACTTCAATCTAAAATTGAAGAAGTACCTATAGTTGAACAAAGCTTGTTAAGTCAACCACAAGAAGATCAGCCAGAAGATTCAGATAGTCTTTTAGCTCAACAAGGAGTATAGCATGAGTGACGATATAGATGTTTTAGGTTCTTCACTTTTAAATAGACAAAGAATAACTAGAAAAAGAACTGAAAAAAGATTAAGACGAGACACTAGAAACCAAGCTATTTTAAATGTTGGAGCTACTGGCGTTCGTCTTGTTAATAAATATCTAGAAGAAAGAGCTAGAAACTTTGTTGATAATAATGAAGAATTAGCAGGACAACGAGTTTTATTTGCTAAAGCTTTAAAAAATAAAACTAGATTATTAGATGAATATGATAAAGCTCAAGCTGATCCTGCCGGAGAAGAACATTGGTTAGCTCAAAATAAATTTGCTCCTATTATTAAAAATAATTTAGAAAGTACTTTTAATACACAAGGCTATAGTACTAGAGATATAAATAATTATATAAACGAACAAGCTTTAATAGAAGCTAAAAAATATATAGGAACTTGGAGAAACTCTGTTGATGAAGCATTTAAACTAGGAACTCAAGACGATTATGACGCATACATAAAAGCTAATGATGGACAAGCAGAAAATGTAGGAGGATTACTATTTAATAGAATTACTAGAAGTTTAAATAATAAAACTCAAGAAGATGTTGATAGTGAAATTTTAGAATCTTTAAAGAATAATCGTTTTGCTGATAGTGCTAGAGAACTTGCAAGATTTCAACGTAGTTTAAATGCAGGTTTAACAGTTGCTCAATCTAAAGATTTAGCTTACAAAGGAGGCAGCGATACAGGTTTTACTAATAGAGGTACTAGACCTGAAAGAATAAAAGATTTAACAGAATTAGGTATAAACAAAGCAGATATGGTTTTAACTGAAGTTGATCCCACAACTGTAGAGTGGTATTCAGGTGGTAGGGGTTATGCTACACCTGTAAATAAAATGACTTATTTTGATGGTGTAACTAAAAAAGTTGTTTATGCACCTCTACAGATAGAAGACGCAAATGGTCAACTTAGAATAGCACAACCTCAAGCATGGAACTCTTTTACTAATTCTCGTCAAGGTCAAGCATTAAATACTAGTTCTAATTTAGGGCCAGATGATCCTATAAAAGAAAATTCTCTTGAATCTTATATTGATGTAGGTCTTGCAAATGGGACTTTAATAGAAGACCCAGAAAGAAAAGGGCCAGAAGTTACTCAAACTAAATGGAATCAAAAAGGTACAATTTATTATACAGATATTTATCGTAATGAGCCGGGTGCAAAAGAGAAAGGAACACCAATATATACTCGTTCAAGAGTAGTATACGATGAAGAACTTACTCCTGATATAAAATTCCGTAATATGACTGAAGATAAAACTCAAGAAGGGGTAACTGCCCTGCAAGAAATAGCAGGAATTTTAAAAATTCCGGGTGGTGAAACTGGAACAGTAGCAGAAGTAGATTTATTAAATCGTTGGTGGGCGGGTACTGAAGACAATTATGAGACTTTAAAAGACGATGGAGATTTAGATGATATTTTTGCATCACAAAGAGATGTAGCCGGAAAATATATTTATCTAAGAGCAGATGAGTTTGAAGAAAAATATGGTTTAAATCATAATGATGCCCTTAGATTAGCAGCAGCTACAGAAATGACTGACTTAGTATTTGGTTGGAATCGAAAAGCTGAAATTGTAAATTTAAGCGCAACTGCTATTAGTCCTAACGATCATCCTGCAACTGCTATGTTAATTGCAAATAATCTTTTAGATGTTTCGCAAGGTGGAAGATATGAAGGTTTGGAAGCATCGGCATTAGGCGCAGCAGTTATTGATTCGTTTAATGAAATTGCCGATCAATATAAAAATGATCCAGACAGAGGACAAGCTTTAGCAGATATAATATTACAAAATGAAACTTTAAGTCAAATTAGAATACCTACTAATAGTTTTGAAGACTCAAGTATTCCTGAACGAATAGAAGCTACTGGTAGAAATCCTGTAGATGGTTCATTTAGTATAGCAGAAATATTTAGTTATGCAGGAGGTAAACCAGTAATAGAAGAAGTACCTACTCCTCCTGAAGATGTTTCTTCTTCAGATGTTGTTGAGGAACCAAGATCATATGAAGAAATTTTTGAAGGTTTAATACAAAATCAAAATCTAACAGATACACAAAAAGCTGCTTTAGGGCAACTTGGTTTAAGAACACTTGGAAATATAAATCCAAATCAAAAACTTAAAGAATATCAAGAAGGTTTAGATTTAGCACTACAACAAAATAATACAAATAAAATAAATATGTTTAATAGAAACTTAAATATATTAAGAGAAAATTTTAGTAATTATTTAAAGGAAGAAGACTCCCCAAAGTAACTCAGGAAACTTCTGAACTCACCGAAGTTTCTGATAATCAACAAGAGGATCAAAACATGGCTCAACCTTTTAGTGGCGGTAATATTTCTGAAGAACGTCTAAAAGAAATAACTTTACCTTCAGATACCGCAACATCTTTATTAATTAAAAGATTTGAAAACTTTACACCCGTAGCTAGTTTTGATGTTAGACAAAACACTAATGGCTTTGGCACAGAAGCTACATCTGCTAATGAAGAAATAACATTAGAAGAAGCTCAAGAAAGATTAATGGCTAGAGTAAATAGAGATGCTGATTATATTAGAGACTTTGGTGAAAGATATAATTATAACTTTACAGATAATGAAGTTGCTGCTTTAAATTCTTTTATATTTAATTTAGGTCGTGGTGCTTTAAATCAAGTAACTGCTAATGGTACAAGGTCTAAAGAAGAAATAGCATCTAAGATGTTAGAGTACAATAGAGCAGGTGGAAAACAACTAGCAGGTTTAGTTAAACGTAGAAAAGATGAACGAGATGTATTTGTAGGAGAAGCCATACTAGGCGGTGGTGATTAATGGCTATTGTAAAAACTACAAATACTAGCGAACTTAGATTAAAACCTAATGCTAATATTATTTTACCTGAACAAAGAAAAAATAGAAGTGGATTTACTACTGGGTATATTCAAAAAACTCACACAGATTTAAGAAATGATCCGAGATACCAAAAAGAAGCAGAAAAGTTTTTAAATTATTTATCAGAGCAAGAAGGCGTTGTTGAAAAAATAACTGGCGGTTTAGTATCTAATGATATTTTTGAAACTCTTAGAGATGAAGAGGGTCGATTAGGAACAGCAATAGATAGAGCTAGAATAATGCGAGATGCTCCTGAAGATATAAAACAAACTTATAGATATTTAAGAGATGAGTTTGAAGCTTCTAAAGCAGGTAGCTTTAATGAAATAGCTAAAGCTGCTTTTGATAGGGGAGTAGATATGTTTGCAGACCCTATTAATTTATTGTTTGCTTTTGTAGCTCCGGGCGTTGGGTCGGCTGCAAGTAAAGCTGCTGCACCTGCTGTTACAAATGCTTTAATGACAAAGGGCGGTCAACAAGCAGCATCCAAGACATTAAGAAATATCGCAGCAAGTAATACAGCAAAGGCAGGAGCCTTTGAAGGTGCTGTGTGGACAGGCGCAGAAAACTTTGCTCGTCAAGATATAAATATATCTACAGGAGTTCAAGATGTTTTTAGTAAAGGAGATTTTGCATTAAGCACAGGCGCAGGTCTAGTATTAGGAGGAGGATTAGGTTACACATTAGGAAGTTTGTTTACCCCAACCCCGACTAGGGTAGATGATATAGTACCTGATAATGTTAATACTGCACCTAAAAAAATAGATTTTAATGATCCTGAAACTCCAAAGCCAACTACTATACCATATCAAACTGTTGAAAAAGTAGGAGATGAAGATGCTATTGTAATTAAAGATGCTGAAATTATATGGGGGCCAACAAATAAAACAAGAAACGGTATGCCGATCAATGCTACTAGAATAGTTAATAAGGATAAGTCAGTAACTATTAAAGTAAATGATGATGCTTTAAGACAAACATTTCAAAATAAGCCGTGGACAAAGCCTCAAGTAGATGGAGTTACTCCTCTTAAACCTAATGACATTAGAACAGAAGATGAGTGGATTATGTTTAATTTATTTCACGAATTAAATCATGCTTCTTATTTAAGACCAAAGGGTATGTCAAAAGCTATTTATGAAAACGGTGCTAATGTTGCAGCATTAAGAGATTTAAAAGTTTGGAGAAGAACTAAAGAAATGCCTAGACTTTCTCCTGAAGCTAAAACTATAGCACAAATTATTGATAGTAAATTCAATAAAGCTGTTATGGGTATTAATCCTATTACTGGAAGAGAGTATTTAAATAGAATAGAAACAGAAGGTTTAGATAATAAATTATTAGAAACTTTAGTAACAGGTAAAAAAGTAAAACTTAATGAAGATGGATTATTAGAAGAAACTACTTTAGATGTTTCTTTAAACGAGAAAGATGCTGCGAATATAATTTTAGCTGTTAAAAATATTATTATAAAAGAAAGTGATAATGCAGCACCAGAGCTTACATTAAATAAAATTGATCCTATAGTTAAAGAAAATATAAGAAAATATAATTTAAATCCAAATCAAATTAAAGATATTGTAACTGAAGTAGCAGAAACTTATGGGCCTAACCCTAAATTTGTTACAGAAAATCTTAAAAATACTAATACGCAATTAAAAGTAGAACAATTAATATCCCAAAAAAATATGAATACTCTTATAAGAGAGTTATCTAATGTTGTAAAGGGTGGCAAAGAAACTAGAGAGATACTTTCAGATGAACTTAATAATGCTGTGCTTACAAATAGTACACCATTAGATGTTAAATTAAATTTTATTACTAAAGCTCAAGACAAACTTAGCAGATATTTATCGACATCAATAGGTGGTTTTATTAAAGCTACTAATCTTTTAAACCCTGCTAGAAGGTTTGCCCCTAATGTTGTTGGAAGATTCCAAAGATTACTTACCAGTGAAATAGATCAATCATGGAGACTTGGAGAAACTCAAATAAGAGATGTAAATGATTATTCTTCTTATATGGGTGAGCGTTTTGGTCAATTCCATACAAGATGGAAAAGTGCTTACGATAATATTAAAGCTACTGCAAAAGGAAAAACAAAAGAAGAAATAGATATACTTATATCTAATGCAGTCAGAAATGGTAATACAGTTTTTGATAATATTACTTTTGGAACTCCAGAAGCTAAAGAAGCTACAGTTAATGCAGCAGATACTTTAAGAGAAATACTAGGTGACATAGCTACAGAAAGTAAATCTAAAGGACTATTAAGACAAGAAGTAGAAAATTATCTTCCTAGAATGTGGAACAGAGAAGCTATTGAAAAAAATAGAGAAGATTTTATACAAAGAATAATGAACCGAAAAGGAGCTGTAGGAATAAATACCTATGATGAAGCTTCTAATTTTGTAGATGAGTTATTAGATATAAAGTATCAGTTTGGTAATGAGCATCGTTTTGGTGGTAATAGTTTTTTTGCTAATAGAAAAATAGATTTAAAAGATGAAACTTATTTTAATGATTATTTAGAAACTAATTTAGAAGTAATAACAAATTCTTATTTTAGTGCAGCAGCAAAAGGTCTTGCTAAAAAAGATATTTTAAATGTTAGAAATATAGAAGACTTTAATCGTACATGGATACCTGCTTTAGAAAGAGAAATGAAAGCTAATAATGCTAGTAGTGAATTAATACAGCAAGCTAAAGAAGATGCTAGTTATTTATATAAAAATATAACTGGCGAAGGCATGGAAAGGTTTGGTAAAAAGATGAGTAATGCAACTGATTTGTATATGCTTGCTAATAGAATGGCTTATCTTCCTCTTGCAACACTTTCTAGTATTACAGAAATATTTATTAATATGTCTAAAGCGGGGCCGGGTACAGCCTTTAGAGGTTTTAGAGATGCTGTAATGAATGGCTCTCAAAAAATGTATTACGATTCTATGGATGTACTACAGAACGTACATGGTCTAACTAGAGCTGAAGCAAGATATGAATTAAATCAATTAGGAATAGCTTTAGATCAAGCATCGGCAGATATGGTTGAAAGACTAAGTGGAGATACTTTGTCTAATGCTACTATGAGAAAAGTAAGTAATAAATTTTTTAGATTAAATCTTTTAGATCAATGGACAAAAACAGTACAGCTTACATCTTATATAACTGGAAAACGATTAATTACTGAAAATATAGAAAACTTAGCATCTAAAATGCCGTTAATTAAATCTGGACAAATATCCAGAAGAATGCAGCGACAAATAGATGAGCTTAAAGATTTAGGAATAGATTATACTGAAGGAGTTAAATGGTATAATAATGGAGCTAAACTAAATGATCCCTTTTATAATAAAATAAAAAGAGGGGGAGGGACATACACTAATGAAGTTATTTTAAATCCTACTGCACAGTCAGGATTAAAACCTACATTTATGTCTAATCCTAAGACTGCAGTTTTCGGTCAGTTACTTGGATACCCTGCTGCATTTACTAACACTGTAATGAAAGGAATGGCTAAACAAATAACCAGAAATCCTGAAACAATATTTAGTCAACACCTACCTGCTGTAGCAATAATGACAGGCATAGCTTCTTTAGCTAATGGAGTTAGAAGTAATGGAGAATCTTATGACGATAAAGAAGCTTTTGAAATAGCTATGGATGGTTTTATAAGAACTGGAGCAAATGGTTTATTAGCTGATATGATTAAAAGAGGGGCAGACGCAGCAGAATATTATCAAGACCCAATGGCTTATTTTACAGGACTAGGTGTTATACCGGGAGATGCTTATAAACTAGCTCGTCAAGGAGATATTCTTTCTTTTGTAGTTAATAAATTTCCGGGTACAGGAGTTAGGGATTTACTTTTAGGATTGTATGATGAAGACGCACCAGATGATTTTAAAGATACTATGAGAGAAGCAGATAAAGCTTTAACAGAACTTATAGTTCCTTCTAGAGAAAGAGTTCAGAAACAAACATTTTATAAAGGTGGTGAAGTTTATAATGTTCCTCAAGTTCCTGTAGAACCAGACGAGCGTATAGATAAGATGACAGGTTTACCATATGATATACAAGCCGGAGAAGCTTTTGTAGATGCAGAGGATCGTGATATACGTCAAGATTATGGGAAAGGTGGTAAAGTTTTAAATACTTTAATTAACATGGGAGCGCATTTAGCTTTTGGTGTTTCGCCATCAGATCAAAGAAAGAATGAAAGGGAAGCTGCTGCTATACTTCATCAAGCAATTTTAGATAATAAAATTCCGGCACATTATGCTGTGCCTGTAGATGAAGCGGGTTATCCAGATTTTCAATCTGAAGAAAATAAAAAATTATTTGAAGAGGGAGTCTATAATGAAGAAGTTTATGATGCAATTAATCATGGACTAATTAGTTTTAGACAAGGGACAAATCCTGTAAGAAGAGGAGCTTTACAATTAAAAGAAGGAGTCCAAAGAAAAATAGTAGATGATCCTAGAACTGAAGAAAAGGATGCTTTTAACAATGCTAAAGCTTTTAATTTAAGAGAGCAGGGTTATACAGAAGAAGAAGCTATACAAGAGTTTGTTAATTCATATGCAAAAACTACTCAAAAATTAATGAACAGAGAACCATTAATAAGAGGTGAAGATTTTATCTTTAATATAAATGATTTAAATAATGTAGATCAAAAACAAATAGGCTTACAAGATATATTTCCAAGACAACCTAAAAATAAAGGTGGCAAAATTTTAAAAAGATTGGAGGCAATGGCATGAGATATTTACTACTAGTTGGAGTTATGTTGTGTAGCTCTATGGCTCATGGAGCACCTACTTATGTAGATGATGTAGCTGAAATAATAAATAATAATTGTGTTGTGTGTCACCGTGATGGTGGCATAGGCCCAATGCAGTTCGAAACCTATGATCAAGTCAGACCGTGGAGTCCTTTGATACAACTTAAAGTTGCTAACAGAGAGATGCCTCCATATGCCTATGATCAGGGTATAGGAATACA
>CEVB01011218.1_pt1 | contig 12916 bp, 9 predicted proteins | sample 531381 | NCBI WGS metagenome assembly CEVB01 (sample SAMEA2622763, study PRJEB7988) | marine metagenome | biome: marine biome (ENVO:00000447); feature: surface water layer (ENVO:00002042); material: "saline water (ENVO:00002010), including plankton (ENVO:xxxxxxxx)" | depth 5 m | reverse complement strand
ACCAAGGATAGTTCACGCTTTTTGCCCCACATTATTCTCGGATAACAGCATCCGCATTATTCGATCCGACTGCTGCGGTTGCCTACAAGTTACTGCAGCAGTATTTACACTTTTACCTGTTCAGGTTAATCCGGTCCTAAAATGTGTAAAACAAGCCGACAGCACCCTGCATAATTTTGCTGCTAATTTTCAATAACTTAATGCCAGATCATAAAAATATCATTTAAATCTTAAGACAGTTTTTTGACAACGCTGTCATTTTTGCCATAGTCAGTACCGCTTATTTTCCAAACAACAGGGAGCCGTAATGCCGGGCAGGCAAGGCGGAAATAATGCAGTAGCTGACAACGCAATTTTAGGTTGTCTGCGCTTAAAGCAATGAATAACGACTAAAAAATATAAGCGACAAAACTGGAGGAAGTTATGTTTAAACAAAAAGTTATGCAGTACGTAAGAGTTAGTCTTCTACTTGCTGCAGGTGGAGTGAATGCCGCCACCCCAAATGCACCGGTGATCAGCTGGATGCCGACAGACTATAGCCTGCAAGATGGCAGTGCACAGGTACCGGTACGCTGGGATATGTGGTGGGGCACTAATGGTAATAAGTGGTATTTGCTACAAAATGACAGCGTTGTCTTTACTGCAGCGCTAACCCCAAATGGCCAGAATGCGCAGACAGGCAGCACCACGCTGCAGTTCACCACTGCTGGTAGTTATCAACTGCAGGTAAAGTTGTGTCAGGTGAGTGGCAGCAATGAAGAATGCGCGCAAAGCAGCGTCACCACTATTAACGTTAGTGGCGGCTCTGGTGGTGATAACGGTGGCGGTGATAATGGCGGAGGTGATGGCAGCTTCGATCCGTGGACTGATTTGAATTTAACCGCCTGGCCACACCCGCTGAAACAAAGTAATCTGCCCTATCAGAACACGACAGGCAAGAAAGTAGGTGCTTACTTTGTTGAGTGGGGTATTTATGGCCGGGCTTTCCATGCTGCAGATATTCCGGCACAAAACCTGACACACCTTTACTATGGCTTTATTCCGGTATGCGGCCCAAATGAAGGCCTGCGTCAGGCCAACCCGGAAGGCTATGCTGCGCTGAACAGCCAATGTGCCGGTAAGCCGGATTATTCAGTGGTGGTGCATGACAAATTCGCAGCACTGGAAAAAAGCTACCCCGGTGATGTCTGGGATCAGCCAATCCGCGGTATTTTCGCCGAGTTGTACCGGCTGAAACAGACCCATCCACATATCAAAATTTTGCCTTCCATTGGCGGCTGGACACTGTCAGACCCTTTGTACGACGTGGGCACTAATCCGGCAGCGCGTGCGGTATTTATTGATTCTGTTATCGACTTTATCCGCACTTACGATTTCTTCGATGGTATTGATATTGACTGGGAATTCCCCGGTGGTGGCGGCGCTAACCCGGCGCTGGGTTCCGCACAGGATGGCGCAGGTTTTGCCACTTTGATGCAGGAACTTCGTGCTGCGCTGGATGCGTTAAGCACCGAAACCGGCCGCAGTTATGAGCTGGCAGCCGCGATGTCCGGTGGTGTGGAAAAACTCAGTGTGGTCGATTGGGAAGATGCCGCCCAGTATATGGACTCTATCAACCTGATGACCTACGACTATTACGGCGCCTGGAACGGAGTGCTGGGCCACCAGACTGGTCTGTATCCGTCGCCTAACTCACCGACTACTGGCTTTAGCGCGCACGAAGCGGTGCAGTATCTGCTAAATCGCGGTGTACCTGCCGGCAAGATATCACTCGGTGCCGCTATGTATGGCCGGGGCTGGCAAAATGTCAGCGGCGTTAGTGGCAATAATCCGTTTACCGGTACCGGTGGTGACGGCATCAGCGGAGGCTGGGAGCGCGGCATCATGGATTACAAAAAGATCCAGACCGACTATATGGGTGGACCTGAAGCGGCAGGCGTTAACGGCTTTACCGTAGGCTGGGATGACACTGCCAAGGCGAGCTATGTCTGGAACCCGGCAACCAATACGCTGATCAGTATTGATACCAAGCGTTCGGTACGCGAAAAAGGTGCCTATATTCTGCAGCATCAGCTGGGCGGTATTTTTGCCTGGGAAATAGACGCCGACAACGGCCATATTTTGAACGCGATGCACGAAGGCTTAGGCCATCCGCAGCAATAACCCATTCTGCCGCAGTCTGACCCTGTCAGGTTAGGCGAAACAGCGGGCAAGCCATTGCTGCCCGCTGAAACCACCTGACATGCGCTGCGGCCCTTTGCAGGATACTCACAATGAAATTAATCACTACTTTGCCGCTGTTGGCACTGCTGAGCGGTGTGGCATTTGCTCAGCAAACTACTGATAACAGTTGCCGGCCTGATGGCCTGTACCAAACCCCCGGCATCAATGTTCCCTACTGCACCGTATACGATGCGTCAGGGCGCGAAATTATCAGCCCTGATCACCCCAGACGTATTATTGGCTACTTTACCAGCTGGCGTCATGGTAAGAATGGCCAGCCGGCGTATATTGCGTCAGACATTCCGTGGGACAAAATCACCCATATCAATTATGCCTTTGCCCACGTTAACGCGGCCAACCAGATCTCGGTCGGCGACGTTACCGACAGCAATAACGCCGCCACCGGTATGGAGTGGCCCGGTATTGCCGGCGCAGAGCTTGACCCTAACCTGCCTTATAAAGGCCACTTTAATTTACTGCACAAATACAAACAGCAGCACCCGCACGTAAAGACGCTGATCTCTGTTGGCGGCTGGGCTGAGACTGGCGGCTATTTTGACAGCAATGGTGAGCGTGTTGCCAGTGGTGGTTTTTACAGCATGACGACAAACAGCGATCTGAGCATTAATAACCAGGGCATTAACACCTTTGCCGATTCTGCCATAGCCTTTATCCGCCAGTATGGCTTCGACGGTGTCGATATTGATTACGAATACCCGACCAGTATGAATGATGCAGGCAACCCGGATGATTTTGCATTGGCCAACAGCCTGCGTGGTGGCTTAATGCGCTCATATATCGAGCTGATGAAAGTGCTGCGGCAGAAACTGGATGCCGCCGGCGCGGCAGACGGCAAACACTACCTGCTGACTATTGCTTCGCCGTCTTCTGGTTACCTGCTAAGGGGCATGGAAGCATTCCAGGTTACCCAGTATCTGGATTATGTAAACATCATGAGCTACGACCTGCATGGCGCCTGGAACCAGTTTGTTGGTCACAATGCCGCTTTGTTTGATACCGGCATGGATGCAGAACTGGCAGCCTGGAATTACTACAACACCACGCAATACCAGAATATTGGCTATCTCAACACCGACTGGGCTTACCATTACTTCCGCGGCACCATGCCGGCTGGCCGCATTAATATTGGTATCCCGTACTACAGCCGCGGCTGGAAAGATGTGCAGGGCGGCAACAACGGTTTGTGGGGCACAGCTGCTCTGCCGAACCAGAATGCCTGTCCGCCAGGCACCGGTGGCAGCACGGTTAGCAAATGTGGCAATGGTGCTGTCGGCATAGACAACCTGTGGCACGATAAAAACACCCAGGGTGGCGAAATGCCGGCCGGCTCTAACCCGCTGTGGCATACCATGAATCTGGCTGAAGGCATTGTTGGCAGCTACGCGCAGGTGTACGGCCTGGATCCGGCCAACCCGGAGCATCAACTGACCGGCACTTACAGCGAACACTACGATGCTACCGCCGTCGCCCCCTGGTTGTGGAACGCACAGAAAAAGGTTTTTTTGTCAGTAGAAACCGAGCAGAGCATTGCCGCCAAAGCGCAGTATGTAATTGATAATGGCATCGGTGGTGTAATGTTCTGGGAACTGGCAGGTGACTATGGTTGGAATGCCGCCAACGGTGAGTATTTTATCGGCGATACACTGACAACACAGTTTTACAACAGTTTCAGAAATGCCAGCCCTTATGGCGCCGTAAAAACCAACCGCACTATGCCAACGCAAGCGGCAGATATCCGCCTGAGCATCAGTGACTTTAAACTGGGCGATCAAAACTTCCCCATCAACCCCAAACTTACACTGACCAACCACAGCGAAGGCGCTATCCCGGGCGGCGCCAGCATCAGCTTTGATGTCCCCACAGCGATACCTGATACCATCAGCGACCAGAGTGGCTTTGGTTTAACTGTGATTGAAAGTGGCCGTAACGCCAGTGGCAATAACATCGGCGGCCTGAGCAGCGATTTTCATCGTGTTCGTTTTAATCTGCCCGGTTATCTGAGTGTCGCCAGTGGCGAAAGTGTCACAGTGACACTGAACTACCACCTGCCGATGCCAATGCCGTCAAACTGGATACTGAGTGCCAATGGTGCTGACTACGCCTTCGCGCAAGAGTACCCACAATTACCCGTTGTGGCGATTGGTAGCGGTGACGGCGGGCCCGGTGATGGCGGTGGTAATGGTGAAAGCTGTGGCGGTGTGACGGCCACTATTTATCCCTACCCGCAGTGGCCGCAAACCGATTGGCAAGGCTTACCCAGCCATGCCGTCGGCGGTGACCACCTGTCTTATCAGGGCAGCGTGTACAAAGCCAACTGGTGGACCAATTCAGTGCCCGGTAGTGATGGCAGCTGGAGCTTTATCTGTAATTTATAGTAATCAAAAAGTGCTTGGACGGTGCATTCAACACTCACTGTCTATGCTCTGATGCTTTTCCTGCGAGAGCCGTGGGCCTTATCAGGTCGCCACAGAGTGTCTGAGTGAGCACGCTAGTGCGAACGAGTTGCTGTGGCGAGCCTGAGAAGGTTCCGGCTCGGAGCACCTTGCCTAAACAAGAGAAACGACTATGCAAAGTAAAAATCTATTCCCTATATTGCTTGCCTGTTTTGCACTGCTTAACAGCCTGCAAGCGAACAGCCATGGCTATGTTGAATACCCCAAAGCCCGTCAGCAAATCTGCAAAGACGATGGCGGCTACTGGTGGCCAGAAGATGGCAGCGGCATTCCCAATGCCGCCTGCCGTGCAGCCTATCTGCAGTCCGGTGGCTATATGCTAACCCAGCATCATGAGTTCTCGGCCAATGTTGCCGATTACCGCAATATGGCAGCGGTGCAAAGTGTTGTTGCCAACGGTAGCTTATGTGCTGCCGGTGATAGCAATAAAAGCGGTATGGATATCCCCTCTGCCGACTGGCAACGCACCGCCATTGACTTGAGCCAAAACCAGACACTGACGCTGCGTTTTCGCGCCACTACGCCACATAACCCCAGCTTCTGGCAAATTTATCTAAGCAAGCCCGGCTTTGATACCGCTGCAGCGCCGCTAAGCTGGGACCAGCTGCAGTTAATTCATCAGCAGGATGATGTACCGGCAGAGGCTGGCTATTACACCTTACAGGTGCCAATGCCTGCTGACCGAACCGGCCCGGCCGTGCTTTATACCCGCTGGCAGCGGGTAGATGTGGTCGGTGAGGGCTTTTACAACTGCTCTGATATCGAGCTGATAGGCAGTGGCGCTGAACCACCACCGCAAGCCTGGTTTGATAAAGGCGCTTTCATAAACCTGCAAACGCCAGCTGAAGTGGGTGGCTATGCCCGGCTACGGTTATTTGATGCCAATGGTCAGGAACTGGTTGATGAACGCTGGCAGATCACCGCCAGCAATATCGATAATACGCGCTGGGCAACAGAGCTGGCAGCACAGGTGAATACGCAATATGTTCATCTGCTGCAAATTGGCATATTAAGCAGTGATAATGTGGTATTTAGCAGCGATGTGGCAACCAACCGCGCTTATACCACTGATCACAGCTACTTTTATAATCTAGACTTGCGCCCGGCTGCTGATGACGGTGGTGACAATGGCGGCGGTACTCCCGGCAATTGTCCAGGCTACGATTTAACGCAGGCCAATACCTACCCCAACTGGCCACAAGCTAACTGGCAGGGCCAGCCGGATCATGCTGCCCAAGGCGACCAGCTGATATACCAGAATGCGTTGTATCAGGCGAACTGGTGGACGCAGTCCATCCCCGGCAGTGATAGCAGCTGGATCCAGTTGTGTAGCTGGTAGCCCATTACCTGACATCAAAAAACACAGGCTGCTACAGCGGCCTTTCCGCTATGCCATAATCAAGGCAGCAATGCCTCTAACACTTGTTGCTTTAATGCCTCGGCAGCATCGCGTCCGATAATACCTTCGGCCAGGGTCAAGGTTGTGCCATCGCCGGCATCGGCTTGCAGCCGGTAATATTCCGTACGTTCGCCTTCACCGTTGGTTGACACCATAGTCTGTTTAATCTGCAGTTGTTCAGGGGTAGTCAGTGATGCTTTGCGCTGATACAGCCGGATACCGAACATAGCGCGCAGCATCCTCACTTCGCCAGGCGCTATACTGGCTTCCAGACTCCGACCAAGCCAGAATAGACCGAACCATAAAATCAGCCCGCCGATCGGCGCAAATAACAGGGCCATAAGCCAGAGCATGCCGCCCTGCTGCGTTGCCTCAACACCGAGAAAGATGCCAGCTGTGGTAAAAATGCCGCCGAATAACAGCATCGATAAAGCGGCAACAGTATGCCGGCCTGCACGGCTGGTTAAATACAGAGTATTGCCCAGCACCCTCTGCTGGATCTGACTTGCGGCGGCATCAAAGGCCGCGACCTGGCGCTGTTGCTGCTGTAACTCAAGCTCAGCAGCACTCGGCTGCCAGCCACACCGCGCGCTACCGGCGATAACCGGCAATGTCCACTGGCGGTTGAATTCCAACTGCTCACTGCCAGTGTGCAACTGGCCTTTGCAGCTTAGTTGCCACTCAATGCGGCCTTTGTAACGCTCATCTTTGCCGGTTGCCGGCAAGGTTGCGGGCACATCCATTACCAGCCAGTGTTTACCTTCTATACTGCGGGATACACTACACTTTTCAGCCCACAAGGACTGCCGGTGGGTGGTTCGGTTTTTACCGCTGCCACTCTGATACACATGCAGACAACTAAGTTCAGCTTGCGGCATTTGCACGAACCGGCCCCGCTGCAGTATAAAGTAGCCACCTATCTGTCCACCGGCAGCACCCGGAAAAGGGTCGGGAAAAAACGGTGTTTTACCAATCTTTTGCCAGTGTTTTAGTTGTTTGCGGCCGTGCCAACACAGACTGACACCAATTAGCGGAAATAGCAGCACCAGCAATACCGCATAGTTGCCTTTGGGTAATTGCTCTGCAACAGCCAGATAACTTACCGGCAAACCGATCAATGCAAATAGCCCTCCCATGCCCAACATCAGCTGATAGCTCCCCTTGTTGTTGCTAACAATGCCCTCTACGGGTTTATTGCCAAGCAACATCGCCTTTTCAGCCTGTGCTTTTTTATGACCCAGCAACAGCAGAAACATCATCAAACCGGCAATACCACAAAACATCGCCATAAAAATCAGCCCGGCACCGGGCTGACCATCGCGAAAAAATGCCACACCACCGGCTATGCCGGCCAGCATAAATACACTTAAGAAGATCAGGCCGAACCAGGGCAAACCTGTGTCATTGAGTTCTGTGTGTCGCTGTTTGCGCATCCTGTTCTCCGCCTAAGATTCTGTTGACTTGCCTGTTTAGCAGCTGTTTTACAACAGCACTAACGCGGAGACAACTGTTTGTTAACTGCACCGCCAATAGAATAAATATGCTTAAAAAGTGGATACAAAACCGTTAATCACATAAAATGCCGACTTTATCTGAGCAACAGTTGGCATTTTGTCATCTTGCTGCCATCTTTATGTCTTATCTGTACTTTGTCTTGTCAGAAGGAAACTCTCAACCCGTGCGCACTACTGAACTTGTCTCCGGTTTTCGTCAATCTGCCCCTTACGTTAACGCCCACCGCGGTAAGACCTTTGTTGTGATGCTGGGTGGTGAGGCCATTACCCAGCCGGGCTTTCGCAGCATAATTAACGATATCGCCTTGCTGAACAGCCTGGGTATCAAAGTAGTACTGGTATACGGCGCCAGGCCACAGATTAATTCGGCACTGCAACAAGCCGGACTGGAGCCGACCTACCATAACCGTGTACGGGTAACAGACGATGATTCTTTCCGCCTGATTAAGCAGGTTGCCGGCGCTTTGCAGCTTGATATTACTGCCCGGTTATCGATGAGTTTAAGTAACACCCCGATGCAGGGCGCACAGATAAACGTTGTCAGTGGTAACTTCGTTATTGCCCAGCCACTGGGTGTGGACGAAGGCGTTGATTATCATCACAGCGGCAAAGTGCGCCGCATTGATGTTGCCGGTATCCGCCGCCAGCTTGATACCAACGGTATTGTATTAATGGGCCCCATTGCCGCGTCGGTAACCGGCGAAAGCTTTAATTTAACAGCAGAAGATATTGCCACTCAGGTTGCAGTTAAACTAAAAGCCGACAAGATGATTGGCTTTAGCGAAATTGGCGGTATCATTGGCGAAAATGGCGAAATAATAGCTGAGTTAATGCCTAATGCCGCAGAAAAAATTATGCTGCAGATGGAACAGCAGGATGATGATGCCTGTCCGGGTACGTTGGCATTTTTGCATGCTGCAATTACCGCTTGCCGGGCTGGTGTGCCGCGCTGCCACTTAGTCAGTTACGATGAAGATGGCGCTCTGTTGCAGGAACTGTTCTCCCGTGATGGTATCGGCACGCAAATTGTTACCGAATCAGCAGAGAAACTGCGTCAGGCAACTATCTCTGATATTGGTGGTATTTTGGATCTGATCCGCCCGCTGGAGCAGCAAGGCCTGTTGGTGCGCCGCTCCCGTGAGCAGCTGGAGATGGAAATCAATCAGTTTACGCTCATTGAACGCGACGGCCTGGTCATTGGCTGCGCCGCGCTGTATCCGTTCCCGGAAGAGAACGTCGGTGAGTTTGCCTGTCTGGCGGTGCATCCTGATTACCGCGATGCCGACCGCGGCAGCATTCTGCTAAAAGCCGTGATCCAGCAAGCGCGTCAGCGTAAATATGCCAAACTGTTTGCGCTGACTACCCGCAGTATTCACTGGTTCCTTGAGCACGGCTTTGAGCTGCTGACGGTCGATGATTTACCTGCCCAGAAAAAGCAGCTGTATAACTATCAGCGCCGTTCAAAGATTCTGGCGATTACGTTATAAACACTCTGAATGTTAATGAATGCCAGTTAGTCATCTGACTGGCTTTTCAGCATAACCTGTTTAACCACGCTTTTTGCCAACGCCCTTGCTGTTGTCCATTTACCCCCGGATACTGTCAGCAGTTTACCCTGCCAGTTTAGCTGGTACTCACGGCTTGCCTTACTGGCATTTGCACTGCCACTCAGTAATGGCCTGACGCCGGCGAAATCTGCCAGTACATCGTCGACGCCAAGCTGCGGTTCAAAGTAATGATTATAGGTCGCCAGTAAGTAGTCACGTTCAGCCACAGAGCAGCGGATAGGCTCTGACAGCTGCTGGCGTACCTCCGTAGTGCCAAGCAGCGTCTTGCCCTGATACGGCAATACAAACACTATACGCGACTCACCCGGTACCTCCAGCATATGGCCATAAGCTCCGGTGGGCGGTAGCACCAGATGGCTGCCACGCACCAAATCCAGCGGCTGCTGCGGCAGACCGGATTGCTGTAGCAACTGTTGGCTCCAGGGGCCGGCTACATTTATTATACGGTCAAACGACTGCCAGCCGCCGGCCAGCTCAAGCTGAGCATCGCTGCGAACCTGCAATACGGGGCTCTGCTCATAAATTTTAACGCCTGCTTTAGTACACTGCTGTGCCATCCACAGGCCCAGCTTGGCGTCATCCATCTGGCCGTCAAAAAACAGGTAAGCGCCTTTTAAGCCTTCAGCTTTCAGTAGCGGCGAGCAGCGCTTTGCCTGCTCTGCGCTCAGCCAACGGTGCCGGCCAATGCCCTTGCGCCCGGCAAAACTGTCATAAAGCCATAAACCGATTTTCAATTGCCAGCGGGCACGGCGCGAGTCAGCATACAGCGGGTAAAGAATCGGTAAACGCCGGGTTAAACGCGGCGCCTTTTTCAGCCACCAGCGTCGCTCCTGCAGCGCTTCGCGCACCAGCCTGAACTCACCCTGCTCCAGATAACGCAAACCGCCATGTAGCAGTTTTGACGACGCTATACTCGTTGCCTGCATTACGCCGTCACGTTCAAACAAACTAACATCGTAACCGGCCAGTGCCAGCTGCCAGGCCGAACTTAAGCCATTTATACCACCACCGATTACCGCTATTTTCATCTGCCACCTGTTTTTATGCTAAGAGGGCAATATCGTCCCGGTGCACCACAACTTCACTCGGGCAAAAACCCAGCGTCGTTGCAATTTGCTGACTGTGTAAACCTTTAATCAACTGCAGCTCAGTTGCGCTGTATTGGCAAATGCCTTTTGCCAGCTGTTTGCCGGCACTGTCACATAACCAGATGGCATCGGCTTTATCAAACTGCCCTTCCACCGCGGTAATGCCTTTTGCCAGTATAGACGCACCTTTGTGCAACAATGCCTGCACCGCGCCGCTGTCGAGCGTAATGCTGCCCTGACTTTTCAGACTGTGTAGCATCCAGTGTTTCTTCGCACTCAACCGGTCTTGCTGACGAACAAACAAGGTACCTGCTGCTTCACCGCGCAGTAACGCTTCAAAGCTGTCGGGTTGCTGACCATTGATGATCAGCGTATCAACCCCTTGTCTGGTAGCCTTATCAGCCGCCTGAATTTTCGTCAGCATGCCGCCGGTTCCTATAGCATGGTGGCTACCACCGGCCATGGCGTAAATATCAGCGTTTATCTGCTCTACACGCGGGATAAAGCGGGCCTCTGCGTTAGTGCGCGGATTAGCAGTGTACAGGCCATCAATGTCAGAGCAGATAATCAGCGCATCAGCGTCGACCAAAATAGCCACCATAGCCGCCAGGTTATCGTTATCACCCACTTTTAGCTCAGCTGTAGCGACGCTGTCATTTTCGTTGACGATAGGCAGTACCTGATTTGCCAGTAAAGTACGCAAGGTATTATCAATATTCAGATAACGACGCCGGTTGGAAAGATCATCATGCGTCAGCAAAATTTGTGCACAGCGAAAATCGAACAGATGACTCCAGGCAGCCATCATCTCGGTTTGGCCCACTGCGGCCATAGCTTGCTTAACGTTGATTGGTAACGGCTGATGCGTAAAAGCGATAGCATTGCGCCCGGCAGCAACACTGCCTGACGAAACAAGTACCACTTCGACACCCTGTTGACGGCATTCGTTGATAAAGCGGGCTATCGCCAACAGATAACGGGTAGAGCAGCCTTTAGCATCAGGAGAGATCAGCGCACTGCCGACTTTAATGACAATGCGCCGCCAAACAGAATTCAACATAGACACACCTTTAAACTGAGCACTGCCAGCAGCTTAAAGTTTGGGCATCTATATGTCTAATTAATTCTGTGCACTGGCCATGGCTATTTCGCAATTTCCTGCGGCTAAGTGAGTAAAGCCGCCGTAGGCAGCGATCACCAGTTGATCATCTGTCAGCTTTTTCACCTGCCAACTCACCTGACCGCTACCAAAAGCCGGGTGATCGATAACAAAAGAACCAGGGGATTGCCGTATCGGGTATTTAAATGTGTCCAGTCGTTTGCCCTGGCTTATATGCTGTACCATCTGTCGTTCACTGAAAATCCAGGTTTTACGCAAAGCATTGTCTTGCTGCACAGTACCATCAGGCACGTTGGAAGTGCCTACTTCACACCAGCTGCCAGATATCAGCTGCTCTACAGCCTGTTGTTGCTGCTCAGAAAAGCGGATATCTAACTTTACCTCATCGCCCTTACGACAAGGCTCTCCCTGAAACACCACTTCGCCCGTGGCATCAGTACATTTGTACACATCAGCCTGTGCTGGCTGCATGATGTATGTACAGCTAAGCACTAACCAAAAGCGCAATATTTTATTCATTATGTAATCCTTTCCCTGTGCCACAGCTGTGCGAGCTGGCAACGAAACCCGCCTACAATACTTAAAAAATAAGCCGAAGTGAACAAAGGCGATAAAATAAACAAAAACTCAACAAAATTGTAAATACAGCACTGATATAGTTCAGCAGCAATTCAGTTGTTTCTTACTAAGCTTTGCCCAATATGTTTTAAGGAGCTTTATTTATGCGCCGTTCTGTCTTAATTGTTTCTTTAGTCTCTGCCAGCCTTGCTATCGCAGGTTGTGCGTCAAATGAATATTCTAACACTGGTAAAGGTGCTGCCATTGGCGCTGTGGTGGGTGCCGTAGCAGGTAAAGCCACAGGTAACCATAAAGATAAGCGTTTAGTTATTGGCGCAGCCGTTGGCGCGCTGGCCGGAGCGGCAGTCGGGAGTTACATGGATAAGCAGGAAAAAGCACTGAACCAGGAGCTTAGCGGCAGCGGCGTTAAAGTGGTGCGGGACGGTGACAAGTTAAGGCTGGATATCCCAGCGCAGTTAACCTTTGAAATTAACCGCTCAGACATCCGCTCAAGCCTGTATCCGGTATTTAATGATATTGCCAAAGTATTGCGTGACTATGAAAAAACCATGCTGGTCATCGCCGGACATACGGATGATACCGGCCCATATCAATACAATATGAATCTGTCGCAAGCGCGCGCTGACAGTGTGAAACAATACCTAATCGCACAAAATGTACAGGCTATCCGATTGGAAACTAAAGGTTATGGCCCTAACTATCCAATAGTGCCGAACACGTCAGAAGCGAACCGGGCGCAAAACCGTCGGGTAGAAATCCATATAGAACCGATTGTAGAGTAAAGAGCCCTCACCCAAAAAAACAGCGCCTTCGGGCGCTGTTTTTATTTCTACTATTCAATGTCAGAAGCGGTAAGTCACTTTGCCGTAGACGTACTGACCACGGGTGTTGTGTACTTTTGAAGCGAAGCCATAAAGATCGGCGTCACCATCACCGATAGCAAATGGCGGA
>CEVB01012190.1_pt1 | contig 12925 bp, 20 predicted proteins | sample 531381 | NCBI WGS metagenome assembly CEVB01 (sample SAMEA2622763, study PRJEB7988) | marine metagenome | biome: marine biome (ENVO:00000447); feature: surface water layer (ENVO:00002042); material: "saline water (ENVO:00002010), including plankton (ENVO:xxxxxxxx)" | depth 5 m | reverse complement strand
AAAGGTTAGCAGAAAAGATAAAAAGTTTAGTTTTTGATAAAGATGGCTTTGAAGTTTTTGATTTTGACCCCAAAAAACATATGGAAAGAGTTCGTAATTTAGTTTGAAGTTAAAAATATTTTATGACATTAAAAAGCCCCATAGATATGGAGCTAAAAAACTGAATAATCCCCATCACCCAGCCTTTTGATAAAATAATAGCACTATATGTAGTGTTTGTAACTAAAAATAATTTACTACTTATGGGGTTGTGCCCTTCTATTTTATTTGCCATTATAGAAATCCCCCCATCACCCTGGCTCTGCGTAAGCGCAAGAGTCTTTTTTTTTGACTAATTTGTTAACCATTCTCACTAAATATTTGCTCACGCTAAACAATTTTCGAGCCTTAGGATGACCCACATAGAATTGCTTAGAAAGAACCTAGAGCTATTATTTAGGCAAAGATGTATGCCTTATGGGTTTCTGGAGTAACTTATTTAGGAAGAAAGAATTACCAAAACCTAAGTCTAAAAAGGTTGGTGATAAGGGTTATGTAAGAAAACCAGTTACTAAACCAGTAGTAAAGAAAGAACCACCAAAAGAAGAATCACCTAAACAATCTTTTGATAATTGGGAAATAGATATGATGGAAAAATATATAGAGTTTGATTCAGATGGTGTATCAACTAAATGGGGTGATACATGGAAGAGAATTGCAGCTAATGAATTAGATGGTGCGACATTAGTTAATGGAAGGAATCCTGTTGACTTATTAGATGCCAACCCAAAAGTAAAAGATGATTTAGATATTATGCTTGACTGTTGTAGAGCAGAACTACAAAGAGCAGATATTGGTGAAGGTATGCCCGCACCTTTTTATTTCAAGAGAGCAGCAATATTATTTGCCAAACAAAAGCTAATAGTAAAAGAAATTCAAATATGTAAATTATGGTTAGATGCCTTTAAACATTATATGGATAAGAAAGGTAAAAGTTATAAAGATTGGACATTGCCTAATGACTTTACTTCACGTATTGATAAGGCACAAATTAAGCTCGATAAATTAAAAACTAAGTCAATAAAAAAAAGTAAGTAAGAACCTACCACCTAAACCTATTGCTGTTGGTGCTTCTTTAATCTTTCATATTCAACGTGTAGGACACCTAAACGCCAAGCACCTGTTAATCCTTTTAATCCCTTTAATCCTTCTACACCTTCAGTTAATAGTTTTATATCTGCAAGTGAATGTGACTTCATTTCTAAAAACTCTTTCTGCCAAGAAGTGTCATCCCATTTAGTAGTCATTTAATAATCAAGTAGTAAGCGTTTTATTTAAAAGTAATAACAACCTCTTTTTTTAAAATCGCTTGAAGCTCTTTTATCTATATCACGGTATGGCTGAGTATATGCAATAAAAAATGATTTATATTCTTCTGAATCAGAGTCAGGTATTTTTTCTGCAAATAATCTGCAATCTAAATTATCTACATACTCAAATTCTATTTCGGAACAATTATTTACCTGAAATTTTTCGTTAATTAATTTAGATTTAAAAGCTAAATATGAATCTTTAATAGCATTTTCAAGCTGAATATTATTTCTTGTAATTACTGATCTAATAGCTTCACATTCAACATAATTAGTAGCATGAGCCGAAGGTATTAATAAAGCTAGTAGTGGAAGTAGTAAGCGTTTCATTAATTAACTAAATAATTTTAAGGAAGGATATTAACTCTTATGTATTCTTTACCACCGCGTTCAAATTTATCACATATAGCTGTTTGTCTTACCATTCCTCCAAATGAGTTTGTTGCTCCGAAATCTATCCTTGCTGCTCCATACTCTTTATATTCTCCAGTTGTTCTAAGAATAGTTGCACTATAAAATTTGTAAGAATTTGGATCTTTTAATTGTTCTTTTATTTGATCTTTACACCAAATTCTTGCATAAATAGAATCAAATTCATCAGGCTCTCTTACCGATTCACTTCCGTTATTAAATAAAGCTACGCAACCACCAATTATTGAAAATATAAAAACATATACAAATATTTGAAGACCTAAACCTGCACTTACTTCTTCTGTCTTTTTCTTATTACTTTCTACAACTTTTTTTGTATTAGCTCGAAGATCTTTTACTCTGCCAGCAGCAGTCTTTTGACCACACTTAGGGCAAACTAACAAATCCTTAGAAATTAGTTCTTTACAGCCTAAGCACATATAAAGATTTTCAGCCATTAAAAAAGAGGGGTCTACCCCTCTAATTTAGATCAGCTGTCAATATGAGGAGTAGTTAGCAAGAACTACTTTTTAATATTAGAGATTTTCTTTCTTCAAACATTTATATAAATGTTCAATTTGAGAAGAAGCAATTTCTATTTTATTTTTTTCAAGTTCTAAAAGTATTTCTTTTAGTGTTGAAAGTAGATGATCAATATCATCATCTATATTTGAAGATAGTAATCCAACCATATGATTTAACTCTCGTTGATGAATTCTTATCTTTTGAAATTTTTTATCAAGCATTACTATTAGCTTTTTGAAATGAACAGGATCACTTGGATTAAAGTTTTTCATTATTCTCCAAATTCAAATCTTGCGGCTAATGCAGCTTTAGAAGCTTCTAAGAATTTATAAGAATGCATTAATCCTAGATGACATTTAATTGTCCAATCATTGAGCTCATCATAAATTTTATTTAATTTATTTTGATCCATTTGAATTCTTTTATTACCCTCATTTGGTAACGGTAAAAACGTTGATATTGGATACTGATTAAAACTAAAGAAATGAATATCTGGACGACAAAATCTATAACTTTCATTCCATTTGTTTTTATAATAAATAGAATAAATTTCTAGAAAACTTTTAAAAATTACATGAGGCCTTATTCTATTTTTAGTAAGACAGCCAACTAGAAATTTTCCTGGGATTCCAGTCTTTACAGATAATTCTCTTAATTTATTAATTTCTTCATTTGTTGGTTCAGTAGCTTTGACCTCAAGCCAGAATTTAAGAGGAGCTCGATCTTGGCTAGGAAAATTGTGTATTAGAAAATCAGGAAGATAGTTTCCTGAATCAAGAACATACCCCTCCTTTTCATATTCATATTCAATGCCAAGATGATCTAACCAGACACATGTTCGGGCCTCTAATCTACTGCGCAATCTCATACCCTTATAAGTGGTATTTATGGATTTAAGAATTTGTTTCATTTTTAAAAATTAATAGAATTTGTAGTTTTAAATTTCAAAATCTTCTTCTTCTTCTTCTTTAACGAGCCTTTTTAATTTTTCCCGAATTAAAAGACTATTTATCATCTCCTTAGTCAAATTACTATCTGCTAAAAGATCTTTTTCTTTACCTAATTCGCTTTCTTCTAGTAAAGGGATTTGATCTAATTTTTCTCTACCTATATTTATTAAACATGTACATAAGTAATTTAAAAGTTCTGGATGGCATTGGATAGGTAAGAGTTCAACATGAGTAGAACTTGGAAATCTTATAAAAGTAATTTTTTTCTCTAGGAAAAAATAGACATGATGGATTGGCCAATGTTTTTGATACATTTTCCCAATTAAGATTTCAGAATCATTTACGAGTTTTACCAATAAGAATGGAGATTCATCTCCAAATGATTTACCCAATACTGAGGTAAGAGTTGCGCTACAAAAGATCATTTCAAACTCCCAAATTGGCAAAAATATCTACTAGCTCTTCCTTTGGATCAATTGCTGCATTGCATTTTTCTTTCCAAGGGCAAAACCTGCAATTAGCGTCAGTTGGATTTGTTGGAGCAGTTTTTTTACTAACAATAGTTTTTGCAAGTATTACTAACTTTTGTTTAATCTCGACTGACCAGATTTCTTTAGCTTCTTTTGTTGCTCCAAGTTCAACTACATCAAAATTATGATTATCAATTTCAGGATCAAAATATCCTAAATAAAGACCACCAATCTCTTTCGCAATATTTTTTGATATAGCCAAAAGGCCATAAAGGCTTATTTGAAATTTGTGAAATTCTCTTTTTTTACCCGATTTTGCGTCAAAGAGATATAATTTTTCATCTTTAACTGCTACAACATCTGGTACTCCAAAAAGAACAGCGTCTCCAATTTTTTGTTTTAATTTAAGACTTTCATTCTCAAAAAACTTCAAACCTGAGAAATTCTGATTTAAATAATCAACTGCAAGTTCTATCGCTCTGGCATGAGCAGAATACCAGTCATAATTATTAAATTCCTTAGGGCTTTTATATTTGTAGGAAGCTTGGAGTGCAGCGGCACAACTAAATTCACCTGCTGCGTACTTAGCAACATTTGATGCGCCAATACAATGACTAAAAGGATGCTTTTTTTTAGCACCAATAAGTGAGATTGCCATAATGTATAAGAGTGATAAAAATTTATTAAAAAGACTTAGTAAAGTCAGGGTCTAGATTCTCTTCTTTAAGTAAGTAAGCCAAATAACGCTGCAAACCATCAATTCTTTTATTAGTTTTAAAGTTACTGTTTTGAATCAACTTTCTTAATTTCAATCCACTAGATTCATTTATGATCTTGAGCTTGGACTCAATAGCTTCATTAAGGCATTCTGCTATAAGTTTTTCTATAAACTCTTTGCCCGTTTTTTGAGAAGTTTTTTTTGTATATAACTTAAAGTTATTCGAGTTAATACTTTCGACATTTAGGTCGAGAGATTGTTGGATGAATTCCATAAATTTTAAAAACTAAATTATTTTTTCTCAGCTTTTTTTTGTTCCCAGTAGTCTTTAACAACTCTCCAATGATTCTTTAAGTAGTCCATCTCTTCATCTAAAGAATCAAATCGATTCCTCCAAAGGAATGGTCCCTCAAAATAATCTAAAGAAGTTTGTAATCTTACATAAAATGTTTGATGAATTATTTGGGAACGGCCTACTGTTCTACCAGAAGAAAAGTTTGGATTATCTTTTCGCATCTGCTTAAACTGTTTTTTTACAGATTCTGGTTCTTTCCCACGCTTTGCTAACCAAATACCCCTTCTGGTTGCATTTCTAACAAAAATCTCACAATCTTTTCTTGATTGCATTAATCCTAAAGGAGAAATATTATAGTTTCTCTCCAGTACAGGAATAGGTGCAGTATCAGGTAGATAATTTACAGGCCAATAAACTTTAGGACCTGAAAAAAAATTAAAAGATTCGTAAAAATTATTTGAAACGCAATTAGAGTAACTGATAGTCATGAGAGGCACAATAAAAAAATAAGCCCTAAAAAAAAGCTGTATTTGAATATCGGTCCTGGGCTTCACGTCCACTTTTTCCAGTGGGGGCTATCAGGTTGCAATATTGTTTTTAATAATAATAGTGGAATTCATATTTGTAAAGTTAAAAGTTAGCTCTCTTAAAAAATTCTTCGGCTAATTTTATTTCTTATTCTTTACTAACCATCTAATATTTTAGTACCATCTGCCAATAGGATAGAAACAAAATTATTGCTATTTATTAGAAGTCATCTTAAAAGTTATATATGCAAACCCACCAAGTAATAACAAACTAACAACACCATAAGTAATCGCTATGCCATACATATAAGTCATCTAAAACTACAGTTTTTATACCTTTATCATGATTAGTACGATTTTGAATGATTGTCTTTAATTTATAATTTATCCCATTCTGAAGGTAGAATATTTGCGATCAATTGAAATTGACCTTTTCCAAGAGGTTTAATAACATAAGCAATTCCTTGAGGATCAGGATAAATACCCGTTGCTGACTCAAAAATATCATCATGACCAACAATAATTGTATTTTCTCCTTCTTTTGGCTGAGTGGAGAGAATTGGATTTACATTTTTACGCATTAGATCAATATGATCAGAAGTATATTCCTCATAAGGTAGAAAATTTAAACGAGAATCTTTTTGATCAACTCTCCCAAATGCATAATTTGCTGTTTTCCATGAGCGACAATATTCACTAGTGATAATTTTCCCAATTGGAATTTTTTTGTTTGTAAAGGCTTGCCCTATATCTCTAGCATCTTGAATCCCTTTAAAACTAAGCTTTCTTTGAGTAGAACAATCTGTTAAGTCTAAATTTGGATCTGCTTGATCAGCATAATCTTTGAATGTTTGTGCATGTCTAAAATAAATAATATATCCTCCATTTCTTAAATTTTTTAAAAGCTTTTTGATGTTGATACGGTCCTCAAAATCTCTATTAGCAATTTCGCCCTCAGAAAGTGCTATTTTAATTTCACCTTTATCTATTAAATTAGTATCACTTTTTATTAGAAACTTTGCATAAGAATTAGATGCAAATCCAAAACTTAAAACTGCGGCTATTAGAGCCCATTTTTTTAATTTCATAAGTAATTAATCCTTTAATAATAAAGTTATTAAAATTTTTGAATCTTCAATTTAAAATTGATACCTTCATTAAATACTTATTTATCTTTTACAAAGCTTTTATTTATAAAATATAGAATGTTATTTTACAACTTTGCAAATAGATTAGCTTTTAAAAAGCTTTTCAAGCAGTAAGCGTTTCATTTAAGTTCTCGATAACAATCAGGAAAAGCTTTTCTTACTTTTTTGAATTTATCTACCTGATCACTTACATAGAATCCACCCATTGGATGCAACTCTCGGTGCATTTTTATATTAAAACGCATTAAATCTTCCTTCTCAATATCGGAAATATATCCCTCCTTATGTGCAAAACAAGTAGTCATTAAACCACCCATTAAATAGAAGTTAGCAGTAACTCTATCCCAAGCAAGATTATCTTTTTTTTCAACATTAACAGTAGTAGGTAAAGCGATAACAGATTTTGGAGCAGCTAATAAAGCTATTACTAATATTAAAATTTTATTCATTGGTCTCTTTGCCAAATAATTTTTCTGTCTTTTAATATTGAATATCCAACAATTAAAGGTCCTAATCCTTCTATAACGTAATACCACCAATAAATACCAACAGGTAAATCATCTATATATTTAAGTGAATATAAAATAAATGCTAAATAAATTCCGATTACAAATGACCAAATTGTTATGAAGGATTTTTTTGTACAAAAATTTGGTTTTAAAGAAATAGAGGTTGTTAATATAATGTTCCATGCCAGTAAAGTTACGATACCTTTCAGTAGAAAATTATTAGGATCTAATCCAAACATATGTTGAAAATTCCCAACTAAATTTCCTAAAACGCCAGAAACAACATATCCAATTAAGCAAGCTAAAGGTATAAAGGTTAATGTTCTTAAAACTTCGATTAATTTTTTACTCAAAACAGAAATCTTTTTTTTAATTTTAGATCGATTGTCAATGTACTAAAACTAATCCATTCGAGTTAATAAATAATTCCAATCAACAGTTCCACCATCTTTTTTTGCAGCCTGATTCTCTTCATTAAAATCAAACCTTATTTTATTTAGATTAATATTAAATATAAGACTCCATCAAATAATTACTTAATTAGATGAGTAGATCTTCAAGGCAACAAAAAGAATATTCGATTGAAAAATTCCTTATTGAAAAATATGGCACTAATTACATCGGGGAAATAAATAACTCTGAAAGAACAAACTTTTGTATTGCTTCATTTGAATATGTAGGTAGAAAAATTGAAGAAAATTGGACCTACAAAAATGCTCATCAAAAAATACCCTTCATATATAAAGATAGAAAGAATTGGGAAGGTATTTCTTCTTCTCAATCTTGGAATAAGTTCATAAAAGGGCAAGAGACTAAATACCATTCACTTTCTTTAGAAATGAAAATCAAACTAATAAGAAATCATCTTCAAAATGATTTTTACTACTATGGTAATGACAAATTAAATGATGAGATAGGCACTCAAAGTGAGGTAAAAGAGCAAGTAATAAGCATTTATTGTAATACTCATGGTTGGAAGCCCATTAATCTATGCGCAGTAATTTGGAAATCCAATATATTCTTATGCAGAGAATGTGCAACTGAGTCACGAGCAGAAAAGCGCAGAATCTCAATAGAGACTATAAGAAGCGAATGGAATCAATTGGAAAGAGAAGTTAATAAAGACGCAATCTATGAAAATAATAAAACCCCCATTCCTTTTTTTTCTAAGAAATATAAATGGCCTGCTCAGCAAACTTGGGGATCATACATGACAAACAAAGCATTTAAAGGCCATGATCCACACGACATAAGGACTCTTATAGATAAAAAAGGGTATTTAAAAAATTTAATGTATAAATATAATCTCAAAAATAAAACGAACTATTTTCTCAATCCTTTGTGGGAACCTGATGATAACATTGGTCCAAAATCTGAAATTGAAATTTGTGCTCCTGAATTTAGAAATAAAGTAGTCTTTATGACATGGGATGATTTTTTCAATAAAAATCAAAAACCGATTCTCAAATCATTAAGGGAGAATCAAACATCTTATATAAAAGAGGTTGCAGCAGAGACTGGAAGATTTATATCTGCAGAATGGGAATATGACAATAATGCTCATACTCCAATTCCTTTTATCTCAGATAAAGAAATTTATGAAGGCATTATTTTTGCTAATTCTTGGAATCAAATTTATAGCGGATTTGGATTCTCCGTTCAAGCAATGGTTAATAAAAAAGAATTTTATACTCCAATGTTTGAAGATTTGCACTTTAAGCTAAATAAAGAGATTGATAATAAAAAGTCCTTTTCTCAAATAATTGAAGCTACTTGCAAAGAAGGTCATCCAGTAAAAAGATCTCTAGAAAGTTTTAGAAATTCACCAGAGGGCTTTTGCAAAAGATGCAATGATAAAAGCCCCGACGACTTAAATAGTTTTATTAGAAATCAAAAAAAAGCTATTAATAAAGCCTATTTGTACTACTGCTTTTTAAAAGATCGCGAAGGAAATTATGCCAAGAAAATTGGTATAACTAAATTTAAAGATCGGCGTTTAAGATTTAAATCTTCATATGTATATAAAGATATATTTGTTCATGATGAAATTTGTTCTCTATCAAGAGCCGAAGCGAGAGGAATTGAAAAAAAATTATTACTTGATTCTGAGGAATTTAAATATGATGGAGATTTTCTTGCTAATTCAGAAGATAAAGAAAGATTTGAAGGATATACCGAATTGAGGAAATTATCTCTAGATGATGAATTTATTATTCGACTAATAAAGAAATACATAAGTGAAATAAAGATAAAAGGTTGGCTAGATTTTTGGTTGGATAATTTCTCTGGGAAACAAGAGAGATCTTATTTAAAGAAAAGAGACGGATAAATTAAAACTAATTATCTTTATTATTTTTTGCAGAATATTATTCTATTAATAAAAATTTTTTTGATAATTATATCTACAAGTCCATATTCTTAAGAAGACACATTTTTAATAAGTATTATTTCCTTTTCTTATACCCTCTAGACTTCTTAACCACCACATTCCAAAAGTTTTTGTCGCACCTTCAATAAATTCTTGAGTTGCTGGTTTACCTGTTTTTTCTAAAACAATTTTTGGAATTGCAGCTCTCGCCCATTCGTTGCATAGTTTTATTCGTTCAATCGTTTCAACTCGAATATCTTGTTTGATCAGATCTTTTTCATCAAAAATATCTTTAATATCTAATCCATTACCCTTAGCAAGTAGATAAAATAAATCATCTGCAATATCTAAACTTTCTTTAACGGTTTTATCGCTATTTATGCTTTGGGCAAATGAACACGCACTCATCGCAATAAACCTCGAGAAACAACTCTCCTCTCCAAATTCTTTGCAATTAAATTTCGCTTCTTTTCCTAGTCTTTCAAATGGATTCTCTGGAATTAAAGATTTAGGTGCAGGTTTAATTGATGTTGTTGAATAAACAGCAGGAGCAAATAATAAGAAAAGAGAAAGAGCTAATTTCTTCATTCTTGTACCTCTTCTTCTTTTAGATTTAATCCTAATTCGTAGATTAAATATTGCACCAAACATTCGGATAATTGTTCATCACGTTTTATTAGTGGATCAATTTTCGAAATGAATGGTTCATTAGAATTTTCTATTGCCATTAATTTTTTCCTAACGGAAATTAAATCTTTAAGTACTCTTGTTGAGGGTCTAAGTTCTGTTGGTAGGTTTTTCATACAATTACTTCATCTATTAGGGTTTGGAATAATGTTGCGGTAAAGACTTTATCAAGTTGTTCAAGTCTTTTAATTTCATGGAAGCTGGAAGTCTTTCCATGCTCTATTTGATCCAAGCTATTTCGAATAGAAATTACCATTCTGAGCAGCTTGGTTGATGGTTTTTCTTCGTACATAATTAAGAAGATAAATATATTTAGAGGTCGCACCACAGAAAAAACTGCCCAGAATGTTTCTTGTAGTTGATATCAGCGTCCTCGTATAAAAAGTATATCTAATATATAAATAAATAAAAGTGGAAAACTTCTTGCTCAATTGGGATAATCCTATATATAGGATATCTACTAATACTGTATACAGTACTAGTTAATTCTATGCTTAGTTATTGCAAGATGTCTCATAATATACTATATATTATTTGAAATATGACAATTTATTAATAGCTAATCTTATCCACAGTTTATAAAATACTTTTCAACAGATATATTTTTTATTATCTAAAAGCAAGTCCAGAAAGATTTCTATTTAGACCTTTTTACTTCAGGGAAACAATCTGGGAAAAGTCTTAACGCTCTCCCAATTGAATCCAATTGATCCTTCTCCATGGTCTCTTTATTCCCATGAGCAGCTTCATGAAGATTCATCGCAAAACCTAGCATATCAATTTTTTGTTTCATCGTTATGTGATTTCGACTAACTCCATAACAGGTAGAAAGAATCTGACCTAGAAACATCCTATTAGCTTCAGTTTCTGTCATTTTATAAGGGACTTTCTCACTTGCATTAACAGCATTAGGTAAAGCTATAGCAGCTAGTAGTGTTAGTAGTAAGCGTTTCATTGTTGTTCAGGAAATATAGTCTTGTATTTTGTCGGATTTTATAACAGGTCTATAAAATGTTGAATTATCTTCTCCTGAGGTATAAACGACGTATCCAACAATTAGAATGGTGATAATGGCAAATGGCATCACAATCATTTTTAGCAACTGTTCATATTTTTCATTATCTTTTTCTTCCTGCTCTTCTTTTTTTCTCCATTCTTTAAAAATAGGGTCAAACTCTTCTTTAATTGATGGATCTTCTAGTTTTTTATCAATGTTTTCATTATGTTCTTTAATTTTATCAATTCTTTCAGCTCTAAAAGTTTCAAAGTCTTTGTGATCTAAAGCCCATTGCTTCCATTGAGTCCATTCTTGTACTTTTGTCTGTTTTTCTTGACCAGAAACTAAAAAAACATCTCCGCCAGCATCAATTCCAGACATACCTGTAACCGCTCCGCCTAATATTGCTTGTCCAATATTTTTTTTATTCGAAGTTATCGGCTTAACAAATACTTCGTACTTTTTTAGAAACTCAACTATTACATCATCAAGACTTGGAATAGGCTTAATTTTTAATTCTGGCTTTTTTTCGAGAATGTACTCAAGTTCTTCTTCTGTATATTTCATAAAAAAGAGGGTTTTATCCCTCTAATTTAGATCAGCTGTCAACCAAGTAAAAGTATAAGTTAAGCCACTACCTTATTAATTCTGTTGTAGATCTCAGTTGTAGCATCAGGCGTAAATCTTGAATAATTTTGATTATGCACTGGAACAGTATGCCCCATTGCTTCTGCAATGTTTGATGTAGGAATACCATTAGCATGAGACTCCTTAGAGTAGCGGTGTCTAAAAGAATAAGGCACACATTCCTGATCTAACTTTTTAGCTACTTCTTTAATCTGTTGATATAACTTCTTTCTTCGTAAGTGTGTTCTTAAGGCTTCTGAACCTTTACCTTCTTGACCTAGTGGCGGTAGTTCTTCTCCTATCTCTAACCTCTGTTGTAGTTTCCAATCTATAAAGTTTCCGTCTGCATCCTTTACAAATAATGCTGCTAATTTTCTAGGTTTAGTTTTATCACCTTTTAAACCACCTTTTGATTTTCTATAAGTTGACCATAATTCTTTGCCTTCTCTACCATCCATAATTCTTAGATACTTTAGTTCTTCTGGACGTAAACCATAGACAGCTAATAATTGATAAGCAAACTTCCACTGTGGATTAACTTCATCTTCTATAAGTGCCAATATCTGTTGGTCAGAAAATGCATAGCCAATTTTCTTAGGTTTTTTTATTTCTGGAATGTTTGCAGGCGGGGCATAAGATGCAGGTAATTTAGCTCTAGTTATTGCCCAGTTAAGAAATTTATTTAAAGATCTTCTTTGAATAGTTCTTTGTCTAGTGCCTTGCTCCCATTGATCTAATGCACTAAACATTAATTCTTCTCCATTTTTGGGCTTACCTTTAGACCTTTCTAGTAATTCTTTTGCTTTTGTTAGTACAGGTAGATAAGACTTAATCCATGTTTTATCTGATGCATTAGGAACAAACTTTTTAAATTCTTTTATATAAAGATCAATATCTAATTTTGAATTTGTATTAGACACTTTTACTCTTTGGCAAGCTTCTGCAAGTGTTTTAGTATCGCCTTCATGAAATCTTTTATATATTTGTTTTATTTCATCAACTGCAACAGCAAAACCAGCCTTTGACCAATCGTAGTGTAATGTTTTTGACTGATAAACTCCTACCTTAATTTCAATTCTTATTTTGCCCCGACTGTTTCCTACATACCAACCCGCCTCTTTTGGTATTGACTCTCTTAATTGCTCTCTATAGTGTTGCACCCATGTAGGTTTGTTTTTGGTCTGGGGCATTGGGCACTAGGTCATATATGATTATATTTTGCGAAACCCGCTCGAAAAAATCAACATATATTATAAGATTTCAAAACATATTAATATTAGAAATCAGTTATATCGGTTACTATGACTTAAAAAGCTAGTTATAGCTAATAACGACCGCTTGCTT
>CEVB01079680.1_pt1 | contig 12934 bp, 15 predicted proteins | sample 531381 | NCBI WGS metagenome assembly CEVB01 (sample SAMEA2622763, study PRJEB7988) | marine metagenome | biome: marine biome (ENVO:00000447); feature: surface water layer (ENVO:00002042); material: "saline water (ENVO:00002010), including plankton (ENVO:xxxxxxxx)" | depth 5 m | reverse complement strand
TCTCTACGCTTTGGTCTATCACCAATTATCGTCATAACGTGGTCTTTTACTTCGATATCGATATGATCTTTCTTGAAACCGGCAACTGCCATCTCAATCTCATACGTCATATTATCGTGTTTCACTACATTATACGGTGGATAAGTATCTTTCGCGTGGCTATGAATATTTTCTAGCTGATCGAAAATGTGATCGAAACCCAAAAAAGCGTTTCTCGGGTAAATAAAGTTCTTAGTCATAATTGCCTCCTATTGACTAGCAAGGTTAAACGAGACCCGTATATCGGCGCCTCTATATTATATATAATAACTTTTTTTTAAATTTAAACCAGTAGACGTAAATTTATTTTACGCCATTACCGATATTATATTTAGGGCAAAGTTCCCAATCGTTTTTATCTTTAAATGAGATAATTTTGATTTGCCTTAATGGTGCAACAGGTTGTAGAAGATCTTTTTTCTCTACAGTTAATAAACCCCAATCACTCATTAATGTAGCGATTGTATTTCTTCTTGCTACATCATTTTCTTCTAAGTTAGATTTCTTACCATCAAGTAAGAATAGTTCTTTAAAATGAACTATAAAGTATCTACCTTGTTTATGTAATATATGACATGATTGATAAAGTTTATTATCTTTTCTTGATGCCACACCAATTCTTGTTAATGTTTCTCTTATTTTTAAAAAATCATCAGGTTCGTTAAGTGTAACTTCCAACATATTGTTGGGATTCCACTCAATTATTTTGCTTTCTTCCACCTTTAGCCACCTTATTTTTCAATTCATTTAATTGTTCAGTGGAGAGGAAGGTTAAAACTTGGCGGGCTTTTTGATTACTATAGCCATAATATTTTTTAACTGCATCCAAATCACTTACAATCTCTGGTTTAAACCATTTAGAAAATCTTTTTTTCTTTCTAACTATATTTATAAAAAAGTCGAATTGTAAACGATTGTCTAAGTGTGAATGCTTATTCATTTCATTTGCAGCCAATACTGTATCTGGAAAGTAAGATAAGGCTCTATTAATTATAAAAGGATTATAACCTTTTTCAGCAATATCATCAACCATAATATCTTTTTTAGTATAGTTGATTGAATTTGTATAATCAAATGGATTCATGTTTTACTCTTTTAATAATATTATAACATTTTTTGCAAGGTTTGTAAACCATTTTTTATCGTGTCCTTTGGTTGTTTCTGCAGCAGTACCTATTCTAATACCACTAGTTTCTACAAAGTTACGAGGATCATTCGGCACACCGTTTTTATTTACAGTTATTCCATTTTCTTCTAATTTATCTGCAGCTTGTCTTCCACTGTATTTACTTTTACTTAAGTCAATTAATATGATATGACTATCTGTGCCACCTGTTAAAACTGGTAAATCATTTTGTTCAAATGTTTCTGCCATAGCTCTTGCATTTTCAACTACAGCTTTAGCATAATCTTTAAATGAATCTTCTTGTGCTTCTAAGTAGCATTGTGCTTTTGCTGCAATGATATTCATTAACGGTCCACCTTGTGTCCCAGGAAATATTGAACTGTTTATTTTTTTAGAATATTCTGGATTGTTCCATAAAATCATACCACCTCTAGGACCACGTAATGTTTTATGTGTTGTGCTTGTTACTACGTCAGCGTAAGGTAACGGTGATTCGTATACTTTACCTGCAACTAAACCCGAGTAGTGTGCCATGTCTGCAACTAAAAAAGCACCTACGCCATCTGCAATATCTCGAAAAGCTTTCCAATCTATTTGCCTTGGATATGCACTTGCTCCAGCAACAATAACATTCGGTTTACTTATTTTTGCAAGGCCTCTTATTTGTTCATAATCTAGATAACCGTTTTCATCTACACCGTATGTTACACTTTTATATACTTTACCACTCAATGTTGGCGGTGCACCATGAGATAAATGACCACCACTTGCTAGATCCATACCCATAAGTACATCACCCGGTTTCATAAGTGCTTGATAAACTGCGGTATTTGCATTTACACCAGAGTGCGGTTGAACGTTAGCAAAGTTACAATCATATAAAGATGTTACTGTCTTAGTAGCTAAATCTTCAATTTCATCCATGTGTTTGCAACCGTTATAATATCTTTTACCTGAGTAACCTTCGGCATATTTATTGGTAAACACACTGCCGCATAGTGTCATAACAGCTTCACTTGCATAATTTTCACTTGCAATTAATTCTATAGTACTGTCTTGTCTGGATTGTTCTTTTACTAGTATTTCTGTAATTTGTTTGTACATTTATTTACCTTGTAAATTATTTGCTAATCTTTCTGCAAGCGCCATTCCCATAGTCCAGCCTAAATGTCCTGCACCGGAATTGACCCAAAAACCTTTTGTTTTTGTAATCATAGGTAACATATTCGGTGTCATTGGTCTTAAGCATGCCCATTTTTTAAAATCATTTTTCTTTACAAACGTGTTTTGTTCTACCCAATCTGCAAGCGGTTTAATTCTTTCATTTCTTATTTCATGGTTCCAATCAGCGAGTTCTGCGGTACCGGCAACTCGAAAAACATTATTTGAAAAAGATGATGCTACTATTTTTCTATCATCATCAAGAACAGAGATTGTTGGTGCTTCAAATGCATTGTCGTATGTAATTGAGTAACCTTTTATAGGATAAATGTTTAAATGAGGTAATAAAAAAGGTGTGTACGCACCTGCACAAATTACAACTTCATCATATTCTTTTTTAAGTTGAATGAGGCTTACAGCCATGTCTCTGCGTCTCGACCATAAAACTTCTTCTTCGCTACTTACAACTTTATTAACACGAAAGCTGTAATCATACTCTTTGTTAGATAACATATAAGTTGATAAGTTATTACAAAAAGCATGTATATCGCCAACAGAATCGCCTTTAGTTATAGTTGCGCCAACTACATCGTTTGATTTGATGTTATATTTAATTAAATTTTTGTTTGTTTTTACTCTGCCCCAACCAGTATCTTTAAATCTATCAAGTGTTCTTTGAGCTTTTTCCCATGATTTTTTATTTTTATAAATGTGTAATATTCCACAATCATTATGATGAAAGTCAACTCCAATTTCTTTTACTAATTTTTTTAATAATCTTCGTGATCTTAAACTATACTCAATAGTTTTACGTGTATTGTAATCGTACTTGTTAGTAATTGTAGCGCCAATAAAACCTGCAATCCATTTTACTTTACGCCACGACCAAAGATCAGGTCTAAATGCTAGTGGTGCATCCGGCTGTGTAAGCCATTTTATACCTTTTAGAATATTGCCGTATGTATTCCAAACTTCTGCGTTACAAACAGAAAGTTGACCTCCGTTAGCATAACTACATTGATTGGCTATACCTTCTGGGTCATATAGTCTTACTTTATATTTTTTTGCTAAAAAGTATGCAGTCGTTAATCCTGCAACTCCACCACCTACAATTGCTACACTCTTCTTACTGACCAATTTTCAACTCCACCAATATAATTGTCATAATCAAGTTCAGCACACACGTGTTCGTAAGTAAGTTCAGTGGTAGGAAGTTTATTGAGATGTGTATTATTCCAATAAAGTTGAGGTACTGTACGATGTCCGTTTTCTCTTAAGAAGTCTTTTGCAAATAAGTCATGACTGACATTTATTTCTCTATAGTTGAAACCCCATTTAGATAATTTACGTTTCATTTCGAAACAATAATAACAATCATCTTGTGTATATAAAGTTAAATTAATTGAATTGAACATCTGACATTACCTCCGTTAAACAAGCCACCACGTTAAGTTCGTGGTCAGCTACAAATGCATTTTTATATTGATAATCTGCAAGAATAAGCACCAATTGTGGAATCGATTGTGGTGCAACCTTATCACTCATCTTATCATAAACAGCTCTAAAGATTGCACTTGCATCTGTATCTATATTGTTAACCACCCAATTTCTCATCTTTTTAAAATCTTTATTTTTCAAATAAGAGAAAAGATCATCATAGTTTTTGTCATTGATACTATTAAGTATTCCACTGTCGATTATACCATGTATAGAATATCTTTGTAATTCATTTAATACTCTACGCCAATCAGGTGCAAACTTCATTATGACTTCAGCAATTGCTTTATCATCATACTTAACTTCTTGTTTTATTAAGATAGTTTGACATCTTACCATGAAAGACTGACATAGTTCTGCCATATCTTTTTTTGACGTATTGAATTCATATACACCACATCGAGAATGTAATGGTTGAATAATTCTATTTTTAAAATTACATGTAAGTATAAACCTACAGTTGTTTGAGAATTCTTCTATGAAACCACGAAGTGCTGGTTGAGTTGATTGAGGATTAAGATAATCAGCTTCATCAAGTATTACAACTTTATAACCACCTTGTAATGAAACTGTTGATGCAAATTGTTTTATTTTATTTCTTAGTGTATCAATGTTACCTTCCTCAGAACCATTGATTAAAATAAAGTCGCAGCCGAGCTCATTACATAGAGCTCTGGCTACCGTAGTTTTACCTAATCCGGCGGTGCCAGTCAATAACATATTTGGCAGTTCACCACCTTCAACAATCTGTAGGAAGGTTTTTTTCAGATTGTCTGGTAAAATTATATCCCTTATTTTTTGAGGTCTGTATTTTTCAACCCACAAAAACTCATCCGACATTATTTTTTCTCTTCTGGTTTTTGTTCACTTTTATCATTCATTGCATCTTCTTGTTGAATTGCTTCACTAATTTGAATGATTTGAATACACTGGTCTCTTAATCCACCGATTGTGGAAAGCTCTTCGCCTTTGAAACCACCTCTTTGAGTAACGGCATCAATTACTGCTACCGTACTTCTACTTGCTTTATTGGCAAGATCTTTAAGCTGAGTTAAATTATCTGACATGTCATGCTCCGTATGTTGAAGATTTTTCAAGTGCAATCCAATATTTCACATTATCCATACTAAACTGCGATATTAGTTTTGAAGATATTTCAACATCATAATCACCAGGAAGTAATTTCAAATTTGAAATATCAATTATAAAGTTAAAAACAGCGTCCTGTTTAAACTCACCATCTATATCAATAGAATATGCATTTGATGTTGCATTTTGATTTTCTTGTATCGATAAACTTAATACACCATCTTTTGCTTTTATTGATAATTCTTTATGACCAAGTGTTGATGCAGCCTTTTTTAACTTGTTAAGTGTTTCATTATCAAGTTTAAATTTAACATCTGCATCAGGCATAGTCACATCTTTTTGTGGTGTTGTTAAAGTTTCTTCAGCAGCATAAAAGTATTTAACTTTTGACCTACCACTTTCATCAGAGACAATTACAAAATCATCTTCAAAATTTAGTGTAGGTTGCTGTACTAAACCCATAACACCAATGAATTCATTTAAATCGTATATACCAAAGTCTTTTGGAAATGATTCAGCTATATCCGCACGTGCAACTACATTTCTAGCTTCGCTTATTGTTTTAAGTGTATTGCCAGTTTTAATTAACATGTTTTGATTTATTGCTGAAAAGTTTCGAAGTAAATCGAGAGTTGTATCACTTAATTGCATAATAAATCTTCCTTTTCAATTTTTATATTATATTCTACCACACTTTTTATCATTTGTAAAGGATTAAACTTTAATCTTAGAAAAATTTCTATCTTTAATAAATTCAATTTTTGAAGTAAACTTTCCATCAAGTATGTCACCTTTATGAGATATTATGAATGTGTTAGTATCATTATCGAGTGTATGTAGTATCTTCAATAAGTTTTCAATACCATCATGATCAAGTGACGAATCAAATGTTTCATCAAGTATTAAAAGATTTGTAGATACTGAGTTTTTCATCTTCGCTATTTGACGCCATGTAAACAGCAACGATAAATCAATTCTTTGTTTTTCACCTTCACTAAAAGAATCATAACTAAAATCATCACGATGTCTTGATCTTATAGTTTCTTGAAAGTTTTCATCTAAATCAAAGTGAACAAAGAAATCTAAAACTTGTAAGTATTGATTAACAAGTTTATTAATTACTGGCAAGTACTGTTTAATTATTTTTGTTTTGATGCCAGTGTCTCTTAACATTTCTGCTATGACAGAATTGTAATTAAATTGTTCGGCAACTTTCAATTTACTTTCAAATAAATTTTCTTTATCATCATTCATTTGATTTAAATCATTTCTTGCCTGTGTTAAATCTGTAGTGACTTCACTTTCCAAATAATTTTTTAGTTCACTATTACTTGTGTTTAACGAACCTATCTCTCTATTGTTTGCATTGATCGTGTTAGTTTTTTCTCTTATATCATTTAATATTTTTTCAACACTATCAATTTTAATTTGTACTTCATCATCTTTTATTTTTACACTATTAATATCCGTTTGCGTTTTTTGTGCTTCACTTTTTGCCTGATCCAACAACTCATTTTTGTTTTCAATAGTTTGTGAACATGTTGGACAAATATCATTCTTTTCTAAAAATAAACCACGTTTTGCAATTGCTTTCATATCTTGTTTTAGTTCAGCAATATTACTTATGATTTTATTTTTTTCTTCTTGTAATTTTTTTAATTCACTTTCAACTTCATTATTTTCTAATTTTTTACTTATTTCATTATTTTCATCTTGTAGTTTTTGTATACGCTCTTCTGTTTTTTTAATTTGTTTTTTATATTTGTTTTTATTTTCTTCAGTTACTGCAGCAATATCACGTATGTATTTTGTTTGTTGTTGAATTTTGCTTTTAATGATTTCAGTTTCATTTGTTATTTTACTTAATTTTTCTTTTAACGTTGCATTCTTTTCACGCAATATAACATTCATCTTTGAAAATATATTGATGTCCAGAAGATCCTCAATTACATCCCTACGGTGTCCAGCATTTAATTGCATAAAAGGAATGAAGGAAGAAGAACCTAATACAACTACCTGATGAAAACTCTTATGGTTGAGTTTCAGAATGTTTTGTTCAAGGATCTTCTGGTATTCCATGGCGTGTGATGATTGATTAATCATTACATCATCTTTCCATATTTCAAAAGCGTTAGGTTTTATGCCTCGGTTGATTTGAAATTTTGATTGACCTATTGTAAATTTAACTTCAACAACACACTGCTTTTGATTTATAGAATTAACTAATTGATTTTTACTTATCTTACGGTGTGGTTTACCAAATAACGCAAACGATAAAGCATCAAGTACAGTTGATTTACCTGCACCGTTGTGACCAACTACTAATGTAGATTTATTTTTATTTAAATCTATTTCTGTAAAGTAGTTACCTGAAGATAAAAAGTTTTTATAACGTATACTTTCAAATAATATCATGCTATTTCAAGAGCCTGTGCCTCAGTCATTAATTCTCTCATTTGTATCTTAATTTTATCTTTATCTAAATCAGTATCAACTGCATCAATATAAGAATCAACAATAACCGCCGTATCTTCAAAATCCATATCTTGATCATCTACGTTAGTACCCATAAATTCATTAAAGTTTTCAGCAATCTTTAATTCATATATGTCTTGATTTTGTATATTGTCAATGAACCTATCAAATGTAAATGGATCTGTTTTTTCTAAAACAACAACTTTTACAAACTTTTTTGATAAATTTTTATCAAAGTTTGCATAATCTTTTTCTTTATCATTATAAACTATTTTTTCAAAAAGTGTATACGGATTACGTATTCTTTCAATTTTTCTTGTTTCAGTGTCTAGAATATGAAAGTACTTCGGATCATGTGCATCTGACCAAAAGAATTCCATTTGGCTACCAAGATACCAGATGTTATCTTTTTTAGAACCACAATGATAATGACCTGTTAAAACCATTTCAAACTTTTTAAATAAACCGGGATCCATGCCGTGTGTATTTGTTAAACCCCTCATCATTTCAAAACCATTTAATTCAAGATGTGCGCCAAGCCAATCAGCTTTACATTCTTTTATGAAGTTCATACACTGATCATAGTTGTCTTGGCATATCCAAGGTACTAACGCCATACTCAATGAATCATATTTCATTACTGTTGGTTCCATAACAATGTGAACCTCATTCATGTAATGACCTAAACATTCTTTTAATGAGTTTAATTCATTTGTATTTTTATAGAATGTATCGTGATTACCGGGTATAATATCCATTATCATATTTCTTTTACGTACTTGATCAAGAAATACTCTACGATTGTGGTTCAACGCTTTAAAGTTAACAAACTTACGATGATCATAATAATCGCCGAGATGAACTATTTGTTTTATGTTACGCTTTTCACATTCTGGAAAAAATATATTTGTATAAAAATCTTCCGCGTTATTTAAAAAAATTTCAGATGAATTACGTATACCACAATGCGTATCATTCAGTATCGCAATCTTCATTCCATAAACTCACTTAAATCTGAATCTGCTATCTTCACTCTTTTCTTCCTTTTCTTTTCTACCTTTGTAAACTCCTTTATTTCTTGATCACTTGACCTAACTCTTTGTATTCTATCACGCAAAGTGTCTACAAAGTGTGTTGCTTGATTTGCACCCACATCTTCTCCACCAGTATCAATAAAGTTTTCAATGCCTGACTTTGTAAGATATTTTAATTTTATATCTTGTTGTTTCTTTTCTTTTGTTATTCTTCTTAAAAAAGCATACCAAGTTATTTGTGTAAAATATGCGAAAGCATTTGGTTTACCTGTTCTTGTTGCCGCTTCTAAATTATAATTGCTTATTGCTTTCAAACAATTTTCAACTGCGTCCATCACCATTTCTTCTCGATACGTATACCTTATAAAGTTACCTTTATGCGATAAGCCTTCAGCTATTCTTAAAAAACACTGTGCAACATAATCCGGTACTTTTGGTATTGTCGTTTTATTTTGTTTGGCTTTTTCAACTCTTTCAACATATTCAACAACTGCATTGGAAAAATCTGCGTTATTTACATAATGTATACTTTTTTTACGTGCCATTTTTTAACCTTTCATATACTATTATATACAGTTACTCGCAAATGTACATAATTATTTTTTAAACTTAGATGTAAGTTTAATCCTTTACAAACTGAAAAAAATGTGGTAGAATAGAATAGTATATTCGGAGGAAGGGAGGTATACCGTTAGTGTAATGTTTTCTTCTTCGGCTTGAACTGAATTATATTACCGCCATCTGAATCAGGTTCATATGTTTCTTCAGTCATTTTACCGTACTTTTCTTCTAAATAGTTGTCCATTTCTTCATCAGTTAATTCACGCATTGCATTCTGTATTTCATCTAAATTAGCATAAGCTTTTCTTCTATCACCGTGTTTCTTCAAGTCTTGTGTTATACCTCTTATACAAGCTTTGTAATATTTTAAAATGTCTGGCGATGGATTAGTAGTAACTATCACATGTGTTGCATTCAGTGTTTGCAAAGAACTCGGATCATCTTGAAAAGACATCCATGGTCTGAATGCAAAAAACTTCATACCTCTCATATAATCTTCAAGTTGTACAATCTTTAAAGCCTTATTAACTAATATTGCTTCATCAACGTCATCATTCTCTGGCCATTGAATAACTTCACAGATAATTTCTTCGTTATTAGTTAATTTAAATTGTTTGATATTGTCTTTCATAATTTTACTTTATATGTTTTGTGATTAAATTTTTCTCTACCATAAATTCTAAGTCTTTCATCTGCATGTAATATTCCATAATTTTTTCTTGATTTCCAACTTATATCATCTACAATATCATAAAGTGTAGTATCTTTTCCATCATCGGTTTTTCTTAAACCTCTACCAATACTTTGTAAAACTCTTATCTGTGATTTTGACGGTGATGCGAAAACAATATTATGTAGATTCCTAATATTTATACCAGTGCTAAATGTACCAAGTGATGCAACTACTATCGAATCTTTTTGTTTTTCTACGATTGCACGTATAGCTTCTCTATCTGTAGTTGGTGTATTACCAGATACAAAAAAAATCTTGCGTCCCTCTTTAACTTTTTCTCTTATTAAGTCATACAGTGGCTTACCGTGTTTTTCAACATAGTTATATAACACGAGCGTATTGCCTTTTAAATCTAAAGTTAGATTACGTATAAATCGATTTCGTCTTTGATACGCAACTATATGTTGTATTTCATCCTGATAGTTTTGTTTTCCAAAATTTTTTCTGATCGTATCTTCGTATTCTAAAACAATTCTTTGTATATTTAATTTTGCTAATGTGTCATCATCTTGTAATGCGCGTGTACTCGTTACGCGATACACTTTTCCAAATAAACCTTGTAATACGAGTTCATGTGTTAGTGCACCGTCTAAAGTACCTGTTGTACCAAATCTATATTCAGCTTCTTTACATTTATTCATGATTAACGTAAGTGATTTTGATTTAAATCCATGACATTCGTCACCAAACACTGCGCCAAATTGTTCGAACCAAGAGTGTTGTAGTCTATAAATTGATTGCCATGTGCTTATAATAATTCTTTTTTCTGTATTTTTGTCTTTACCTGAATATATTCTATGACAATTTGTTTCTACATCATACCCGTAATCTTTAAAATCATTATACATCTGTTCGACTAATGATGTTGTAGGTACAACTATTAACACATTATCATTAAAATTTTCTAAGTACCATCTTACTAAAACATATATTATGAGTGATTTACCTGAACCTGTTGGTGATAATAGTATTGCATTCTTTCTTTGTATTCCAGTGGCTACAGCATCAAATTGATATGGTCTTATTTTAAGTGGCATATTTAATTCTTCAATGAACGCCATCAAAATATTTACATCAACTTTATTTCCTATATTTGGATTACCATAATCAGTTTCAATAATATCAATTTCATATTCACGTGATTCTGCAAATGCTAAAATTTGTGGATATAAACCTGCAGGTAGTTCACCTGTTATTTGATTGTATAATCTTATTTTTCCATCCCATATACGATTACGATATGCTGGCATGAACTTATGACCCGGTACATAAAAAGAAAAGAATTCTCTTAGTTCTGCACTTGTACTGTTATCACAATCTATTTGTAATACAGCGTGGTTTAGTTTCCTGATTCGAATTGTTTCCATTTGATTATGTTGGATATTGTTTGATGCCGCCATTTTAAGTTGTCTATTATTTCTGATAATGTTTCTAAAACTGTTTTCCAATATTGTACTTTCTCTTCTGATTTCTGTATTTCAGGGTCGCTATCATAATAATAATCCATTTCACCTTTTAATATTTTTAACCCGTCAAAAGGATCAAGAACCCAACCTTTACTTTCAATAGTTTCTTTATCCATCTTTCCATTGTAATAAAGCCACTTATCTTTCAATAAATTTTTTTGATCAAGCTCAGCACGTTTTAATTCCAACTTTGCCGTTGACCAATACTGTAAATATTTTGAATGAAGTATAGGTGTTTTTCTTGAGGTTTTATCTAGTTTAATGTCGCTGATAACGCAGTCTTCTTGCCACGCTTCATGCACTTGTTTCAAATCAATCATTATATCTCCAATAATATTATATATTATACTGTTCTAGTGCCAGTTACTGTAAATGAATCTGTAAAGGATCCGGTTGAACTTTTAAGTAGTATATCAAAATATGTAAACCTAAAAGATGCTCCGAACGTAAGGAATGAGTCTCCACCACCTGTTGATTGAAACTGAATGTCAGTTAAAGCAACTGGTATTGAATCACGGTATTTAATTCTAACTACAGGATTGTTAGAACTATTAAGTATTGATAATGTTATATCTGCCGCAGCAGGTGGTAACGCAGCGTTATCAAATCTTTTGGCAGGTGCAACGTTATCTTCATCTAGTATTCTTCTCATCCAATCATGCATTTCTGTATATGACTTCATGTTCTCATCAAGTATTATATTTGCAAGCATTTCATTGTATGTTAATTTATCGCCAGGCATTGGCACTGCAGCAACTTTACGAAATGATAAGTCTGCAGAGTTCATAATGACACCGGCATGTGTAAAATCTTGTACAAAAAATTCTAAGTTAGGATAGTTTTTTCTGTCAATTATTAACTTGAAGCCCGTAGGTTGTAAATAGTTAAAGTTAGTTGTTAGTGACATTGTTTTTACACCTACAGTTAATACCACCACAGCTGCCTTTAATTGGTTTAAATAATAAACCGAAAGACATCCCTGAAGCAATGAATGACATGAATATGAATAGTGTTAGTAAGAATGTTTCCATTAATATATTTATATCAAAAAAAAGAGGAGCTTTCGCTCCTCTCTTAAAAAGTGCTAAGATTTAAGCACCTAGAATATTATCAACTCTGAATATTCTGTAGTACTGGTTAGTCTTAACTGCGGCTAAACCGTCAGCAGGTGTTGCACCTACGAATGGGTTTGACACCATACCATATCTGGTTTTGAAACCAATCTTTGGCTGGAAGGTATCCTCACCTACCGCCCTTACCATTGTTAATGGTACGTATGGACAGTAGAAGAGACCTGCATCATAAGGATTAGTACCCTTATAACCGACGTTGATATAGTCGGTATTTGAATAAGGATCGATGTACACTCTAATTTTACCGTTTAATATACCGGCAAAAGTATTACCTGTATCATCAACATTTAAGTTTGTTGACATTGCAGGTGTGTAATCTAACATACCAGCTGCAGCTAGTGCTGATGCTACGTCTGATGAGCAGATGATAAAGTTACCTTTACCTCTACGTGTCTCTTTAGCAATTACGTTTGATTCTCTTTCAATTTGTAGAATCAAACCTTTGAATTTTTCAACTGACCATCTACCGTCTGCATCTGTTTGAATATTAAAGATACCGTTAACGGCTGTGTTCTTTTGAAGTGCACCAGTTTTTGCCTGAGAGTTAATAGTTCTAATAACTTCTCTGTTAATTTCAGCTAAGATTTCTGTTGACAATATGTTTGCCAATTCTGTCTCAG
>CEVB01022066.1_pt1 | contig 13034 bp, 3 predicted proteins | sample 531381 | NCBI WGS metagenome assembly CEVB01 (sample SAMEA2622763, study PRJEB7988) | marine metagenome | biome: marine biome (ENVO:00000447); feature: surface water layer (ENVO:00002042); material: "saline water (ENVO:00002010), including plankton (ENVO:xxxxxxxx)" | depth 5 m | reverse complement strand
CTCATTATTTTTGAATACTCTTATAGAATTCGCTTGCTGCTCGCCTTCTCCTTGTATAAACAAGCTGAGAGTAGAAACTGTGTCTCTGGAGTTATTAACAACATGTTTACAGATGGCTATATGCTTAGCTACCTGAAAATCTAAAGAGAATATATCGTAGTTTATAACATTTACGCCATTAAAATCTACTTTTAAATTACTTTTTCGATCCTCGACTGGTCCTGTAAGAGTAGACTCTATATAGATTTTTACAGCGCCTTCTCTCTCTAGAATTGTACCGCTTCCTATATTCGCGCTAGAATGATTTAAATAAAACTCAAAAGAAAATTCTCCATTTTGAATGTCTAACGATCTATGAGAAGGGATAGTTAAAGAAGCGCTGCCGTCAAAATCAAATGTATTTGTACTCGGTACAGTGACACCATTATTTGTTATACTGTGTTCTTGTTTAGATATGTCGTAGATCCTAGGACCGCTTGTAGCGCCTTGTAGGATAAGAGAGTCTGGAGTCTCATTAGGTAAAGAAACCCCTTCATAGTTCAACATAACAGAACTAGGGAACCATTCTAAGATTCTGTAGTTGCTTGCTGTAACGTTATGAGGGTCAATAACTTTCTCGACTATATTACTAGATTCTGACGTAGCTAATATAGCATGAGAGAATGTCTCCCAGTCTGAGCTAGCACTTTGTCTATGTTGAATCTCATAATAAGAACCCACATTAGACGCTTTAAACGTGACAGAGGTGTTATTATCTGAATCTAATGGAGAAACGCTAACACCACCAGCCTCTGGCCAACTATCATGCACTCCTGTATTCATTAACACAGAGTAGCTTTCGCTTGGTATAGCAGTATGGCTCGTGGCTGATATGGCAGACTCGTATCTATTCGGATAATAAGACCTAGCCTCGCTTATATTATTGATTAGAAAGTCTGATATTATACTTTCTTTTGTGTTTATGTATGTATACTCTTCGCATATTTCAGCTTGAGAATTGTAATAGTCATAATCATTATAAGGAAAGCTATCATGGTCCTCGTGATATACTTGAGTCAAATAATGTTTTTCTTGTCCGACAGAAAAAGGATTAGGAGTCGAGACATCAACAGAGAAAGGGTTTATACCTTTGGCAGTCTCGGAAGACGAAAATACAGGAGATGTAAAGTTAGCTTGAGTATATACGTCTGAGTCTACATATATATCTCTTTCTATGTAGTATTTTTTGCCCTTCTCCATAAAACTAGCCAAAGCATTAATATCTTGTTTTTGGCCCGTGGCTAAAACAGTAAGAGAGGCAACATAATTTTTTTCAAAAAACAAATTTACTCCATTTAAAAATTCTTTTTTACTATCTTTTAATTCTGATATTTTTACTTCTCCATTATCACTATCTATATTAAGTATGCTAGCGTTAGTAAAAGTATTATAAGTAGGATATTCTCTTCTTGCTCTGTCTAATATATAGCTTGGCTGAGTTGAATAAAAGTCCTGTAAATCTGTAGCAGAATCACCTAAACATATAGACCTTTCAGAGATTCTTATTTCTCTTTCATTTTTATGCAAGAATTTCTCTTCGGTAAATGGAGCATCATCAAAGGTTCTGTATTCTGTTAGGGCGTATTGAGCTTCAACATCGCTGTTCCTTTGTTCTCCTTGAAAGAAAGATTTAAAAGTTTCCCCAGCCGAATAGTAAGAGGTGTTTATTTCCGATTCCAAAGTGTTGTAGCCGCCCTTAGGTACTACTACATATTTCTGACCAGACTCAAAGTAAGAATAACCAACCCCACTCTCTGCGTTCTGAGCGACACTCTCTGGCCTGATTTCTGAACCAAAATCTATAAAATAATTACTTATAGCTTCCTGCTCAAAATCCTCTGCGGATATTTGCTCAGAGACGTTCTCTTCTGCTTTTAAAGCTTCTGCTACGCCACCAAATACATCAGACTCAATACTATCATAAACTGTTTCGCCTTCTTGATCAAGAAAGCTTCCCGTGTTCAAAAAGACTAAGTCTCCAACATTTAGACCTTCTCCTGTCTCATAGTAAAGTTTTTCCGGTGACTTCTTTTTTCTAACTAGTTGGTACTCTAGCTCATAAAAGTTTAACTCATTTCCTAGCCCGGTGACGCAGCCACTCTGCCCAGTAGAGTAAGGGTTAAAATGTATATCGAGAGAATTATACTGATCATAATTATTTACAGTAGTAAACTTTCTTGTAGATTTTTGTATAACCTTTAAAGACTCTCCGCTTCTGAATACTAAATCTTTTGTATCCTCTCTATTTGTGACTCTAGTATTATCCGTTCCCTTGCCCCAATCTTCAAGTAGGTCAACTTCAAAATAATCTTTGTCCGACTGCGACTCATTTCCTGTAGGCTTAATTATGTCATAGACACCGCTTATTCTAAAATTTACATTTTGTTGTACTTGATCTGATAAGTCTTCGCTATCTGTATAAGGGAAGCTAGCATTATGCTCTATAACTTCCCATTTAGCAGGAAAGTCTTCTGTGTTGCTCTCTCTGGTAATTTTTCTTTCTAATGTGTAGCTTTTGTCAGAGTGGTCCTTAGCCTCTTTTCCATCAGAGTAATAAGCCGAGCCTTGTGATTTTAAGTTTAAATCTATAACTCTATTTTTAGTGAGCTCATCATCTTTAGTGGGAGAGTAGTATATACCACTATCTATGACCTTGTATTTAGTCTCTGTTTCGTTTTCGAAAGACTCGTAGCCAGAATAAGAGTTTTCAACAGCATCATGATTATTGTCTGTAAACCCGGCCGCTCTTATCCTATCACTTATAGATCCCGCACCGCCCGCAATACTCGCTATGTCATCACTAGAAAATCCTGTAATTTGATCCCATCCGGAGCTTATATGTAGCAACGTATTACTATCTTTCCCCAAAGGTACTGTTGGATCAATCTTAGTTACTAAATCTTTTTTTCTAAATACAAGGTAACCTTTTTTATCGTTTTCATAATCTGCATGATCTTTATCGTTAGCAGTCTCCGGAAGCTCCACAGGAAAAGTAACAAATGGCTCGTGGCTTTTGACTTTCTTTTTTTCATTTAAAGACTTAGATGTTACTTCATATACATCTAGAAAAGTTCCATCTTCTTGCTCTTCTTTTATAAGTTTGCACTCTTCTAAAAACAGTAAAGTTTTAGGTATTTTACCATCAAGGAACTGACTGTCTATTTTAAGACCATTTATATTCTCTTCGGAATACAAGACATTATCCATTAAAATCTCTTGTTCTCCAAAATATTTACCTGAAGAATTTACTCTGGCTTGATAAAAATCATCCGCTTCTCCCTCTTGCTGAGGGGACTCTGATATGTAAGGATTGTATTCCGTGAAGCCAGCTAAACGAAGTCTATAGTTGTACTCTGGATAGTTTTTACGTACTTTGTCTTCGCTATAACCAAAAACCTCTTTAATAAAACTTTTATTTGAGTCGTTTATATCCGCCATACCTTTATCCTAAGTAATATTACACTTTATCGACCTGAGATTTCTCTAGGATCAACGTAATAATATGAAGTGGGGTCCTCTTCTATTGATCTGGAAGCCAACTCACTAAATTTCCAGTTGGCGGAGCCCACTTGTTCAGGAGAGCCCTCAAACCTTTTAAAGAAAGGGTCGACGAATTCTCCAGCTATGGCCCTAAAGTAAAAATCCATTTGAGCATAAGGAGAGGAGTCTAAAAGTGCATTTTTACCCACTTTTGGTATAAGTTTTAAAAAGTAAAACCTAGGATAACAGGCTCCTTGAGGCCTATACCCATAACCTTCATGTACTTCTGTTGAAGTCCCGTAGTCTCCTAGCATCATTCTCTTACAGTTATAGTTAGTATTCTTGTGAAATAAATATTCAATAACGGCATTTTCGTCTGTTCTATAGGGCTCTTCTATTAAAGTCTCTAAATCAACGCCAGAATAACCTTTGCTACCTACCGAGAGCCGCCCTGTATTAGATAAAGGCCTATCTAACTCGACTCTGATGATATTTGCTGGCAGTATGGAACCAAATACCCCTTTAGATTTTTTGTAAGAAGGATTTATTGTAGAAATTTCTAAATCCTTTCTGCTTAATGGATGGACTAAAGTACATTTTTTAACCTTGTAGGGCTTTTGGCTTACAGGCGGACAAGAAGCTCTATACTTTTTTACATAATCTTCGACTCCGTAAGAGTCTAAGTTTCCGTCGCTAGGGTTGTTAGTATTAAAAACATAATTATAGTTATTTGAGCTTTTAGATAGAAAAATTTGTAACCTTCTTCCGGGAGAAAATCTACTTTTATTTGTTAATGTAGGAGTCCTCATCAACTCTTCTCTTATCATGTCGTACTTTTCTCCATACGTCTGCTCGTATTCTTTAGATCTATGGTGGCATCTGTTATTTAAAAACCCCATGATATCACTATATATAGAAGGCTTGTATATGCCTCCGTTTTTGTAATGGACACTATTCATGAACATGACCCATTCGTTACTCTCGTATCCATATGGAGCAGATTCTCTTATACTATTTATCTCATATGCACCCACCTCAGGAGGCGCTGTATCTATATTTATTGAGCTTGTGCTTTCTAAAAAAGTGCTATTAGCATGGCCTGTAAATCGCTGTCCATGACCATACTCTATTCCATTATATTTTATTTTAGCGCCTTCTTCTGGTATATGTACATAGTATCTTTGACCAGCTATAATAGGCTTATATCTAGTAGAAGGTAAATTATCAATACTCACGCCAAGAGAGTCGTGAAATCTACCACTAGGATCTAAAGGCGGCTCCATATTATCAAAAATAGTTGATTTAGCTTTTTTAGGTAAGTTTGGATTAAATCTTCTAAAATACAAAACCCCCTTGCCTCCTTCTACTCTATAATTTATTAAATGAATTCTATCTGCTACTCTTAAATAAGAACTTATAAATTTTCTAGCAGACTCATATATTGGGTTATAACTTACTTTTTGTCTTAAAGCTTTGACCGCCTCGGCTCCGTTTATATTGGCAGCGGAACCGTACTTTATATAATTTTTGAAAACCTTATTTGACTCGTAAAATCCGTGACCAGCTTGATCTGCGCCTTCTGGGTCAAAACCAGCCATAGCAAGCAAGCTATTAGAATCACCAGCTTTCTTTGCTGTAGTAACTCTAAGTAAAGAATAAGCATCTTGAAAAGTAGGTCTTTGTTTTAGTAATATTGCTGGCTCCAAGGTGATAGTCACAAATTTATCGCTATCATTCATTTTAATTATCTGTATTTTATACCCTTGGTCTGTATCACCCTTTTTTGCGTAAGTATATATATCAAAGTATCTATTTATAAACTTAGCGTCTGGATCTTTTTCTTTCAAAGACGCGTCTCTTCTATTACTTAAATAAAGTCTATCTTGGCTTTCTTTATTAACAAAAAGTATTCTACCACCTTGAGCGTAATCTTTTACTTTAGTTCCGTCATCTTCATACCTTAAAATCTTTACCATATCTCCTGTAGATAAAGAAATGTCTTGATGAATTTCTAAATAGCTAGCTTTGAGATTGCCATCATTATCGCTACCGCCATCAAATACTTTAAATTCAGTAGTACTAGGCGAACCGCTAGAAACATAACTCATTTTATCAAAAGTAGTATCAATACTATTAGAATAAGGATTACCAAAAGCTATTATTGTGTCAGGCTTGTTCCCCTGATTCTCGTAGGCTTTACTGTATGTTTTGTAAGCGGTTTCCGTTAAACCTGCTTGAAAATCTCCCTCTGTTGGAAAGACTCCCTTAACTGGTGGGCCGTCTTTTGTAAAAGGCACGATCTCAAATTCTATATTTCCTGTGCTAACGGGCTTCTTAAAATAAAATAACTTATTATATACATAAGCTGCTCCTTTTGCTGAACTTCTATTTATTTTATATGAATATTTTCTATGTATTAATGTTTCATGTATTACTTTCGTATTTTGCCATATACGCAATACGAACTTCATATCGTCATTTGTTAAACCGTTTGTTTGTAAATAATATCCAGCTAGACAAGGAACTGCTCTTCTCCTTTTCTGCTTCTCATTCAATAAATTACCTAATTTTAATGTTTTAGAATCATTTTTACTACTTAAGTCATCACTAGAGAACTTAAACAGTAAGTCGTCATCAGGGTTGTCGGCGGCAGAACCATCATCTTTATAGCCTTTATTACTCCTAAATCTTAAAGTCTTTCCTCCTCCTACATGATAAGAAGATTCACTTGTAGTGCGTGTGGGGCCATCGTAGTTCTCAAGAGGAGATGTTTCTGTAGCTTTGCCGTTCACTTTGCCTAACCAATTATCAGCTGAAGACCCAGATTCTATTTCGAACTTTAAAACTGGCCTATACTGCTCTATCGAAGCGTAACCCATGTCATCAGTAGCTATGCTGCTTGCGCCAGAAGTTTGCTTTTTTACTTTAACTCCCAAAACTGGAGCTAAAATATTTTGCCTTATGTAGTAACTATAGAAATCAAAGCCAACCTTACATATATTCAAAGGTCCGGACGTTCTAACGCTTCTTTCTCCATACACCTGCTCTCCTCTATATCTATCCCCAGCCTCTTTAACAAAGTTTATAACAGGAGCATCCCAAGTTTTTTTCTCGCAGAACAAACTTCTTTGTTGTTCGTTGCCTTTGAAATAGAAAGTATACGCCCAAAGAGCCCATTGCAATAGGTCTTTAGCAGCATTTTTTCTTTTTAGAATACCAAGAGAGGGGGTTTTCCTTTCTCCAGTATATTTATCAACATACGAGCCACGGTAAACACTAGGGGGGTACCGCATGTAGACATGCTGACTAGCATACTCCGGAAAATAATGATCAGAAGACCTACCTACCCAAAATAGGCTTTTACTAAAAAGCACAGGGTCATGTTCAGAAGGAAGATACCTTTCCGAGCCTTTCCTCCACTCTGACCTTTTCTTTTTACTATAATTAGAAGAAGGTAAGAATGCCCCTCTCTGCCTAAAAGAGCTAGACCAAAAAACACTGTTGCTATGAACAGCCCTCGAAGTTTCCACTAATCCATCAAATAAGTTACCCTCAGCCCAAGGACCCATTTTTTCTATTTTTTTATTTTCTGCTGTTACCCTGCCGAATATATAAGCATTTAAAGGGTTCATAACATTTGCGCCCTGAGGCGTTCCTGCCAAAGCCAGAGGCCAGTTCCCCTCTCCTGTTTCCGCAGTGGGAAGCTCTATATTATAGTAAACTTTCCACCACTCGTCTTCCGGCGGACTAGTTCCTAGTGGCTGACCCGGGGTAGCTGTATTTCTTTGCCCTAAAAATATACTATCTGCATAGTAAAATATATTCCAAGCGCAAGCCGGACCGGGACCCAGCAACCTCTTATTAAATTCTTTGGCTAGCTTGTTATGATCAGAAGCTTTTGGACATTTATCTTTATCGACAAGAGGTACGCTAGAATAAAAAAACATTTTTTAACTCCATTTAGCACAGCCGATTTCTGCAGGACCTGTGGCACCACCTCCAGCGCCCCTTTCATTACTATTTAAGTCTATCCAACCAACAGAAGTTCCTGTTGTTCCATCTCCTGTATACTCCACATATAAAATTTCTTCTTTATTATATAAAGGAGAGGCTTGAAACTTGCCATCGTGATCAAAAAAATGATTAGGTACAGTAATCAAAAATTGTTTTTGATGAAACCCTTCGTCTGCATACTGAACATACATAACCTTATGGTCTTCATCTTCTGGGAATTTTTTCCCACTCTTTCCCGTTTCTGTTTTTGGAGAACCCCAGCTAGGAATCTTGTCGCCTATAAACTTCCACTTTTCAACCTCGTCTGCCCCCGGAGGCTCTACGGCTCTAACCCTTGCTATGATTCTTCTTTGTTGGTTGTAGTATCCCATTTTTTATAAAGTTGCTTGTAAAGGGTAGATTCTACTTGTAATAAATTGAGCTCCCCCTTGTTGAAGTCTCTTCTTAGCTATAAAGCCATCTGCGCCGCTAACAACTAAATCGTAGACCATAGCTCCAGTGTTGTCTAAATAATTTTTAGCTTTAACAGCTACACGAGGCATAGTTCCAGCAGTTAAATAGTCTTTATAATAATTGTATGGAGCATCGTCTTTGCCCGTGGCTACCTCTGTCATGTCGTCTGCATTTGTTCCAACGAATATCTTCCAGTCAGAAACTTGTTTAGTATAATCATATAAAACAGGCACGCCTGAAGCTCTTTCTTTTGTAGGGTAAGATATTGAATCACCATCAGCATCAGGTATAATAGTCACTATATCAGGAGTATTTTGTCTCTGTAAAAGGAGATATCCATCATTAGTTTTGTAAAACTTTCCTTTAACGCCTCCCTGCAGGCTAGAAGCCCCAGCGATTCCAGCTGTTGAGCTAGAATCATACATATTAGTAACGATTTCAGAGGCGTATGTTTCTACTAGTTTAGATTCGTTTGTGGAGCTTCTAGAGATTAAACCTACAAACTCGTCGTCTACAGCATTTCCAAAAGTAGCTCCATTAATACCGGCTGTACCTGCAGTCCCGTAAGTACCTTGTTCTCCAGTTCTGAAAGTTATTTTTCTTTCTGTCCCTCCCGGATCATATCCTATACCGCTACCACTTAAAGATACGCCGCTTATTAAAGAATACTGAGTAGAATGATCTCCTTCGATATGCTCTAAGTACAATTTGAAAGGTAACCCGTTTGTAGCCTCTGGTTCATTGACTCTTTCAGCATTATAATTAAGACTAAACACTCCGCTTATATCTATAGGAGACTTTCCTCCGTCAATTACTTGCCCGTCAACAAAAGTACCTTCTACTTCCATTGATGAATATACTCTGCCTTCTAGAAACTGTTCCTGCTCAGGAGGTTGAATACTTAGCTGTATTCCGCTAGCGTTCTCACCTTTTTTAGCAAATATTGTAGACTTTAAAGATGTTTTGCCAAAACTTGTAAACAAATCTAATCCGAAAGGATGATTACCGATAGGTATGTCTGTAATAGCTTTTAGTTTTAAGTCTTTTGTTGTTGAGTTTCCATTTACGTCAGCCAGACTATTAATATTAGTAGAGCTATTGTCAAACCCAAACATATTATCATTAGCCGTTACTTGGCCCGAAAGTATGCTAGCTTTAAATCCATCGTCAGAAGTAAAAGTAAGAGCGTTAGAGAAAGTCATAGTATCTCCAGCAAAAGGGCCAGAACTACCATACCCACCAGAGGAACCCGATGACCCAGAGCTAGGATATACATCTACATTTAATGAATCAGACAAAGTAATAGAACCTTTCTTACCATAAACATCTAAATCTTTTAAATCTATTGATACTCCATCTGTCTCAAAGAAAAAGTTTCTAATTTTGAAATTTGCTTTAGAGCCTTTTGAACATATCAATTCATTATCAATAAAGTAGTCATAAGTAGTAGTAAGAAAAGTGCCTTTAAAATTAACATCTTTATCTTTTTGGTAAGAGTAAACGCACCTATTTTCTGGGTCAAATACTCTACCACTTTTTAAGGTAAAAGCAAGGCTCCTTGAGTTAGAGGCATTGTTGCTAGCGCCCACAAAACCAGAGACTCCAAACTTAGCAGTGCCAGTAAGATTATCGACAGACATGTCTACGTCATAAGACAATATACTATTATCGTCCTGCGTTGAAACTCTCCTATTTTTAAAACCACTTATTTTCATTACATCGATCTATAAAAAGACATTTTGGGCTGCACTGATTGAGCTAAAGGCTTGGTCATTCTAAATATAGCTTCCATCTCCGGATTCTTGGGCGGCCTATTACTAAAAGTTGCAGCTATATAATATCCGCTACTGTCAGCAGAAAGAGACAGACCACTAAGGCCATTTTCTTGTTTTAGGTACAAAAGCAAACTAGACAAACCAGAAGATTGGTCTAAGTATATCTTATAAGTTACAGTTTCTCTTGGGGTTGTGACCTGTTGAGAAGATATGTTAGATTTAAGCAAATTATGGTAATTAGCAGCACTAATTGATTGTAACTGTAAATATTCATCGTCTTTATTGGTAGAAATTTGCCCAGTTATATTAGCAAGAACATCTATAGGAATTTCTCCTTCTATTATACCCTGCCTATTTTCAGGGTCATATATAGAAACTATATCTTGGGTTATGTCTTGAGTTTGATACCTAATAGAAGACACCGTTGGCTTTATTATAGGCTTAGTCTTATCCAACCCATCAAGCACGCTTCTTTGCCCAAAATCAGTTATAGTAAGATCTCTATTGTATTTTAAAACTCCTTGGTGCCCATACTGGCTAGGCGCCGTAATAAAATGAAGAGCGCTGTTAACAGTTTCGCCAGATTTTACATCACTATACAACTCATCTCCTAAATTTAAAGTCCTTACTACTGTTCCGCCGCCCGGAACTGCTTCTACTACATTAGTCCTTGTAGTGTTAAGCCTTCTTAAACTTATAGATAAACCCTTTATTTGGTCAGCCCTATCAGGTTCTAACTCCACTGCAAAAGCTGAATCTCTCACAGCTTCTAACTCGCCACAGTTTAGATTATCTTGACCTAGTATTTTGCTAGAGCACATCTCTTCAACAAAATCGTTTTCGCACAAAGTCGTACACTCATCTACATCTGAATTTAGAGTCTCATTACTCCTCGTACATAAAGACTGTAGCGCATTTATTTCTTCTATAGTATTTCTTCTTAGCTCAGGGCCTTCTATTTCAATATCTCCTATTCTATAAGGGCTGTTATCTTTAGAATCAGACCTATTTCCAGCTAAAGCTATTACAACTTTTACGTTACCTGACCTCATTTGCTCTTGGTCAATTACATTTAAAAGCCTAAGTATTTCTTTGTTTACTGCGGGTGAATCCTCGGTTATCGCCCTGCCTGCTTCATCTGTAAACTGTTTCATTACGTTCCTTACAGCTTCACCCATTATCAAAGGCACGTCATACATAAAAAGCTTGTAAGGTGCCGTCAGGTCTACTCTTACCCTATCGACTACATTATCGGGCACGTATGAGTATTTAGTTCCCGCGTCTCCAGCATCTTGAGTAGTTAAGCGGTATGGGTTTAGTAAATTATCTATATCTCTTTGATTTGCAAACCAAGAAGCATTTCTCTCAAAATGAAAAAAACCTCTCTCCCTATTTTTCTTAAAAAAATCTTTCGTGCAGTCTTCTTGAAATTGTTCTATTAACTTATTAGTCTCACTATATAAATTGTTTTTGTATAAATCTCCATCTGTGACCATACCATCAATTTTTAAATCAGTTATACTCTGCGCAAACTGAGCCATAGGGGTCTTGTAATGCTGGGTTTGACCATAAAACTCAGAAGACGGAACAGTTTCTAGAGTCTGTAATATTTTGTAATTAGGGTTACAGTCAAAATACTCAGCGGCAGGAGCAGCTAAAGTGTAATGTTTACCTAAAAATCTATCAGCTATTGCCGACTCTATGTTTTGATTAGTGCTTTTTAGATTTTCGTCAACGACAGCTATCATTACATAAAAATTTGGCTTATAATTTTCTCCGTAATGCAAGTCTAAGTTTTGTAAAGTCTTTGCAAACATACCCGATAAACCGAGAGAACCTTGTACTTCTGCCATTATTGCATTTGTAATCTGAGCTTCCATCGCCTTTATACCTTTTCTAGTATAAGACAAAGGAAAGACCTCTTTAAAACCCAAAGCTTTAAAATAACCTTCAGGATCTACTTTGCTGCCTCCTCCTGTTCCGGTGGTTGCTACATCATGAAGAATAGCGTTTCTTAAGTTGAATTGGTCTCTTAATCCTTTTGCATATTTATTGAGGCACATACTCACAAAAAAATCCTTCCAAAGCATTCCATTTATATAGTTCTTGCCGCCTTTTTTCTGTGCTATGCTGTTCAAGGTTTGGCAAGAGAATATGACTGGTGAAGAAGATTTCTTTTCTTTTCGTTTAGCTGACGGACCTCTTGTTAATTTCGAAGAAAATGCCTGAGAGTAAGTACCATTTAGATCAACACTGTGATTCTTAGAGTTTATTACTATATCTGAACCACTAATCATATCGGATCCATGTCCTTTGTCTAATGCGTCTATAGACGCGATAGCTGACTCAAATTTGCTTTGTATAGATTTATCAGAAAGATTTACTATCGCTAAAGTAGGTTTTGTCTGAGAGAAGTCCCAATAAAAAGATATGCCTAGGTCATTAGCCCAGCTTTGCAAAACGTCTCTTATTGTTCCAGAATAATTTTTAGTAAGTTGATTTATGTTTTTTCTATTCGGGAACTTACTCATATCGACTCTTATCCCAAAAGATTTAATCCCATCTATAATATCTTTAAAACTATAAGATACGTCTTTTACATCACACTCGGATTCAGAAAACTCTTCTTTGCCCACTACTATAAATCCTCCTGCCCAAATATTTTGAGCGTCTTGCCTTAATACTTTGTAACTAAGTCTAGGATCTCCTGTTGGGTTAGCTAGTTTTCTATAAACTCTTCTTACGCTTGTTTCTGTTTCTGTAGAACTACACACTAAATAAGGCTTGTCGGTAGAATGTATATTAGACTGATCCGCTATGGAATCATAAGAGCTTATATTGATTTTTTGAGCTACTTTTTTGGGACACTTTACATTAAGCTCTACCAAATTAAGGACTTTATTTTTAACTGGGTTGATTTCAAAATGTTCGTGTATCAAACCAACAAACACTCTATCTAACAAAACTGCCCCATCAGAATATGTTAGTGTTAGTATTTTATCGCTTACTTCAGTGGAAATTTCGTAAGAAGTAAGAAACATGTTTTTAAAAAAAGATTGTCCAGAAAATGTTATCTCTATTGGAGAAGTCAGATCTAAATCGTTTTTAGTTATAGAAAAATCTCTAGAGTTAGCTGTAGGGTCAGTAGAGGCAAGCCCGGTATCTAAAGCCACATTGACAGATAACTGCGTAGGCTCACCATCATAACCGATCGTAGCCGTAGAAGAATACACAACCCCGCCATACGCTCTGCCGGGCTCATTAAGGCCTATC
>CEVB01032628.1_pt1 | contig 13098 bp, 12 predicted proteins | sample 531381 | NCBI WGS metagenome assembly CEVB01 (sample SAMEA2622763, study PRJEB7988) | marine metagenome | biome: marine biome (ENVO:00000447); feature: surface water layer (ENVO:00002042); material: "saline water (ENVO:00002010), including plankton (ENVO:xxxxxxxx)" | depth 5 m | reverse complement strand
GTGACCAGAATTACCTCAAAAGTAAACCCTCGCTCTGAGGACTTCCAAAAAAACGCTGCTGCCATGCAGGCCGTAGTTGATGATCTGCAAAGCAAAGTACAGCAAATAAAACTCGGCGGCGGTGAAGCGCTGATTGCACGCCATACCTCACGCGGAAAGCTGTTTGTACGCGATCGTATCCAAAAACTGCTCGATCCGGGCTCGCCATTTTTAGAAATTGGCCAGTTTGCCGGTTGGGAATGTTACGAAGACTACGTACCCAGTGCAGGCGTGGTAGCCGGTATCGGCCGTGTCAGCGGTGTTGAGTGTATGATTGTCGCCAACGACGCCACGGTTAAAGGCGGCACTTACTACCCGCTGACAGTAAAAAAACACTTACGCGCCCAGGAAATAGCCGAGCGCTGCCACCTGCCCTGTATTTATCTGGTCGACTCCGGCGGCGCTAACCTGCCACGTCAGGATGAAGTATTCCCGGATAAGCTGCACTTTGGCCGCATTTTCTTTAACCAGGCCAATATGTCCGCCAAAGGCATTCCGCAAATTGCTGTGGTAATGGGCTTGTGTACTGCAGGTGGTGCCTATGTACCAGCGATGGCTGATGAAAGCATTATTGTTAAAGAGCAAGGCACGATCTTTTTGGCGGGTCCACCGCTGGTAAAAGCCGCGACGGGTGAAGAAGTCTCTGCCGAGGAGCTCGGCGGTGCTGATGTACACTGTAAAATCTCCGGTGTGGCTGACCACTACGCATTAAATGACGAGCATGCACTGCAACTGGCCCGCAATGCGGTATCACGCTTAAACCGCCCTGCCCCAGAGCCAATGGATATTAAACCGGCACAAGAGCCGCTGTACGATGCCAAAGAGCTGTATGGCATTGTCGGTACCGATTTGCGTAAGCCGTTTGATGTAAAAGAAGTGATTGCCCGTATTGTCGATGGCTCAGATTTTGATGAGTTTAAACAATACTATGGCGCAACCCTGGTGTGCGGTTTTGCACGCATTTTCGGCTATCCGGTAGGTATCGTCGCCAATAACGGGATCTTATTCTCGGAATCGGCACAAAAAGGTGCACATTTTATTGAGCTGTGTGCTCAGCGCAAAATTCCCCTGCTGTTCCTGCAAAACATCACCGGCTTTATGGTGGGTAAAAAGTATGAAGCCGAAGGTATCGCCAAGCACGGCGCCAAAATGGTCATGGCCGTAAGCTGTGCCAAAGTGCCTAAGTTTACTGTGTTAATTGGTGGCAGCTACGGCGCCGGCAACTACGGTATGTGTGGCCGCGCGTACGACCCGACGATGATGTGGATGTGGCCAAACGCGCGTATTTCAGTCATGGGTGGCGAACAAGCGGCAGGCGTAATGGCGCAGGTGACCAAAGACGGTTTAGCCCGTAAAGGTGAAACACTATCAACGGATGCCGAAGCGGCACTGAAGAAGCCCATTATCGAGCAGTATGAAAAGCAGGGCCATCCATACTATGCCAGTGGCCGCTTGTGGGACGATGGCATTATCGACCCGGCGCAAACCCGGATGACAGTTGGCCTGGCATTAGCGGCGGCGCTTAATGCACCGATTGAAGAGAGCCGTTTTGGCGTATTTCGGATGTAATGCCAGCATGATGCAGACAACCGCAATCGCTCCGTACAACTTTGTCAGAACACGCCGTAAATACATCCCTGTAGGCTCGTGTTTTTCGTCCATGAAAAACACGGTTCTGAGCAAAGTGCACTGTGCGCTTGCTGCAACCGCGATTTCGAAGAAATGCAGTCTCAAGTTGCATTAAAAGATTCGGAGAGAATATGACCCAGGTTTACACAGAAGTCAGTATCGACCCACGTGGCGTAGCTACACTGACTCTAAATCGCCCCGAAGTGCATAACGCCTTCGACGATGCCATGATTGCTGAACTTATTGCCGTGTTGCGTGATTTAGCCAATGACGACAAGGTTCGGGTGTTAGTGCTGACCAGTAATGGCAAAAACTTCTCGGCCGGTGCGGATTTAAACTGGATGCGCTCGATGGCGAAAAAAGATTATCAGCAAAATCTGAACGATGCCGCTGAACTTGCCACCTTAATGCACCGGTTAGATAAATTCCCCAAACCGACCATTGCACTGGTAAAAGGCGCCGCTTTTGGCGGCGCACTGGGCTTAGTCGCCTGCTGCGATATTGCCATCGCAGAAGAAAATGCCAGCTTCTGTTTAAGCGAAGTGCGCATAGGTCTTATCCCAGCGGTTATAAGCCCCTATGTTATGCGTGCTATTGGCGAGCGTGAAAGCCGGCGTTATTTCCTTACCGCAGAGCGCTTTATGGCGCCAAAAGCGAAAAAGCTTGGTTTACTGCATGAAGTGGTCAGCGAAGGCGAAATGAGCGATGTGGCAGAAACGCTGATCAACACCATGCTGCAAAACAGCCCTGCCGCTATGACAGCCGCTAAGTCGCTTATTCATAATATTTATAACCGTAAGATCAGCAACAATGTTATTGCTCATACCGAGCAGGCGATTGCTGAAATTCGGGTATCGCCGGAAGGTCAGGAAGGCTTAACCGCTTTCTTAGAAAAACGTAAACCGACCTGGCTTGGCAAGGAAGACGCATAATGTTTCGTAAAATACTTATCGCCAACCGCGGTGAAATTGCCTGCCGCGTTATCGACACTGCACATAAACTGGGTATTCGCTGCGTAGCGGTTTACTCAGAAGCCGATGCCAATGCCCGCCATGTGCGTATGGCTGATGAAGCCTATTTATTGGGCCCGGCACCAAGCAAAGATTCATACCTGCGAAGCGACAAAATCATTGCTATCGCTAAACAAAGCGGCGCAGAAGCCATCCACCCCGGTTATGGTTTTCTGTCTGAAAACGAAGACTTCGCTAAAGCCTGTGAAGCGGCTGGTGTGGTGTTTATCGGCCCACCGGTTGGTGCTATTACTGCTATGGGTTCAAAAAGTGCAGCTAAAGAGATTATGGCCAAAGCCGGCGTACCGCTGGTACCGGGCTATCATGGTGACGATCAAAACGATGCACTGCTAAGCAAAGAGTCAGCGCGCATCGGTTACCCGCAGCTATTAAAAGCCGCCTACGGTGGTGGTGGTAAAGGCATGCGCGTGGTGTGGAAAGCCGAAGAGTTTACCGACGCCTTAGCCAGTGCGCGGCGTGAAGCCAAAGCCGGTTTTGGTAACGACAAGATGCTGATTGAGCGCTATCTGACCAAACCGCGCCATGTTGAAATTCAGGTGTTTGCCGATAACCATGGCAATGCCGTATACCTGGCCGAGCGCGACTGCTCAATACAGCGCCGCCACCAGAAAGTGATTGAAGAAGCGCCAGCGCCGAACTTTAGCAGCGAGCAGCGTAAAGCTATGGGTGAAGCAGCGGTAAAAGCGGCCAAAGCCATTGATTACCGTGGTGCCGGTACCGTCGAGTTTTTATTCGACGAAGACGGCTCTTTCTACTTTATGGAGATGAACACCCGCCTGCAGGTAGAGCACCCGGTTACCGAGATGATTACCGGTCAGGACTTGGTCAAGTGGCAGCTGTTAATCGCTGCCGGCGAGCCCTTGCCGCTGAGTCAGGCTGATATCCAACTGGATGGCCACGCTATTGAAGTGCGGGTTTATGCTGAAGATCCGGACAATGACTTCCTGCCGCAAACCGGTAAGCTGACGTATTTACGCCAGCCGGAAGCGAACCGTCATGTGCGCGTTGATACCGGCGTAGTAGAAAACGATGAAGTCTCGCCATTCTACGATCCGATGATTGCCAAGCTGATTGTCTGGGATGAAAGCCGCGATCGCGCTATCGCCCGTATGCTGCGGGCATTGGATGATTACCGTATTGCCGGCGTTACCACTAACCTTGGCTTTTTAACCAGCTTAACTGAGCACCCTGCATTTAAAGCCGCCGAGCTTGATACCAACTTTATCAACAAGCACCAGCAAAGCTTATTTGCCCCGGCAAATAAAGAAGATAACCAAGCACTGATATTGGCTACGCTGTACATTCTGACAAAACAAAAAGCGCCGCAGCAAACCTTTATTACCACAAGCCCCTGGCAATTCAGCCATGGCTGGCGTATCAACGAAACGCCAACCGTGGATATTTGCCTAAAGCACGGCGATAGCAGCAGCACGTTAAAAGTACAGCAGCTACAACAACACTATGTGGTTGAAGTGGCAGGTCAGCAGCTTTGCTGTCTGGCAGAGCTAAACGGTGATGAGCTAAGCGCGGTACTCGGCGATCACCGTACCAAGGTGCGCGTGAGCCAATACCAGGACACCATCAGTGTGTTTATCAAGCACCAGCGCTATGACTTTATCTACCAGACTGAAGTGGCCACCGAAGTAGAAGGCAGCGATCACGCCGGTAGCTTAACCGCGCCGATGAACGGCACTATTGTCGCCGTGATGGCAAAAGCCGGTAGCACAGTAAAAGCCGGCGAGACGCTGGTGATCATGGAAGCCATGAAAATGGAATACAGCATCAAAGCGCCAAAAGATGGCGTGGTCAATGAAGTGTTCTATAGCGCGGGCGATCTGGTTAAAGATGGCGCCGAGCTGGTTGATTTCTCGCCGGAGGAAGCATGAGTTTTCCCAAACAGGTGCGCATCGTAGAAGTTGGCCCGCGTGATGGTCTGCAAAACGAAAGCACGGTATCGGCCAGCGACAAAGTCACCCTGATCAATATGCTAAGCGCTGCCGGCCATAGCTACATCGAAAGTGGCGCTTTTGTCTCGCCAAAATGGGTGCCGCAAATGGCCGACTCGGCTGATGTTTTTAGCGGCATTACCCGCAGAGCCGGTGTCACCTACGCTGCACTTACACCTAATCTGAAAGGCTATGAAGCAGCCAAAACTGCCGGTGCTACCGAAGTCGCTATTTTCGGCGCCGCATCCGAAGCGTTCAGCCAGAAGAATATCAACTGCTCAATCAGTGAAAGCCTTGAGCGTTTCACCCCTGTGATGGATGCCGCCAAAGCCGATGGCATCAAAGTGCGCGGCTATGTCTCCTGTGTGGTTGGTTGCCCTTATCAGGGCGATGTGCCGCCGGCAGAAGTCGCGCGGGTGGCCAAAGCTTTATTAGACATGGGCTGCTACGAGATTTCACTTGGCGATACCATAGGTGTGGGTACGCCAGATAAAGTCAATGCCATGCTCGATGCCGTACTCGCTGTAGTGCCGGCCGACAAGCTGGCTGTGCACTTTCATGACACCTACGGTCAGGCGTTAACTAACATTTACGTCGCGCTAAGCCGCGGTATCGCTGTTATCGACAGCGCCGTAGCCGGTTTGGGTGGCTGCCCTTACGCTGCGGGTGCGTCAGGCAATGTTGCCAGCGAAGATGTGGTGTATTTACTGAACGGGCTTGGCATTTCCCACGGTATAGATTTAACTGCGCTGGCCCAAGCCGGCTGGTTTATTACCGACAAGCTCGGCAAGCAACCTAGTTCTAAAGTAGGATTGGCGCTAAAGGCCAAGTGCACGCAAACTAACCGTTAAAAAAGCGCGTAGAGGATTTCAAATGGCAGGGTTTAATAAAGTCGTACATTCGTACGAAGACGCCATGGCAGGCCTGCAAGACGGTATGACCGTTATCGCGGGTGGCTTTGGCTTATGCGGCATTCCGGAAGGCTTAATTGCTCAGATCAAGAAAATGAAAACCAAAGATCTCACCGTGGTATCAAATAACTGCGGCGTAGATGGTTTTGGCCTGGGCATTCTGCTCGAAGACAGGCAAATTAAGAAAATGATAGCCTCTTACGTGGGTGAAAATGCCCTGTTTGAAAAGCAATTATTAAATGGCGAGCTGGAAGTAGAGTTAACACCACAAGGCACTTTGGCTGAGAAAATGCGTGCTGGCGGTGCCGGCATTCCGGCATTTTTCACTGCGACGGGCTACGGCACGCCAGTGGCTGAAGGTAAAGAAACCCGTGAAATTAAAGGCCGTAACTACGTACTGGAAGAGTCGATTACCGGTGATTTTGCTATCGTGCGCGCCTGGAAAGCCGACCGCTACGGTAACCTGATGTTCCGTCACACCTCAATGAACTTCAACCCGATGGCGGCAACCGCCGGTAAAATTACCGTGGCTGAAGTGGAAGAAATTGTCGAACCGGGTGAGCTGGAGCCATCACAAATTCATACACCGGGTATTTATGTGCAGCGCGTGATCAAAGGTAACTTTGAAAAACGCATTGAACGTCGCATGGTTCGTCAAGGTTAAGGAGGCAACAATGGCTTTATCTCGTGAACAAGTTGCCATGCGCGTGGCGCAGGAGCTAAAAGACGGCTACTACGTAAACTTAGGTATAGGTATCCCTACGCTGGTAGCTAACTATGTGCCAAAAGGCATGGAAGTGATGCTGCAGTCCGAAAACGGTTTGCTGGGTATGGGTCCCTACCCGACTGAAGATGAAATCGATGCCGATATGATCAATGCCGGCAAAGAAACCGTTACCGCCATTAAAGGCGCGGCGATTTTCAACTCGGCCGAAAGCTTCGCCATGATCCGCGGTGGCCATGTCGATTTAACCGTATTGGGCGCTTTTGAAGTCGACCAAAACGGTAACATCGCCAGCTGGATGATCCCGGGCAAATTGGTAAAAGGCATGGGCGGGGCGATGGACTTAGTCGCCGGCGCACAAAATATCGTGGTGACCATGACGCACGCTGACAAGTACGGCAACAGTAAGCTGTTAACCGACTGCACCCTGCCGCTGACTGGCGTAGGTTGTGTGAAGAAAATCGTTACCGATTTAGCCGTGCTGGAAGTCCGTAACGGCGCTTTCCACCTGCTGGAGCGGGCACCGGGTATCTCGGTTGAAGAAATTCAGCAAAAAACTGCAGGTAAACTGGTTATTGAAGGTAACGTGCCAGAGATGACTTTTAACTAAATTGCCACTTTAATCATTGAAGAGCGCTAAGATTGAGATGATCTTGGCGCTCTTTTTTTGACCACCTTGCAATCATATGATAACATCAAAAAATATCAACTGATATTGGATACACCATGACAGCCTTAGTCCGCGAGTTTACCCCTACACCAGATACTGCTCCCAATCTGTGGCAGCAGTTGGGTATTGCAGAGCGTGGGCCTAAATTGTATCAGGCACTACATGAAGGATTTAACTACAGCATATTTGATAAACTGTCTTTAGTATCAATGCTTGATAAAAAGCAGTTAGCACAGGTTTGCCAGTTAGCCCCCGCTACGCTGGCAAGACGGGCAAAACTAGGTAAATTTACTCAGGAAGAAAGCGACAGGCTGCATCGTTTTGCTACTGTTCTGGTTGCCGCTAATAGGTTATTCGATACAGATATGGCTGCAACCAAACGTTGGCTCACAGAGCCGGTGTATGGCCTTGGCGATAAAGCCCCATTGGACATGCTGGCGACCTCAGCTGAGACACAGGCGATATTAGATTTAATCGGCCGTTTAGAGCACGGTGTATTTGCCTGATGCATGTGTATCGCTTAGTGCATCACAAATGGGCTGCACAAGCATTTGACGGTGAAGGCGCAAAGCTGTACGGCGGACGCTGGAATAGCAAAGGTCAATTGTGTGTTTACACTGCAGGGTCTGAAGCCCTCGCGATACTGGAAGTGCTGGTACATCTAAATAATCGCACAGCACTTAAACAATACCGGCTATTTCAATTAACGCTTACCACAGACGACATATTGTCTCTTAGTCACAATAACCTGCCAGCTAACTGGCAACAGCAACCGGCAAGCATTGACACGGCTCGCATCGGCGATGACTGGCTGGCACAGCAAGCCAGTCTCGCGTTAGCAGTGCCAAGTGTCATCGCACCGCGTGAACAAAATATCCTGCTAAATCCAGCTCATGCCGCCTACCAGGCTTGTATCAGCACAGCGATAGAACTGGATTTTCTGCCCGATCCGCGTTTAACGCTTTAGCCGCGCCAGCAAGCTGGAGGTATCCCAGCGGCCACCGCCCATCTGCTGCACTTCGCTGTAAAACTGATCAACCAGCGCTGTCAGCGGTAAATGGCTACCATTTTGTCGTGCTTCGTTAAGCGCTATGCCTAAATCTTTACGCATCCAGTCGACTGCGAAACCAAAATCGTACTTATTGTCCAGCATCGTCAGCGAGCGGTTTTGCATCTGCCAGGATGACGCCGCACCTTGCGAAATCACTTCTACCACAGCGGCACCATCAAGCCCGGCATTCTGAGCAAAATTAAGCGCTTCAGCCAGGCCTTGCACCACGCCGGCGATACAAATCTGGTTCACCATCTTCGCTAATTGACCACTGCCTGCAGGCCCGAGCAATTTAGCGCAGCGGGCGAAGCACATAATGGCAGCTTCCGCTTTGGCCATATCAACCTGCTCGCCACCGATCATCACCGTTAATACGCCATTTTCAGCACCAGCCTGGCCACCGGATACCGGTGCATCTAAAAAGCCTACGCCTTTTTCTGCTGCCGCGGCGGAAAGTTCGCGTGCTAACTCTGCTGACGCCGTCGTGTGATCAATCAGTACACTGCCTGCAGCCATAGCACCTAACACGCCATGCTCGCCGTATACTACAGAACGCACATCGTTATCATTACCGACACACATAAACACCAGTTCCGCTCCCTTTGCCGCTTCAAAGGGTGTTGCTGCCCAGCTGCCACCATACTGTGCGGCCCATTTTTCTGCTTTGGCTGTGGTACGGTTATAAACAGTAACCTGATAACCTTTTTGCTGCAGGTAACCTGCCATCGGGTAACCCATAACACCTAATCCGATAAATGCGACTTTGCTATTACTATTAATTGACATATTAATGACTTAAAACTGTGACATACTGTGGCGCAAAGCTTACAAAGATATCTGCCTGATTGAAAGCAATTAAAGAAGGGATCAGCATGGCCAATGTCCACCAGTACAAAGTAAAGAATGCACAGGGCAATGAATTAGATTTAAGCCAGTATCGCGGTAAAGTGTTGTTGATTGTCAATACTGCCAGCCAATGTGGCTTTACACCGCAATACAAAGAACTGGAAGAACTGCACCAGAAGTATCACGACAAAGGTTTGGTGATACTGGCATTCCCGTGTAACCAGTTTGGTGGCCAGGAGCCTGGCTCTGACAGCGATATTCAGCAGTTTTGTGAGCTTAACTATGGCGTAAGCTTCCCGGTGATGGCCAAACTGATGGTAAATGGCCCGGATGCGTCACCGCTGTTTGAACATCTTAAAGACAGCGCCCGAGGTTTAATGAAAACCCGCGCTATCAAATGGAATTTTACCAAATTTCTGGTTAATAAAGATGGCGATGTGGTAAAACGTTATGCACCGCGCACTAAGCCTTCCGCCATTGCCAGCTCGATAGAAGACTTACTCTAACTTTGATCCAGCGCTAAATATTACCCATATTTTTACACTAAGCTATACGGCAACAATATGGGAGACCTATCATGAAAGTTGCCGTATTCAGCGCAAAAAAATATGACTGTGACGGTTTTACACAGTGGGCCGACAGCAGCCTGCAATTTAGCTATCATGACTGCCGCCTGACCAAATCCAGCGTTAAGCTGGCTGCAGGCTGTCATGCCGTCTGTGTATTTGTAAATGATGAACTTGATGCAGAAGTACTGCAGCAATTATCTGAGTTAGGCATTGAAATGGTGGCGCTCAGATGTGCTGGCTTTAATAATGTTGACTTAACCACGGCAAAAACACTGGGTATCCGCGTTGCACGGGTGCCGGCTTATTCACCTGAAGCTGTCGCAGAACATACCATTGGTATGATGTTGTGTTTAAACCGCAAACTGCATAAAGCCTATAACAGAGTGCGGGACGACAACTTCGCGCTTGATGGCCTGTTGGGGTTTAATGTATTTGGCAAAACGGTAGGCCTTGTTGGGACAGGAAGAATTGGGCTGGCCACCGCCCGTATTTTACACGGATTTGGTTGCCAGCTGTTGTGCCACGACCTGGTTCAGGCAGAGGAAATACAGCGCCTGGGCGGGCGCTATGTTTCATTAGCAGAGCTTTATGCCCAAAGTGATATTATCAGCCTGCACTGCCCGCTGACCCCAGATACAAAACATCTGATCAACCATTACAGCATCGGCAGCATGAAAGACGGTGTCATGCTGATAAACACCAGCCGCGGTGCACTGGTAGACAGTAAAGCCATTATTGACGGCTTAAAAAGCCGGAAAATTGGCTATCTGGGCCTTGATGTGTACGAACAGGAAGCTGACCTGTTTTTTGAAAACCTGTCCGAGCAAATGATTGATGATGAGGTTTTCAAACGCCTGCTGACGTTCCCTAATGTACTGATAACAGGCCATCAGGCGTTTTTTACCAGAGAAGCGTTACAGGAAATTTGTCAGATCACCAGCGACAACTTACTGGCATTTGCCAGTAATACTGAAACCGGTAACGAGCTGGTTAACTGACCATATCTTCCAGCCGCAGCTGCATGAACGCAGCTGCGGCTGGATATCAGCGTGCTCTAGAACGTATATACCAATGATGCCGATGTTTCAGTATCGGTTTTACGTAAATCGCCCTCAGGCCTGGAGTTATAGCGCACAACAAAATTAAAGCGCATTGACAATTTATCGACTATTTTCGCAGTAATGCTGCTACGGCTGAGCAAAGTCGAGTTTTCCCCGCCAAGCGAGGTAGAACTCTCCAGCGTCTGGCGAAAACTGGTAGTGTCAAACAATGCATAATCCAGATTAGCCGCCACAAACCATATTGGGCCGCTGTTATTGTTACCGGAAGCACTTTGCTGATGCGAAAAACCCGGCCCCGTCTCTAAATCCAGATAGCTGGTCAGCTTTTCGTACAACCGGTTACCATAACCGACTGCCAATGCCGCTTGCTCACGAAAAGCACCAAACTTGTCGTGTGCATAGGTTGCGCGGCCAAAGATCGATTCTCGGCCTTTCACGAGCTTATAGTTACTCTGTCCGGTAAAGCTGTAACGGCTTGCTGTTGTCACCTGATCTTTTTCACCGGTGTCGCTGTCAGTAACATTATTTTTTTGCAGCAGGCTCTGCAGCTGATAACGATTTCGGAAATATTCCAGATCGTGCACCAGTTCACTGTTCGCCCGGATAGCAAAGGAATCTGTATTACCTGAAGTAAACAGAAAACCCAGTTCTACGTCACCTGTGACCGTGCCAAAAAAGCCTATCGGCTGCAATGGCTCTTCGCTGGTGGGTAAACTATCTGTTTCTGCGGCCTGCACCCCATACAAGCCAAGCATCAGTGCCAAGCTGACGCTTTTTAAGAAAACATGCATTATGTCGCTATATCACTCCCTTAACTGACACTCACCCATGAGTAGTGGTTTATCCGCTTTTATTATTGCGTCTTCCGTAACAATTGTATTTTATCAGCCCCGGTTACACAGCCCAGTAAACCGGACTGAGTAATCGGGGCATTGGCCGAAACTATTTTGTTTTCCGGCCAGTTTTTATTCTGCAGAGCGCTGCTGTACAAAGCTGATAGCAGCAGCCAAGCGTTCAAGGCTTCTGCTTTTACCCACCAAGGCTAAAGTGAGATCCAGCGCAGGAGAGTTGCCACCGCCAGTTACGGCAACACGCAGCGGCATCCCTATTTTACCCATGCCGACACCTAACGCTTCAGCCGTGGCATTGATCACCTGATGAATACTTTCCTGTGTCCAGTCGTTCAGCTCTGCCAGTTTGGCTGAAACTGCCTGTAAAGGTTCCAGCGCAACCGGGCGTAAATGTTTTTTCGCCGCATCCGCATCAAACTCTGCAAAGTCTTCATAGAAGTAGCGACTTACGGCCACCATTTCTTTAAGTGTCTTAACCCGCTCTGCCTGCGCTTTTACCAGTTCTGTCAGCGCCGGGCCATTACTGGTATCTAACTGCTGATCGGCAAGATGCCAGGCTAACTGTGCAGCAACCTGTTCTGCTGGCAGCGTTTTCATATAATGCTGGTTCAACCAAATCAGCTTATCGGTATTAAACGCCGAAGGCGCACGGTTACACGCTGATAAGTCGAACAGTTGCACCAGCTCATCTTTAGTGAAAATTTCCTGGTCGCCATGTGACCACCCCAGACGAACCAGATAGTTCAGTAGCGCCTCAGGCAGGAAGCCATTATCACGATACTGCATCACGCCAACCGCGCCATGGCGTTTTGATAAACGTTTACCGTCATCACCTAAAATCATTGGCACATGGGCATATTTAGGAATATCAGCACCCAGCGCAGCCAGGATATTCATCTGCCGTGGTGTATTATTAACATGGTCATCACCGCGGATCACGTGGGTGATCCCCATCTTCCAATCGTCCACCACCACCGTCAGGTTGTAAGTCGGGGTGCCGTCGCTGCGCGCAATGATCAAATCATCAAGCTCACTGTTAGCAATTTCGATTTTGCCCTTGATCAAATCATCAATGACCACGGTACCGGTTTGTGGATTTTTAAAACGGATAACAAAAGGCTTATCTGTCGGGTGATCTGTGCGATCACGCCACATACCGTTGTAACGGGGTTTCTCACCTGCTGCCATTTGCGCTTCGCGCATCGCGTCTACTTCTTCCACTGTGCAGAAGCACTTATAAGCTTTACCTTCAGCCAACAGCTGCGCAACAACCTCTTTATACAGGTCAAAACGCTTGGTTTGATAATACGGGCCTTCATCGTAATCCAGGCCTAACCAGTTCATACCCTCTAAAATGGCATCAACCGATTCCTGCGTTGAACGCTCTAAATCAGTGTCTTCAATCCGCAGAATGAACTTTCCACCATTTTTTCTGGCATATAACCAGCTAAATAACGCGGTGCGGGCACCGCCAACATGCAGATAGCCAGTTGGGCTTGGTGCAAAACGGGTAACAAGAGACATACTTTATCCATCACAGTGTAATAATAAGCGGTATTGTAACAATGCCCCGCACAGGATGCACTCGCTAAGGCTGGTTGTTCAGTACAGTTTTCTGTTTACGCAGCGCATAATGTTTACTTTTGCAGCAAGCAAACCGTATTTACCAAAATAATGTTGACAGCTAAATCGTGCTCCCTATAATGAGCGCCATCAACCGGCATGGATTGTTAGCTCAGCTGGGAGAGCACCGCCCTTACAAGGCGGGGG
>CEVB01011325.1_pt1 | contig 13101 bp, 18 predicted proteins | sample 531381 | NCBI WGS metagenome assembly CEVB01 (sample SAMEA2622763, study PRJEB7988) | marine metagenome | biome: marine biome (ENVO:00000447); feature: surface water layer (ENVO:00002042); material: "saline water (ENVO:00002010), including plankton (ENVO:xxxxxxxx)" | depth 5 m | reverse complement strand
AATCCTTTGACGCCTTAAACCATGAAAAGACCGCATTGGCTTGCCCTGGGCAAGTGCTGTATGTGGTCGAGGTGTTAGGCTCAACGCTTGTATTAGTGAATTTGAGCGCGTAGTCGGGAAGGTCGGGCGAATTGGCGCATTGACCGTTGTAGGCTGGACGCGGTATAAAGCCGCCATAGCTACGCTGAAACCACTTGAAAAATCCCATGTTAAAATGGGAGCGCGCTGCCACTAGCGCATTGGCTAAGCTTAAGTCGGTCGTGGCACTGCCATCAACCACGCCGCGTTGATAGCGGCCAATGTCCCATTTTTCGGAATCGGTAGCAGGTGCGCCGGCAGTGTTGTGCAACAAGATGCCTTGCCCATCCGCGCTGTCATAACTCAAGCGGCCCGCTTCGCTTTTGATGTCGTCGCCGTTGCCAAAAACAAAGCCGTTGATGGGGTTGCCTAAAAAAGCGCCCTCAGGTTGGCCGGCGGCGGTGGTTGGAAAGGTGGCCTCGTCTGGTTGGACGTGCGCGTAAATCTTCCACCACTCATCCTCGGGCGCAAAGTTGCTGCCATTGGGTGCGCGTAAAACGCGGAAAAGCGAATGCCAAAACCAATGCAGGCGATAGGTAGGGTCGCCAACACCGCCAAGGAGGCGGTCATTAAAAGATTGCGCAAGCGCATTCCATTGCGAGCTTGTAATGGTGGCGCCTGGCGTAACCGTGGGCGCCTGCTTATAACTCAGCGCCATGGGGCAAGGTTAGACGATGCTGTAACGCTTGGTGACCTGCAACTTGCAATTGGATGCCGTGTTGCATTCCACGTAAATCATGCCATCGCTTGCGGTGCGATAACGCGAATCGACCGGCAACAAATGCTGAGATGCCCCAGCCACGGTTATCACTTTATCCGTGAAAGTAATGCCAAGGTTGTCGTATTCGTCCGGCTCATCAAGCTTGATGGTGAAAGTCACCGTGCTGCCGCCTGAGTTGTAAAAAATCATGTAGCCAGCGCTTGCAAACTCAAATTTAACGCCGTTGCCGGCGCCATTAACCAGCGTTGTAAAAGCGGAAACCTCATCAAGCTGCAGCCCTTGATTGCCGTAAGCGCTTGTTGAAAAGTCGCGAAAAGATGTTGTTGGAATTTCTGTTGCTGCCATGTCCTAAAGTTTTGCTAAAATGCTTCTAATTAGAGCCCAAGTGCCTGCTGCTTTTTGCTGGGTTTTTAGATTGCCCAAGATAGACTCAAGCTTGCCTTTGGCGTTGCTTTTGTTAAGCGCTTGCTTTAGCTCTTGCGCGGCCTCCACGCCACTCACAGCGGCCTTTTTCCATTGCCGGCCACGGATAGCCGCCCCTATGCCCAAAAGCGCCAGGATGGCCTGGCTCGCAATACCGCCAACCGGTTGCGGTGTTAGTTGGCCACCGATGGTGATGCCGGTTTTGACGTTGGGCTTGGTGACCCAATTGGTCACCGATTGCTCGGTGCCATCAGGCAGCACTTGGGTCGATACTTCGGCTTCATAGGCCCAACCGGTCGCTTTCTCTAAAGCAGAGCAACCACTAAGCACAAAGATGGCCGCTGCCAAAAATCCAATTTCAATTGCGTTTTTCATTTCGTTTTCTTTTGAATTCAATAATTGCGCTGCCGGCCTTTGCGATGGTGTAAACCAAAGTTGCCGCCGCAATGCAAATGCGCAGCCACTCGTCAATCGTGCTGCCGGTGACACTGATGCCAACCACGCCCACAAGCGGCACCTTGAACCATTCGCCCCAAGTGTCGCTCATTGCTTTCACGCCCAAACCCGCGCCGGTGTTGCCGGTGCTGGGTCCAAAACAAAAGGCGCCAGGTCGTCAACCGGTTCGCCTGGAAGTGCGCGCACGTTTGCGTGATAGCCATCGACGTAAACCGGTGCAGTCAACTCGTTACCTTCCTCGTCATAGGTGCCGGCCTGGTCGACCACTAAAGGCAAAATGTCGATGTTCCTAAACTTGGGCCGCTCTTCCCAATCGGTGGCAACCCGCTCGGCTTCTGGGTCGTCGTTTGGCTCCCAAGCAATCGCCACCTTTTCAAACAATGTGGCGCGGCATTCGGCCTCGTCGGCAAACTTCAAATAATAATCGGTGAACATATCAATTGAGATGTAATCAGTTGCTAAAATCAGGATGTCAGAGAAATCAGGTTCTGGTCGGACAGTGCCTCGGAATAAATCGCAACCCGCTTGATGTTGCCATTGACCTGATACTGCGAGTTGTGGTTCTGGCCTATGTGCAACGTAGACGCTGACGCTGGAATTGAGCCGCTTGTGTCAGTTGATACGGTGCCACCGTTGACGACAGTTGCAAAATTATTGGTATCACTTCGAAAGCCCACTTTGCTGGCCGTTGTATTCAGCGTTGACGATGGGTTTGCAACCTGAGTCCCGTCCGTTAAAACGTAGGTGTCAACATTTGAACTTGTTGAATTGCCTTGAACCATCACGCGCTGGTTGCCTGTAGCGTCAACTACAGTTACAAATGTTGGGTAGTTGGCTGTTCCGATGTTTACAGCATCAACAATGCCCGTCACAGGCCCTCCCGTGTATCCGATGTCTGACAAATCGGCTGACATAGAATCAGCGGCTTTCGTGGTCGCGGCAGCGTCAGCCTTGAGGTAGCTGTAAGCATGACTGCTTTGGGTCAAATTTGCGCCCCACATAATAGCCCCGCTGTAACCGTTGCCAGTGTAGTTGTTAGTCGAAGCATCGCTGCACAATCGGAAATAAAGCCCAGCAACCGCTGACCCAGTTGGCGTGAAATGCATTTTTAAGCGATACCAACCATTACCCAAAGACTCCGTTGAGCCAGTGGCGTTTGTTAAGCCAGAAACACTGCCGTCAGTAAGCGAAAACATTGCTTGGCAATTTAGGGCTATCGACCCCATATAAGCCTGAAGCTGGACATGACTACGGCCAGCCGATTTGGCGAAAACACTTAGGGTGTGAGTTGCGGCAGACAGTGTTGGCGAGGTGACTACGAGGCTATGGTCTTGACCACTACTATCGTCTGACTCCGTGCATAAATCTGCTGTGAGAGTTCCATCAGGCGAGATGGCTGCATTGCTGCCGATTGTTAAATTCGATTTAGTGAATGCTGCGTTTGTTAGGTCTTCAGTGTAGGTGAGCAGCTCTTGGAATTGGCTCTCGACCAAAATGCCCATAGACTGACCGTCAGTTGGGTCGTATTCGAAGCGCGGTTGACCAGCCGTTGCCACCGATTTGAGTGTGGGGGCATACTCACGGTGAATCTGGGTTGTGGTGGCGTTGTAATCTGTCGCTCCAGTGGTGGACAAACTGGCAAAAGCCACGTCGATTGAGCTAGTGTTGTCACCCGTGTAGGCTGCGTAACCGTATGCGTCCAACCCGGTCGCGGTTGAGTTTTGGCTTATGTGTAATGCGCCAAACGTGATACTTCCGGTTCCTTTAAGTGTGCATTTGTAGAACCCGTTACCGCTTGCCGTTTGTGTTGCCGAGACATTGGTGAACCCAGAGCTTGAGCCACTCGCCGTCGACGGAGCAGACCCAGCCAAATCAAAAACGGCTGTCTCGAAGTTGTTTGCTGACCCGCCGTATAACCTGAGCAATAAATATCGAGTGCCTGTGTTTTGTTTACCGTAAACAGTCAATGCCCAGCTCTCGTTTCCGCTGACATTCTGGTATGCGTTGTGATAGTTACCTGTCGTGTCTTCAACGAACGTGTATCCATTTGAGCCTCCAGCGGGGTCAGTTTGACCGCCCGTTTTGGCGATGCCCGTGCCAAGCCACGCCGCATTGTCAAACGTGCTGGAATGCGTGAACAGGTTGTCCGAACTTAGGTGTTTTTCATTACTCCAGAAATGCACCGCAGAGGCAGCAGCTTTAGTGGCATCAATCGGCGAGTCTGACCGGCTGAACGTCATATTGGGCGACACACGACCCGCGTCCGCATTGAACTGGAAAACCGGGCGTTGAGCGGGAAAATTTTGGCTGTAGGCCATAGGTTATGCCTCGGTTGGGGTTTCAGCGTTAGATGCTGACTCAGTTGCCACTGGCTCGGCTGGCAGCATTGCCTGATAAGCAGCAATTACTTCATCAGTCCAAGTCGCGTTTGCGACGGCCACAACCCGTGGGTCTTGCCCGTCCAAGCTGTCTCCGGGGCAGAGGCAATACCGGCTGAAATTTGCCGCTACCTCGTTGCCGTCTTTGAGAATCTGCTGACGTTGCCTGACCTGAATTGCTCCGTTGGCCAAGACTTCGATTTTGTCGCAGATGGTAGTTTCTTCTAATGCCATAATTGTATTTGTGTTTTGGTCCGTCCCGACATCCAGTCGGGGTAAATTTGGTTAGGCGGTTACGTAACTAAAATCGAATCTTAGCTGGTCGTTTGCGGACGGAGTTGCGGAAATGCTTATGTAAGCATTATTTGGGGTGCCAAAATACGGGGCCGTGCTGTGGGTGCTTCCGTTGCTGATTTGCATTGCCCCACCAAACGCGTTGGTGATTTCGTTCTTAATCAAAAACGGTAACTGCAACTGCATCAGTCCGACCGGGCTGCTCACGCTGTCGATAATCACCAGTCCGGTCACAAATACGCGGTTCCCCACTTTGGTGTAGCGGCAAGTATTATATGTGCCGTTACGGGTGACAGTGCCACTGGAGGACATTGTGATATTTGGATATAGGTAACCAGATTCGTAATCGTCTAAAACCGAGCTTTCGACGGTCCCAGTGGTCCCCGTGCCATCCCCGGCGGAAGTAGCAACAGACCCGAAATCTATGCCCTTGCCGCTGGTGCCGATGACGAGGTTACCCGCCCCGACATTAACATCCCCGGAGCCAGTGATTTTGAGCCGGGTTGAGCCAGCAGATTGGTCTCTGACGTTTAGGTCGGACGCGCTGTCCACGTAAAAGTTGTATTGTTTGGCATCAGTGCGGTTCAGTGAAAAAATCGCATCCCCGCCTGTCTTTTGTACCTCCAAGCGGCCGCCGTTCACAGTGACGTTGCCCGACCCGTCCACGCGAACTTTGCTAGTTCCATCGTCACGCACATCAAACAGGTAATTGGGCGCAGACCCAACCACATTGACATACATCGGGTTTTTGTTCGTCGTTTCGACCACTAACGCATTGTCGCTGTCGTTGGTTAGGGTCGTTTTGCCATCAGCCATAAGCGTACCAACAGACACAGAGTCAGACGATTGATAGGCGAGGTCGCCCAGCATTCCGTTGACGGGGATTTCATTAGGTGCGGTTCCAACATCTGCTTGCACCAAGCCTTCGGCGTCTGGTGATACCTCCAAGCTTGTGCGGATGGCGCTCTTGTCGCTGCCGGTTGGCGCTTCGTTATCTAAGAAGCGAACAAGGCGGCCTTTGATTCTTACAAGGCTGCCGTCTTCCTTGTGGACGAAAAATTTCTCTGTTGCCATAAGTTTTAAAAATCAGGCAGGGCAGGAGATTGGCGCACGATTAGCGCCGGCAAGTGTGTCTCCAAATTCGGTCAAAGCCGACATAGAGCCCTTTAATAATGTTCTGCAATTTGTCGCAATTACTGCCACCTGGATGGCTGGCTGGACGATGTTGTGCCGCCGCCACCAGTTGCTTTTTGGCGCGCAGCGCGCACCGTGACGCCGCTTGACGAGTGCGTGATAAGTGTGCCGGCGCTCTTGCGCGGTTGTAGCGATTCGACCGCCTCTTGAAGCGCCTTGATGGCGTCCAAAATACCGCGCACATTGAATTGATTTAGCCGGCGAAATCTCATGTGTGCAATGGGTAAAACTCGGTTGGTAGTTCGTCCGGCTCATGATTGATAAACTCAGTGGCAATTTCAAATTTGCCGTTGTAAAGCTCAGTGATTGTGGGCGCTTTTTTGAGCCAATAGGTGCCGGCAAAATCAAGGAGAAGCTCGCCGCAAATGCTGTATTTTGTCACATCAGTCTTTTGGGCTAGGATAAGGTCAACCAAGCGGTTGGTGGTCCATTGATAACCTTTACGGTAAGTCGAAGCTTTTAAAAGCGTGTTGGCCGGCACCACGCGCGTGTTGCGTAAAGTGTATTTGTCCTCGTTGTAAGTCTCTTTGCCGGCAAGCAGCATGTTGGCAAGCTCTTCTGACTTGTCTTGGATTGCGCTTGTAAATGTAAAAGTTGAATAACTTGGCGAAACAAAATGAGAGATTGATTCGCTTGCCTGATACTTCATGAAAGACCGCAACTCAAAAGCGTTGTCATTTGGGTCTGATGCGTTTTCGCTTGCTTTGGTTGCGCGCGCTTCCATCTCTGCGCGCACCTTGTTGCGGTATGCATCAACCCCTTCAACCACCTTCATCTTGTGGCCTGGGTCTTCTGGAAAGTCTAAGACTGAAAAGTATGGACTTTCCCAAGCGTTGCGTTGCACTTCATAAGGCGCAAAGGTCCATGTGTCGGTTTCTGGCTCGGTTGTTGGCGTGTTGACAATTGTGTTGTCAATGCTTGAGAAGGTGACCTGCAAGACGCCATAACCGCCGCCCTCTTGGCGCACGTTAACGCGCGAAGCGTTGCCGACATAAGCGCTGTTCGTTGAGGCGGTGAGAATGTCGGCATATCGGCCCTTGTAAGTGTAGACCGATTCCCAGCCGTTGGTTTCGGTAAAATTGCGCTCAACCTGGACGCTTGAAGGAAGATTTGTTGTGCCTTTGAAATTCATGGGCGATTCAGTGGCGCGGTGTTATCCTTAATTGCGTTAAGCGCTTCAAGTTGCAACCGCTGTTTTTCCGCTAAAGTTTGCTCCATTCTTTGTTGCCTGGCTTCGCCGTAATTGCGCCCAGGTGCTGCTAATGCTGCTTGAGTCGCAAATTCTGCAAGTCCTTCGGCAACTGCATCAATCCCGCCATACCCTGCCGCGCTTAGTTTTTGATTCAGGCGCGTTAACTCATCGCTTGCCGCTGCGTAACTCCTAACTTGCTCACGTGTCATTGGGGCACCAATCCGCATTGATTCAGCAACTGCGCCGCCAAGGCCGGCTTGCATGGTTGGCAATAGCTCGGTGCCGCTGCGACCAAGCAAGCGTTGAACGTCGGCCAATTCGTTGGCTTTGTTAACGCCGCGCTCTATTTGCTCGGATATGCGCGCAAAAAGTTGCTCTGGGTTTTTGCTTTGCAGCTCGTCAAGCGTGATGCCGTAGCGTTGAAACGCTTCTAAATATTGCTTGTTGCCTTGCTTGGCATCTAGTTGACGCACGGCAAGCGCTTTGAACGCTTTGCCCATGTCCTGGATGCTGCCGCCGCTTTGGCGCGCCGCATAATCAAGGTGTTGAAACGTTTCAACGGCAACGCCCATTTTGGCAGCTTCGTCGCGAATCCTGGCGCCTTCGTCCATTGGGCCGGTCACAAGTTTGCGCATCAGGCCGCCCACAATAGGAATGCCCATTAGGCCGCCCATAAGACCGCCCCTTGATATGCCGCCCATTGCAGCGCCGCCCATGCCTCTAGCTTGTTGAGCCATGAAAGTGCCGGCTTTAGCCTTCATGCGTTTTAAGCCAGCATCAAAGCCGGTGGTATCTAGGCCAACCTTTGCTTTTAGATTCATGCGCTTGCTTCCTCCCGTTTTGCTTTCATGGCTTTGAGTTGTTCCAACCCGCGCGCAAGCTCGCCCTCAATGATGCGGCTGCCGCCGTTCAATTCGTTGCTGCTGAGAATGTCCCAATACAATTGCCCAAAAGGCGCGTCATTAATTGTGTCGGGCGAATAATTCAAGCGCTCCAACGCAATGGTGCGCATGATTTGCAACCCAGGCGTGCCGTATTTTGCGCCGGTGGCGTGATTGTTGTCGGCGCTCATAGTCTCAGGCGTGCGCCGGTTGGCTTCTAGGTAATCAAGAGCGGCCTGCATTACGTCATTGTAACGCCCTGGAAGGCGCTTGCGCGCATACCACCATTGCCCAATCGGTGACAAAAACCACCCAAGCCACTTGGATGCGCTCAAGTAATCGCGCGAACAAATGCCAACAAACGCGTGGAAGTCCAAGCGTGTCAGCACTTCAAACAAGCCAAGGCGCTCCATCAAGAGCGCGTGACCATAGGTCAATGGGCGCAACTTAACGCCGGCCACGTAATGGTGGCCAGGTGCGCAAGTTGCTGCCCAAGTGTCAGACATTAGTTTGCAGCGGTATCACTGCCGCCGTGAACGACGTTTAAGTATTCAATTGCTGAGATAGTCCACTCGGCAAAAGCGTTGTTGCTGCGAGTCTTTTCAGCGCTTGTAATCGTAAAGTTGCCAAGGCCGCCGGTAGTGTGCGCAAGGTTATGCTGTGAAATCAGGCCCGCATCTGCGTCGGCTGCATTTACTTCGTCCCAATTGTGGTAGCTAACATCTAAGCGCATGCCAGCGGTAAACTGAGCCGCAAACATGCTGTTGGCTTTTGCAATGTCTTCGTCGGTTCCGCTTGGCGTAGATGACGCGGCTGCGTTTGCCAATATGATGCCGGTAAGATTTAACACCTTGCGCTGGTTATAAGTGCAATGGCTTACCACTTCTCCATTGCTGGAAAGCGCTTGATTGTTGTCGGCTTCCAGCCCAAGACGCACTTCGCTTGCATACATTTCACCGCTAAATTTTACCACATCGCTGCCGCTTGAGTCGTCAACAATGCGCAGCGTGACAACTCCTGTTGAGTTGTTGCTGGTAATGTCATTTGTGCCGTAAGTGACCGGCGTGCCTCTGTTTAAAAGTGCCATGATATTTGTCTTTCTTTAATTGTTAAAAATTGCCTAGCGCACACGGCGCCGTGATAGTGATTGTCTCGCGCAAAATGGTGCCCTCGGTGTCGCGCTCAATGCCGCTGTGCTCGGTGACGCCAAAAAGGTGAAAATCTGTTGCGCTGTTTATGTCCATGATTGCCGGTTCAAAAAGCGATTCCTCAATAGCGCTTAAAAGCTCATCATGCACCTCCAGCGCATTGGGTTGGCCTTCCTCGTCAATTTCGCTTTGGATGCTAATGCTCACGGTGACATCTAGGTTGCCAACGTGCGGCGGGTTTTGCGTGCCGCCAAGGTAGGCCACCACAACGCAAGGCATGGCTTTGATGGTATCGCTTGTGCCAGCGTAAACAGGCACGCCAACCTTGCCGGCCAAGTAAGATTTGAAAGCTGCCTCTGTTTGTTTTCGGTAGCTCATCGTTTTGTTTTGTTCCAGTCTTGGCCCATTTTTCGCCTGATGTAGACCATCATGTCGGCCTTGTCTGCTTGTATGCCACCGCGCAGCGCGTTTTTAAGATAAGGGATGGAAGCGCTTTTGCTGTTGCCGTGAACAATTGTGCAAACTGGGTTCACTGGGTTGCGCCGGCGTTCTGGTATTGCCTTGCCTTTTAGCTTAAACGCTTTCTTTTGCGTTGGGGGCCTGCGCTTCATGATTGTGTATGTCTTCAGGTCGCGAAGCGCTCCATACCATGCCTCGCGCCCGTAATTGCTGCCCTTGCTTCTATACATCAGCATTCGGCGCATTGCCTTGCGCATTGGCTTGTTGTTCAATCCCTTTTTGCCCATCCCGCCACGATTCCAGTTGATGATTATTGACCCAAGAGGTGCGCTTGCGTTAATCCGCGACGGAGCCAAAAGCTCGGACCGAATGCGGCCAGGCGAGTTTTTTGGAATTCTAACCAATGTTTTGTAGATGACATTTGCGGCACGATTGTGGACAACCTCAACAAAACTTTTGCTTGAAAGAACGCTGTATTGCGTGAGCGTTTTGTTGAAGTCTTTGACATCCATTTTGAATGTTGTCCTTGTGCCTGGAATCATTGTTTTTTCATGAGGCCAAGTTCAAAGCTTGCGTCATTGGTTAAAAGTTGCTGTATCTTGTAACGCTTGCCGCCCTTGGTTAGCGTGGCGCCCACAATCGGTTTGATGCCTAGGTCGGCCCATTGTTTCCGGTTAGTCGTCAAGGTTAGGTCGTAGCCTTCAAGTATGCCGCCTTCTTCCAGCTCTTTGGTCTCGGTGTTACCGCTTTCTACGCATCGCAAAACGTTGCCGTGATAATCAAGCAAACCGCCGGCCAAGCGCTCAATCTCCACTTGTTGTTCGTAAAGCAATCTTGAGCGGTGGTGTCCCTGGTCGATTGTGTCGCTGTCCACCAAGCTGCCGTTGTTGGTTTGGAATGCGTCAATTCGATAAGTGCCGCTACCGTCTGGCACGTTTAGCGATACCGTTGCCGCATCAATCCAGTCGCTTGAATACACCTGAATTGTGTAAGCGTTCGCACCAAATTGGGCGCCGTCGGCGGTGACCCTGAAAAGCCGGTATCCGCTGGCGATGTCATCAAAATTCATGACGCCATCAGTGAACACAGCAGCGGCCCAATTTGTGGGGGCTGCGCTTGTGGTCGTCTCATACAACCAACCGGCGCGTGTGTTGATGATTCTGGCGTCTGGCATTAATTAAAAAACCCAGGCGGGCTGGTTGCCCTGCCGCGCCTGGGTCGGGTGTGGTGACCTAACGAACAAACAACGAGCGAATCAGGCGGTTGCCTTTTTCTTGGCTTTGGCTTTTGCTTTTGGTAGCGCGAGCGGTAAGTCTGCGCGCTTCCAGTAAGGTGGTTTGCGGTAAACGCTAACGCCGGCGTATTTGCCGGACGGGTTTTCCCGCTCTGCAATGAATGCGGCTTTGCATTTGTCAGGGTCGCCCATGGCAATAAGCTCTGGCGAGCCATCAGGCAAAAATCCAACAGTGAATGAGGTCTTAAATATCATGATGATTTATTGGTCGGTGATTCTGATTAAAGCGTTTTGGTTGCCCACACTGCACCCGTAGAGGATGCTGACCGTGAGATACCACTTGCCCTCGGTTGGGCGATAAAATTTTCTCGTTTGGAATGGCAATCCGGTGCGCGGCTCTATGTTGTCGATGACTTCCACGTTGCCATAAAGCGGGCGGCTTACCTGGCGCGCTGCAATGCATAGCGCGGACGGGTGGCAAAAAAAGCCTTGCAGGTTGTTGGCTGTCGGAATGTCTTGGTATTCAGACACGCCAAAACCGTAAATAGTTGAAAGCTCACCTTCTTGTAAAGGTCTTGCGCTGCCGTATGCGCCCGCATCCATCAACAAACCGTCTTTGGACAAGCTTGCTGTGTAATTTGGGTTAAGCATTACAGTTCTTAGCGAACTTGGGCATCCGTTGGTTGTTAAAGTGCTGGCAGCGTCTGCCAAGTCATCACTGTCAAAGGCATTGGCAGTCCTGACTTGAGAGGCGCTAAAATTGCTTGGCGTAATCAGGCCCAACAAATCATCAGAAACACCTTTTGCGGTGGCATCTATTGCAGGGCGCAGAAAGGTGCGCTCCAAAATGGTCGGGCTCTTAAGTTTTGAAATTTCGAGGTCTGAAAATGACATCGAGAAGCCCTTGAAGCTCGATAAGGCAATTTCGATTGGTGTGCTTGTGACATCGCTGGCGCTGTAGCCAGTAGACAAGTCCTTGACTGTGACCGAAGAGGGAACGCGGGTCACTGTGCGGTCGCCGCGCTCCCTGACTTCGGTTGAGAAGTTGCGACTAACCAGAGAGAACGCAAAGAAGTTATCAGAAAGCAAATCAAGCATTTGCTCACTGACAGCCTCAAGGTGAACTCCCTGGATAGTGTTTGCCATGCTGTTAAGCAGACTTGATGCGCTTCAGTGCGGCACCGTTTCCAACGGCAACACCGTAAAGCACACCCATGGACAAGTAATGTTTGCCGGCGGTGTTGTCATACCAGGTGCGGAGCTGGATAGGTAGGCCGGTAGTAGGGTCTTGGATGTCCGCAACGTCCACGCTTCCATCGGTAGGTGCGGCAGGCTGGCGAGCGGCCAAACACAGAGCGGAAGGATGCAGCGCAATGGCTGCAAGGTTCTCGCTGTTGGCAGGAATGCCAGTGTATTCGTAAAGGTTAAAACCATGCACGCGCTGCGCAGCATTTTCTTGCACGCCGGCTGGGGTGCCGTAGCTGGAAGCGTCTTGCACGATGGCATCCTTTTGGATGCTGGCGTAATAGGAAGGCGGCAGAATCAAAGCGCGCTCGCTCTTGGGCACCTTGGAGGTGCTAAGGTCGGCGGCCAAGTCTGCCACTTCGTCCACATCAAAGTTGGCGGCGGTGATGACTTCGTTGGCGCTGTAGTTAGCGTTTAGCACCAGGGCGAGCAAGTCGTCCATTACTGCGTCCAGAGTTACCTCCAGAGCGGGCGCCAAGAACACGCTAGACAACCAATCAAAGTTGCCGGCCTTGGACACTTCCATGTCGGTGTAGGCCGCACTGTGCCCCTTAAATTTGTTCAAGGTAACGGTGACAGCGGTGGACGTGACATCCTGCGCAGTGTAACCGCTGGACAAGTCCACGGCGGTCATGCTGGAAGGAACGCGGGTTGTGACGGATTCGCCGGCGCCGCTGATGTCAGTAGAAAAATCGCGAGCAAAAGCGCGCAGCGGGTGAAACTGTGTAGATAGGTAGTCGAGACTTTGCTCGGCAATTTGGGCAATATTAATGCCCCCAAGTGTATTGGCCATTTTTTAGAGTCTTTCTTTTATGTTTTTAAGGTAGAAAGCGCGGCGCTCTTGGCGGTCCTCAATGGCATTATATTGCTGCCATAAAGTGTCCATAGATGCCTCGGGTGCCGGCTCTTCGGTGGCTTCTTCAACTGGTGCCTCAACGCCAACCGATGCGGCGATTTCAACCGCCTTTTCCGCTGCGCTCTTCTGTTGCTCCTCAAGAAGTAAATTGGTCTCCTCAAGCAATTTTACTTTTTGCTCAAGTGCTTCGATGTCCTCGGCGTGTTGTGCGCCAAGCTTGGCAAGCTCGTCGGCGTGGCTTGCTGCCGCGCCTTCGATTTCTGCCTGCAAGTTTTTGTTTGCCTCAGTGGCTTCGTCCAATTTCCCCGCAAGGCTGGACAGCTCAACGTTGGCTTTGACTAAATCAAGGATGGTTTTCATGGTGTTTTGTTATGAATTGTTAAAGGTTGGTCATGAGCGCAATCACGTCTTGGAGGTCGTCAATTACGCCGTCGGCAAGGCCCGCTTCAACGGCTGAAAGGCCCTCGTAAACTTGGCCGGTCATTGAGTCGCCTGGCACGCTTCGCTTGACGTTGATGTCGTCTTTAAAACGGTCGTGCCAC
>CEVB01057231.1_pt1 | contig 13156 bp, 30 predicted proteins | sample 531381 | NCBI WGS metagenome assembly CEVB01 (sample SAMEA2622763, study PRJEB7988) | marine metagenome | biome: marine biome (ENVO:00000447); feature: surface water layer (ENVO:00002042); material: "saline water (ENVO:00002010), including plankton (ENVO:xxxxxxxx)" | depth 5 m | reverse complement strand
GACTTCTCTGTGGGACTCAACTACATACTACTGTAATGGCACAACAAATCGGAGAAGACACTAAAGTAACGTTAGACCTTAAGACAATAGGTATGGCGGCAGCAGGCATAGGGACAATCGTAGCCATGTGGTTTGCCTTGCAGGCAGACATTGCAGAAGCAAAGGAACTTCCTGTCCCTCCTGACCCAGAGATTACGCGCATGGAGTTCGACATGAAGGACCAGCTAGTGCGCCAAACTATTATGACCACTCAGGAAGACGTGACTGAAATCAAGCAAGACATTAAACGCATTGAAGAAAAAATAGACCAACTAAAATGACAAATGAAAATCCTATCAGCCCTATGTGTATTCTTTGCATTCTTATTGGCGGCGGTTTCTGTAACGCCTGCAGATAATATTGAACTATGTGGATCGGGAATCTGTGTTGTTGAGTTCAACGCTAGCTTCAACTCACAGAACAGCGTACCATGGATCGAAAAGCTAAACGACTGCGAGACTGCCCGTGTGGACATCGCTACTGCTCCAGACCTTCAGAAGAAGCACAAGATTGTTGTCGTCCCGACGATTGTTGTTTTCAATGAGGGAGAGGAACAGGAGAGGTTTCAGGCGAACATCATGATGACATTGGAAGCGACTATTGACGACGTTCAAGGAGCCGTTGACGACATCATGTTGAACGACTTTTAAACCCACGTCACCTTAATTGTGAGGGCCGTGTCTTTGAGGTCGTGAAACTCTTCGCGCACCAACTTGTCGATGATTGGGTAGAGGTAGCAGTGCAAGACTTCGTCCTCAGTGGTCTCAGTCATCACACGTTGCAGTCCGTTTTCCCCAATCCCCGCATCAATGTGCACAAACCGAAAGTCCTTGGACACTACGGCTTTTACAACTTGATGGTACTGCCTATCGGGTTTAAAATTGCTCATGGCTAGACTATTGGTGGCTGTCGAGACAGCATTTCTAAAAAGTCAACCATGTCAATAACCCCGTTCCCGTTGAAGTCCAGCGCATACGCATCATCCTCGGGATCGGGAGATGAACCATAAGCCTGAAGCAGCAACAGCAAATCCATTATGTAAGTTGACCACATTGGACTTACAATACGTGGAGCTGTTGAAAAAAGTTACGGCCTATCAACCCTTACCCTAATAACAAATACATCTGGGTTGTCGGTGCTTACTAGGGTGTACTTAGTCCCCATGTAGTCATAGTATGACGTGTTGAGCACCATCTCGCGCTCAAAATAAGACACAGGGTAAGCCCCATCCCAAACCGTTGGCACGATCAAGTCAAGATTGAATTTTTCAGGGTGTACAAAAACCTTTTTAGGAGTTGCACCACACCCAGTCAAAAACAAAATAGCCAATACTGTTTTGATAATCTTCATCAACACTAAACTATGCATGCACTTAAGTAGCTGCAAGCCAATGCCGTATAATGATTATTATGGGGTAAAGTTAGTAGTGATTTAGATCCCTAAAGTACAGCTTCCTGCAGTCTGAGTGCTCTGGCCACTTATCATCCTCTTCAACCTCCCCTTTCTTGACCACTCGTGCTGTATCCCAGTATTCTTTCTTGTCCATCCATCCAATGATCCAACCCCTCCACCCTGTGTCGGTGAGGTTTACCTGCGCGAACACGTAGGTATCACACTGCTGGTGACTTCCGCTTTCATTTATGTGGACGCTGTACTTGTCTCGGGGGTATATCCTCTTGCCTCTTCTCTTGGTCTTGACGTCAATGGTGTAGCTACCAGTTTGTCCCTTCCACCTAACAAAATCGTAGTCCTTGCAGTTCTCCCTTGTCAACCCACTCAAAAACTTCTCCGCCATCTCCTCCCCTAGGTACCCAGCAAACCTACTCTCTTCGCTCTCGTCAATTGTCCACCCGTTGTTTCCGTGTGTCTTTGTGTTTGACTCGGCTCTGCGAATCATGTCTTCAGTTATCTCGACCTCGTGGTATTTCATTGAACTCTCTGCATATGCTTTTGATTAGATCTAATTCTTCAAACATTTCTTTTCTCAAGGACATTAGCTTGTCCAAAACCTCGTCGTAATTAGAGATGGGTTCTCCATCAGCATTGTGCAGGGACTCATACATTTCGTTTATCAATGCATGCACCCTCAAGCAACCTATGCTGTAGTACTCACTAAGACTTTGCTTAGATCTCTCCATTCTTTATTGACGTAAGGATTTCTTGAATGGCTTGATCGACCTGACCACTATTCTTCGCGAGGAATATAATGGTTTTTGAATCTGTTCCCATCAGGTGTTGCATGAAAAGTTTCCATCTCATTGGAAAGTCATGGTGTGATGGGAGGTATCCTTTGGTCTCGATAATCCAATCGTGATCCCTACCTACAAAGTCTGGCTTGTATGTAATCGGACGAATCAAAGAGTTGGACCTGTCTGCCATCTCTTTGCCCTTAGCGGTCATCTTGAAGTACTTGTTTTTGAACCTGAACTTGTCCATCAGCACGTACTGATGTTCCTCATAGTCAAAAGCTAGCCCGTATTGCTTGAGTTGATCCGCACAATACTTTTCAAGAGAAGAAGCATATCGGCCCAGCTGCTTCTTACGAGCGCTGGACCTCTTTTTTGTTGTCTTCCTCTGTCTCTTCATCTATCGAAGGTATCAAAGGAAGTTTTAGAAATCAAGGCAGTGTGGAAAGGAAGTCGTCATTGATCGGCATCTGCACAGCCTCCTCAAAAACAAACGTGTTGAAGAACGCGCTCTTTCCAATCCTTGTGTTGAAGCCTGTGTGTGACAAATTCATGACAAGATAGTACGGGTCTTCCAGCGGTGTTGGCGACCCTCCCGTCTCTACCTCTCGGACTTTTCTTATATGCAATTCACTCATCCTGCGTATGTTAGGGTCCATTGCTTGAACCTTTCGATGAATAGTGATGAAGCAATCTGCCCTGTTCACAAACTTTCCCCCACCCTCTGTGTCCTCCGCGTATGGGGCCACGGGCAATCCATCATCTCCTTTGCGTCGCTGCGCTTCTGTCACGGCGTGCATGTTGAGCCACACTGCCACATCATGCGCCTTGCTGAACGTCAAAAGCTCTGACGCTGCCTCATAGTGATACTCATGAGACGAAACTCCTTTGCCCCCCATGTCCAGCTTCAGGCTGTTGTATGGGTCTATGAACATGGCGTCAACCTCCTGCTGCCTCATGATCTTCTCCATGAACACAATCAAATCGCTGTAGCTGTAGACCTGATTGTTGTTGATGACGGTGAAGTGATCCTGCACCCAGCTGTATGATTTCTTTCTTTCCCCATATGTCATGCTGGACACAGGCTTGTCCAACAAGAACTGCATGATTGTCATCTTGATTGTGGCTGTCTTGTTTTCAGACGAGTACAGCACCCACCGCCACCCATGTCTGATCGCAGAGTTCGTGATGAGATACAGCATCGTTGTGGTCTTGCCAACATTTGAGTGTCCGTTGACAATCACAAACTCCTTCTTGTACCTGAAGTGCTTATCAAACAAAGGCTCTCCTGTGTCCAAGCCTATCTCAACCTTTCCTTTAGAGTAATCATCAATCCATCGGAAGTCTTCGTCACCCGAGGATATGAAAGACATGTCTCCGTCGTTGAGCCTGAGTTCCCGTTGAGCCGACTTCTCATTGTCAATCAAATCTTTGATGGGCATCCCCTTCCCGTTCTCTACCCCATCCATGATCGTTTTCATGGCATGCTCCTCAGACTCGATATCCCTTTTGCATATCTCCCTGAACAAAACGCGGACAGCCTCGTCCTGTTCCATCCTACCAGCAGCTATGTACCCGCCGCACAGCCTTGATGCCTTGACCAGCATGCTGTGCTTCTCCCCATCCTCCGCGTTGCGGATCATGCGAGCGGCTAGGTTGAGCTTCATGTAGTCGGTGTACTTGTAGCTCTCGTTGGAGGGGACCTGAGCTTCAGCCATCTCTGTTGTGAAGTGGCCAAACTTTTTGCAATCATCCTTGATGATGATGTCTGGGTCGTGTGACTCAAAGCAAGCTCTCGACTCGTTGATCCCTGACTCGTCTAGCTCTAGCCCATGGGTCCTGTCAAAGTATTTGACCAGTGCCCTGAAGTGATCCCTGTGCCGTTCTGGATTGGTAATCTTCACCAGCGCCTTGACACCAGTTCCACTAGGCGAGGTCCAGCATGAGTAAACGTAGTCGTCTGTAGCCAAAGACCTTTTGGTGGAGTCTACATCAACGTGGTCAAAGTCCAACACAATCAATCCCGAGTGCTCAAACAGAGCGTCGTCGTTTCTAGACGAAAACTCCCCGCTGAAACAAACAACGGGGAGCTCTTTCTTTTTGTCTTTGTTGCCTGACCTTATGCTGTCAATCTTCGTACTCGACTTTCCATTCTGAATGCGTTGTAGTGCGGTTGTCAGGTGGAGGTGGTGTGGATTCTCCTTGTCGAATACGTCTTTGAATATCGTTACTTTCATTGTCTTTTGCGATCATAAGGAGGATCAGGTAGCCAGCCAGATCTTGCAGAGTATCCTCTGTATCGTCGATGTAGCCCGCGTTCATGATCCGCTTCAACTTGTCATCAATCCTAGCCTTTATGCTAGTGACAGCATTGCATTTAGAAAATACGTTCAGGGGTTCAAGAGCCGCGTCCCCATAGCGTGCGTTCTTGTTGAGAAGTAGGTTCTCAATCTTCTTGCACTTACTTTTTATCTTGCTCCTTGTGTTCATTCAACGTGAGATTAGATGTGCCCACAACTTTGGTGGAAAGTACTTCCCTGATAATGATATGCTTGTCTGACTTTGCATTCTTGCCGTAAAGCTCTTGCTCAAGGCGATGCATTGTTTTGTAATCGTGTCTTGTGATGTCGCTAGGGTTGCGAAACACAGACACTACCCACACGACTCGCTCGTGCACGACCTTGCGTTTTTTGAAGGCGACACGAGCGGTCATGTAGTAGATAGGGGCTCCCTTAGAAAGGGAGGTCATCGGTCGCTGCCGCTGCTTGCTTTGCTGCTCGCTTATCCTTTGCCGCTTGGCTGTTTGGATCGAACACTCGGCAGCATGCCTTGCCGCTCTTGGACATGAACATGGTGACATACAAGTTGCCACCCTGCCCTTGCTCGTTGCGCTTGGTTGCGTACTTCTGGATCATTTCCTGAAGCTCTGTGTCTTTAAATCGGACACTCCAAGACATCAACTGCCCGTCATCATTGTGACGAGGCTCTTCGGCGTACCCTACGAGTACTGAATCATATTGCTTTTCGCTCATTAGTAAAATAGATTAAATAAAAATTGGTCTACGGTATAGATGATTATGCCGATGAGGGCAAACTTACGGAGTTTACACCACAAATTCTGCATAATGCTTCTCAGTTTTTTGATTGGTTCTCAGCCAAGTCTGTATGTTTTCTACTGCCTGATGGTATTTCATCTCCCCTGAAAACAGGGTTTCTTCTGAGCACTTAACGTCCGCAGGATAGAACGGGTATGCCTTCTCCTGAACCAACCACCAGAACTCTTTTATGCCAAAGACCTTTGTGTAGATATACGCTTGAATGTCATAGCTGAATGACCGCACGTCATACCTGAACTTTTCAATGGATCGGGATGACTTCGAGTCAATGATGCTGTCGTCTTGAAGGCAATCAAGATACCCTTTCAGTGGCACGCCATCAAGGTCTACGTTGAACTCAACCTGATACTTGCCTCCCGCGAACCTCTTGTCGTACAGCCCGCAGTCCTTGAGTCTCTGAATCATCTCGTGCGCCTTCTGCCAGTCCTCCATGGACACTAGCTCTTTGGCTTCAGCTTTCTCTGCTTGCTCAGCTTTCCATTCTTTGTACTTCTTCGTGGCTCTAGGATTTCGTCCACCGATGTCATCGACAACCAAGCTATCGTCAAGAGGAAAATATAAGTCATGGGCTTTTTCAGGTTCAAATAGAAGCATGTCATACAGCGACCCAAAGAACAGAGCTTCGGATTCGCGCTTGAGTTCGCCCTTCATGTACATCTCCCAGAGACGCATGTCTCCGAGTGCATACTTGAGTGACGAGTAGGACAGGTGAGGCTTCCCCACACGATCCTGTAATTGTTCTCTCATTGTCATTTTTTCTTCAGGATATACTGGGGCTCCCGCCCGTTTTTAATTAGCAACATATCGACAGCCTTCAGGGCATCTCGCTCAGTCATGTAGATTCTATCGAGCTTCTCGTGGTTCACCTCCTTGCGGACATGCCAGCACTCGGCGTCATCTGCACTGCACTTGTAAATGCCTTTATCGACTTTCGTTTTCTGCACCAAGTTCCAAGGGATAAACTTCTTTGTGTTTCCCCCAGTCTTGTTCGGAACAAGCAACCCCCTGTTGTTGCAGGTGATTACGTCTTTATTTTCTTTCACCAAAATGTTGTATCTACAAAGTCATCCAAGTATGCTGCATCAGTTTCACCGCAGTGCTTGCAGGTAATAGCAATGGTTTGAGACACATCAGCATTTTGTATCTTCAAGCATCTGCTACACTGAACAGCTTGAATCTCTGGTTCAATAACTTCCTCCTCAACCTCTTCAACTTCAACAACTTTTTTTCTTGGTATGGCTATTGTTTTGTAGTTGTCTTTGCCAAAGATTTTCTGTAAGTCTTCGTCACTGAACAGCGACTTGAATGGCTTGCCGTCTATCAAATTGCTCAACGAACAAACTTCTTGAGACCCGCCTTTTGCTTGTCTGTGAGTTGATCCCCGTACTTCTTCAAGATGCTGTCGTATGCTTTCTGCTTGTCTGTCTGCGTCTTGATGTACCCCACAGCCTTGTCCATGATGTTCTCTACAGGTGCATCAAGAGCTTGAGAAAGCTTTTGCACATGCGGATTGTCTACCATCTCCTGCTGTTTGGCAATGGCTTCTTCCATCTCATTCGCTGATGCAATTGATGTGTCGATTCCAATCCCGAGCATAGCAAGGGCGCGTCCGACTGCGGAGGTCTCACAGTTCTCGACATAGCTTGTCTTGTTGATGTTGGATGAACCGCGCACCTCGTGTGCATGGCCTTGAGCGATGACGTCCCCTTCATCGTTCACAATGGTGCATTTGCACAGGCACTGCTCCGAGTCAATCATAGGAAACTCTGTGCGGATACCCCAAAGGTTGTACTTGTCTTCCTGACGAAAGAACTTGATGCGCTCGTTGACTTCAACGTACGCTTTGCCACGGATGTTCGTGGTCTTGAACTTGTAATTAGACATGAATTAAAAATTGATTACTTGATCTCTTCTGATCTCGCATGGCGAAGATACAGCTCCTGTTCTCTTGTGTCCAAATCATTGATGAGTTTTTCTTTGATTTCCTCGGCCCATCGGATGATTTCATTGAGGTTTTTTAGTTGTGTTCTTGCTGTCATATATGTTTGTGTCATTGGTTCGTGTCCTAGCGCATCAGCAACCTCAACAGCACATTGAAGTGCAGTCGAGAAGTACATCCTGTACTCTGGTGACCACCTGAAATAGCTCTCGTGCTGCTTTGTGTAGTGCACTATGGAGCTGTGGTCCATCCCCATCACCTTGCCTATTACCATGACGGAAGCGAATGGCTTGACTCCGTTTGCTAGTGCCGCCTTGTGCTCAACGTTGTGTCTTTTCCTACTGTTTGTAATCTTGTAGTGCATACGTTTTTGATACAGCTTCATGGCCTGCGATACGAAGTCAATTCTTTTGTTACCCGTTTCCATTCACTCTGTCTTTGATGTACTCGAATATGGATAGGTAGTGCGCGATGATGCGTGCTCCTCGAACATGGTTTTCGTTTACCACCTTGATCACCTTGGAGTACGGGACAGGCTTCTGCTCGTGCTCGATGCCTAGCTGCAGCATGTCCTCCTCCATGTCCTTCATGCAGACTATCTCCTCAACCTGTTCTTCCATCGTCTCTGTGATTGCTTCTATCAGGTCCATCACAATGTGAGATGGCCTGCGGTCAAGGAAAGAGTGCGTGTCCATTATCTCTAGGTCGGACATCACCATGCTTCTAGCCGCGTGTATTACCTCGTCTTGCTCAACGACGTCGTCGTCGGGTTGCCATTCGAGAATGTGTTGTATCATGCTTGACGTTTTACATAGATGTTTTGTGGGGCCTTGTCAAAGAATGCCAGCAGTGCAGGGCATAGCCAAAACTCAAAGCCATTGCCTTGTGGGTATTGCTTGAAGTACTCTACGTTGTAGAAGTGTCCATCGTACCCATCGCCCCTGTTCAGTGCGACATGCAGGTCATACTCAGGGATAGGTGTAGCACCGAACACGATGTTGCAGGTGTCCTTGGATTGGTCCATGGCAAACCCGCTCATGAAGTCAAATACAACGTCAGCTCCTGCCACGAAGGGTTCTTCTCTGATGTCTCGACTTTCGTCATCGAACATCCATGTGTTGTTCTTTCGGTATGCGTTTAGGTTGAAGAGTGCGTTAGCCATAGATGGTTTTGTTTTTAGTTGTCATTTTCAAAAATTCTTGGTTGTCTACATTCGTGTCGTCGTCTGTAAACCAGTAGGGATTCTTACGAGGGTTGTACTTGTATTGCGTCAACCCGTCCGTGTCTGTGAGATTTGACGATGGGGATTTCAAGTAGTTGATGTCTACCATGTCGCAGTCCACCCAAGCACAAACAGTTTTGTTTGAGCCCTCAAAGATTCTCCGAGCAGTCGATGGTTGATTGCCAAGCTTTGCTTTGTACATGACAATCTCCACTTTCTCGGGATCATAGTACTCTCTGTGTGTTCCGTTGTGCCTGTCTGTAACCTGCCACTTCTTGTAGTTAACACCTTTCCCAAGGTGAAACCTTACCCTGAATCTCTTTTTCATTTTGCTTGGTCATCGACTCCGTGGATACGGCACTCGAACTTCTCGGCGGCACACAGGTTGCTGAGTGCGTCAGTGACGAACCCTTCGTCGTACCGCCCAAGCTTGCCACGCATCCAGTCAAGGTCAAGCTCGTCGTCGAGGTCAATTCGACGCTCGAATGTGACGTGAAAGTCACCGACGTATTCGCTTTCTTCGACGCGAACCTCGCTGCCTTCAAGCTCTGTACATGCGGCCTCTACCCCGTGTTGCACACCCTCACGGAAGATGGCGATAGCCACGGCCTTGGGGATGACGGGCATAGTAGGGGTGTCTTCACGAAGGCGCTCAAGGGCTGCTGTCTCTATCTTAAGACACTCTTTAAGGTTAGCAACCTCACGTTCGAGGGCGGCCTTGTCGAGGCGGGCCTTGTCCCGCTGAACCTTGAGGTCAGCTACCTCGTCCTCTAACATCCTGATGTCGTCGTACTGACCCTGCACCTTAGACTTGAGTTCAGCAACCTCACGTTCGAGGGTGGCCTCACGATTTGTTTGTTCGACGATTTGGATATTGAGTTCGTCGTTGCGCTCTTCGAGCTCCTGCACCTGCTTGGTCAGCGCCTCTTCACGTCCTGTCTGTTCTTGATAGGCCGCTTCCATGCTGTCGATTCTGTCGAGCACCTGCTGTGTATCGTACTTGATGTCCGCAACTTTGTCGCGGAGCTGTTGGATGTTGTCTTGATTCATTTCAATCATGTTCTTCGATTTGTGTGAATTTGAAAATAAAGTCTTCGAGTTCGTCGGCAAGATTTTCCATATCGGTATGGAGTATCACTTCTTCGCGGTCAACGAGTAGCTTGTGCAGCTCATTGTATGCACCCGTCTCATTGAGCACGTCGCTGATTCGCTCGATAAGTTCTTGCCTCTGATCGTCATCGTAGTTGATTGTGTTATTCATTGTTCGTTCTTGATTGGGCAGAGACGTAGCTCGTGCATTTGTAGTCCCGTTGATGTGCCGTCTATAAAATTCCACGAAATAGGGTCCAACGTGAAGTCGTACAGGTCTTCGTAAAGCGTGGTGTCATGCACCTCGATTACTACCTCTGCTTCGTCAGGGTATTCTGCGATGAGGTCAAGCAGTTGTTTCTTCGTCATTAGATAGATTTTACGTTAGTGTCCATCCATTCCTTGAGGTCATCCTTGTCTGCATCGTAGCTGTCTGAAGCCTTGGGTTTGGGGATACGGAAAGCGTGCATGCTGTAGTCGTCGAGGTCGATGAATGCGTGGTCGCGGTAGTACACAGAGGATATAAAGTCGTTCAATTGGTCCATGTGATGGTCTCGGTCGCAGAAAGAGTTGTTGCCGTTCATCTCTTGAACGTCGGATGCGACACGGGCTACAAGCGACATGTCCAATGGTTGGTAGTCCCATGCCATGCAGTTGTCCAGTTGGTCCCACGTCAGCCAACATGATTCTGTGCCTCGTCTGTGTGGTGGGTACGGGTCATCGAACTCCACACGCTTGATGATTTCTGAGTGGCACTCCTGATTGAGGAAGTCGAGGTCATTCGTTTGCTCGATGGTGAGGTCTGCAGGGTCACCCTCGTAGTACATGTACACCTCAGCGTAGGTGTCTTCCTGTACAATCTTGATGCAGGTCTTGTCTGACCGAAAGTCCTTAAGCAGTTGGTCGATGTGCTTGTCTGCCTCAATAGGTGAGAGGAAGAACGTGCAGTCGGTGTCAGAGTAGCCCTCTTGCAGGCCCATCGTTCCGTGTATTACAGCGTATTGCTTCATGTAAATTGATTTGTGAATTAAACTTCGACGGCAAAGATACGACATTGAATCGCCTTTGTCAAGTCTTTTTTTGCAACCCTAAAGGGTTGAATAGAAGGGAGGTTGGGATTCGAACACAACTGCCACCCGTAGAGATTGTCGTATGTCGTTCGGCTTGCACGTCTGCAAGTGTACTGAGACACCGAACCAATCTCCGTGGATGTACGCACCGACTGCGCTCCCTTGAATGCAAACGCTCGTCTTTCCGAGCCGTCAGTCATTGATGCCCATACCGAGTTTTTCCAACTCCACTAACCCCCGAAGCGTCTCGGCTTGACTCATTGAGCTGGACACCCCACCACACCTGACTAGGTAATGTTTTACATGGGCTTCAGGGGTAATTCGTTATGCCAGTATGCTCCTGTCTTACTCATTGTCTTTTGTGCTTTTGTTTGACTTATTTTTGTCGTCCTTCTTGCGCTTGGGCATTCTCACGATCGCGATTGCCTCCCTGCCGATGGCCTTGTTGTGCATGTCTGCAAGCTCTTTTACGAGATTGAATTGTTCGCTCATGTCAAATCGAATGCTGTATCCTTGAATGCTTTTTCGAGGATGAGTTTGTTGTTTGCGTCTGCGTGATACCATGTGTCGATGAGTCGGTACATGAATCCACCGCAGTGCGTTTGGCGTTGTTCGAGCCGTTCGTGTTGTGTGCTTTTGTCTTTCATTTGTCTTTTGTTTGGGTTTTGAGGGGTGGAAGTGTGCTCCACCATACAATTTCTTCGTCGTGGATTCGGAAGCTGTATGATTCTTCGAGTGCGGAGTTCCATACGCTGTCCAACCACACTCCGTGGTCGTCAGGTTCGCCCTGTACATGAGAAGCAGTAAAGCCTGATTCTTGCAGTCTCTTGACTGCACGTTCGCATTGCTCTTGTGTCATTGCTCTTGGGGTTCAAGGGGTTTTACTCTATGGATTCTCCAATACCCCATGCCTTCGTAGGGGTTGCAGTAGCGTGCTGTCTTGACAGCCGCATCCATGTTCGGGGCTTCGAATGTCCACGTCATGCGGTCATCGCGGTCGTACCCGAACGTCACGACAGCCTTGTATTTCTTCATGTCAAAGGGTTGTTTCTGTTTAGCCAGTCAATGAGCAGTTGGTACGCAATGATGGCTGTGATTCCTGCGATGAGGTGCGTTGCGATGGTGAGTGTCATGTGCCTTGTGTTAGTCGTAGTGTCGTTCAACGGGCTTGCAGTCCACGCTTCCGTCGTGGCGCAAGAAGTACTCGTACTCCTCCCACATATCTGCGTTGATGGGTACGATGCCCCAACCCGTATTTCTCGATGAGTCGAGATTGTACTTCTCTGCGTCGAATGCGCTTGACCGCAATAGTTGTGCGAGTTTGTACTCGGGGTCATCGCCCCTCACCTTTGCGAAAGATTGGTTGAACTCTTGAAGCCAAGCAAGGGTAGCTTCGGGGTAGCCGTCCCAGTGCTTGTATGCTTTCACGGAGGGTTGTCCCTCCACAATGATGGTTGCTCGTGTTGCCATGTGATTGATTTTTTGAACTTCGACGGCAAATATACGACATCGAAGCAGGTTTGTCAAGAACTATTTTTTTAACCCTTTAGGGTTAGGTTTTCCAAATCTCATCCAATACGTAACGCCTGTTCCTCCACATGTACGCTATGTAGTTGTGCATGTGCCTTTCGTCGTCGAACTCGCGGGTGAGCACCCACGTGCCACCCTGCGGGAGAAAGAACTTGAGCGTAGCTTTCATGCGTTCTTGAATGATTCGAGCTTGTCCAACTGCGCTTCAAGGCGTGCCACTGCGGCGTCTGCCTGCCGTGCGATGCGCTCTTGCTCGCGGATAGCTCGCTTGGTAGATTCAAGTAAGGCGTCGATGCCTGACTTCAGCTCCGCGTAGTCGCGCTCTGCGGGGTCGAGAATGATGTTGTCGTTCATGCGTAGTAAATTGATGAAAAGTGTTCACGGACGGCTCTGCCGTAGCGGGTGTGGAAGCCGTAGCTGTGGGTGCCTGTCAGGGGCTCGTTTGCGAGCATGAAGCGAAGCACGTCCCAAGCGTCGAGTTCAAAGGCGTGTGCCGTTTCCTCCGTGGCTTCGAGAATCGTTTCAGGGTCGTGACGTAGAGTGCACCCAAGGTCGCGCTCCACGTAGTTGCGTATGTCTGTGGTGGTCATGTAGACAGGGGTTGAGGGGTTGAACTGCGATGGCAAATATACAACATTCATTTGCCTTTGTCAAGTTTTCTTTTCAAAGTCGCTGTGAATCAGTAACTTACATCCACCGATTGCGGATGGTCACCCATATGGTTGCCTGCAGTACGTGGCCGTCCACGTCAAGCTCACGGGCTACGCTCAGGCAGTCGGCCATGAGTACGCGGTACTGCGCAGGGGTACACGACTCCTTGCACGCCTTGGGCTTCTTGCTCGCGGTCTGACAAGCTCGAAGATGCCACTTGTCGATGGTCACAAAGGAGTTGTCTTGCTCGCCCACGTTACGTGCGAACGCATACGTCTTGGGCGACTTCTGCAAGATTTGGCGGTTGCCCTTGG